>Ga0207084_1093_pt1 | contig 18569 bp, 14 predicted proteins | sample Alteio_BWMinHeat_55_FD_153543 | JGI IMG/M metagenome (GOLD analysis project Ga0207084, IMG submission 153543) | Enriched cells from forest soil in Barre Woods Harvard Forest LTER site, Petersham, Massachusetts, United States -... | ecosystem: Environmental > Terrestrial > Soil > Temperate forest >...
CCAGAACCCGAAGGGTATTTTCAGATAACCGTGTCATAGCAGCGTACCGTTGACGCAGTAATACAACATCATCTAAGGCATTGCGAATCATTTTAAGGAAAAACCAAGACAAAGATTCAAAATTATACTCATGTGAATCAGCTTTATATTTTCCTCCAGAAACATTTCGCAAAGCAGAGTAATAAATCGGTCGATTTCGTTCTATCTGTCGATCTATAGATATAAAACGAACAACTTCTTTCAATGCAGGATCATCACCTTGCATTAATGCAATTAAAAACAAAGCGCGACCAATACGTCCGTTGCCGTCTTGAAAGGGGTGAATGGCTAAAAACCTAAATACAAATTCAGTTGCAACTAAAATTGTCCAGGGATATTCGTGAATAATGCTATTATACCAATTGATGAGATCTCTCATGGCAGTTTCTGTTAAAGGCCCGGGAGGTGTTGGATTAAGGACTGTTCGTCGTTCACCCGTTTCATGATTTATAGATACGACCAGATTGGGGCTTTTTTTATAACTTCCCGCGTAGGTTGATGCTTTAGGATAATAGCTAAGAAGAATTTTGTGTAATCCTCTAATCGTGTTTTCTGTGAGCGGAAAGAAATCCTCTGTTTGAATATAAACCAGGTTTAATACCTCTCGACAACCGACGACTTCTTCAATACTTCGTTCACGATCCTTTGATAATTTATTTAGAATATCAACTTTTTTTGATTCATAAGCCGTTGTTTTTCCGTCTTGTGTTAAAGTCGTGTCTACCCATTCGATTTCTGCATCCGTCAAAGCTGCATTTTCAATACGAGTGGATGCCCCAATCGTGCTGATCAGAATTGATTTATGGAGCCAAGCTTTTTCCAACTCATTCATTTGAGAGATTTCCTGCGCTAAAAGGACAATATCAACCTGAATGGCCTTAAGAGCCTTTTCTAATTGAAGGGTTGGTATAAAGGAAAGCATGGTACTTACTCATTAAAAGGCTATTCATAACTTTATCATACCATATTGCACTACATTGCACCATATTAAAAAATATTTTTTGGTGCAATGTAGTGCAATATGGCACAATATGGCATATTTCAAAAATTAACCTCAGTAAAACTTCTTTACAACGCAATCCCGCCTCAACAAATAAGCGTTTAGAAGAAATGATCACGATAAATTCTTAAAAAGAAGAATTTAGGGAAGAATTATAGATAAAAATATGCTAGCATTAAAATTATTCAGAGAGTTCTGTCAGTCCAATAACAGAACCATATTATCTATATGAGGAAGTAACATGACACCCGAGAATGAACTAGAAGCCAGAGAATACCTCCGGCAATTAAAGGATTATTACACAGGCCTTGCCACAAAGGGAGCCATTATTTTATTATGTATCGTGATTTGGCTCTTCACGGGAGGTGGATTTTGGCCCATTTGGGTTATCTTGGCCTTTGGTATTCACGCCTTCATTGGCGGTGTTCAGCTAGGGGTATTCCCCATGGTTCAAGATTTATTCCCCTTTTTAAGAAGCGATTGGGAAGAAACTCAACTTAAAAAAATCCTAGATCAGAAACAACCACAAAAAACAAAGCCAAAGGACAAAGAGTCTCAAGAGTAAGGGGTGGAAAACACATCCATGATCACAAAAATACTCATAGCAAACCGCGGTGAAATTGCCTGTCGTCTTATGCGGACCTGTCAGCGTATGGGAATTCGAACCGTAGCTGTGTATAGTGAGCCGGATGCCAATCTCCCTCATGTGGAACAAGCGGATGAGGCCTATCTTATAGGCCCCGCCCCTTCACGAGATAGCTATCTTAACATCGAGAACATCCTTGCTGTTGCAAAAAAAACCGGTGCCCAAGCCATTCACCCAGGATATGGATTTCTATCAGAAAAAGCTGAATTTGCAAAAGCCGTTGAGGATGCCGGGCTGATCTTTATTGGTCCCTCCTCTTCCGTTATCAAGCTTATGGGGGATAAGATTGAGGCTAAAACCCTCGCTAAAAATGCAGGTGTTCACCTCGTTCCTGGAACATCGTCCCCCCTCGTCTCCGTCCAAGAAGCAATCAAATTCTGCAACCAACATCCAGGCCCCATTCTATTGAAAGCAGCTGCCGGCGGCGGTGGTAAAGGCATGCGTATCGTTGATTCCATTAATGACCTTCCCTCAGCCTTTGAGCGCGTTCAAAGCGAAGCGCAATCAGCCTTTGGAGACCCTAGAATCTTTATTGAACGATATATCGAAAGTCCTCACCATGTTGAAATTCAAATCCTCGGGGATCAATTTGGCCATATTATCCATTTAGGAGAACGGGACTGTTCTCTCCAACGACGTCACCAAAAGGTTATTGAGGAAACCCCTTCTCCCTTCATACCCCCTGACCTGCGCGAAGAAATGATAGCGCAAGCTCTTAAGCTGGCAAAGGCATCCCATTACTACTCAGCAGGTACCGTTGAATTTATCGTTTCCCCTCAGGGAGAGTTTTATTTTCTCGAAATGAATACACGGCTGCAGGTAGAACATCCTATTACAGAAGCCCTATATGGCATCGATTTGGTGGAGTGGATGATCCGAATTGCTGCGGGCGAAAAATTAACTCTCCAGCAATCGGACTTAATTCCGAGAGGACATGCTATTGAAGCAAGACTCTATGCAGAAGATGCAAATCAAGACTTTTTACCCAATGGGGGACGGCTCATTCAATTCCATCGACCGGATTCTGATGAAATCCGTTTTGAAACGGGCTATGATGAGGGCGACGAAATTAGTATATATTACGACCCCATGATGGCGAAAATTATTACTCATACGGTATGCGATCAGCCCAAAATGGATTTGGCATCTAAGAAAAAAATGGAACGAACGAAATCTCTCCAAACCTTGAGTAACTACATCTCTTCCCTTGTGATTGACGGCGTTATTTCCAATCAAAATTTTCTAGTACGGTTGCTGAATCATTCAGGCGTAAAGAGGGGGGAATATCATACCCATTTTATCCAAGATCATATTCTTGACTTAACAAATTCCGATGAGGCACTTGAGAAATTGTCTCTTACCACTTTTTCACAAAGCACTCAAGATTTGTTTGTCATGACGGCAGCCTTTATCGAGAACTCCTTGCATCCTTCTTGCAAACAATCTCCAGAGCATCCCATAGAATATTGCTGTGTATCAGGAAACAAACCCTATTATGTATCCCTCCAAGGAAATCATATTTTATGTGGTCTGAGGGAGGATAATTCCAAAAGGGAAAAGCAACGGACATATAATGATGTGTCCTTTGGGTGGACATACCAACATCAAACCTTTGAACTTTCTATAGATCAACAAAAAACCATTGGACGTTGCGAACAGAGAGTATCTGACTACATTATCACAATAGAAGGCATTTCCCTACCCCTTGCCATTGTTAAACCAGCGACTTGGGACCTACTTACCCATTTGCCCAAGAAAAAAAATAAGAAAGATATTAAAACAATTAAAGCTCCCATGCCAGGAACTTTATTACAAATATCAATGGATGTTGGTCAAAAAATTAAGAAAGGACAGCCTCTTATTATTATCGAAGCCATGAAAATGGAAAATATTTTAAAATCCCCAACGGAAGGAATTATCGCCGAAATTTACGTCAAAGCCGGCGAAAATCTAATGCGCGATCAAATTATCGCCCGCTTCGAATGAATCAAAGACATTAAGCTTTAGGCTTTTCTGGGGCAACAGAGATAACCAAATTCTTATGAATCTCTTTCTTATCCCGTAAAATTTTATAATGGCACAAATTCACCCCAGAATTCCGTTGTACCTCACTATCCACGAGCTCAATTTTTAAATTATTTTTATCTTCTAATGTTTTAGATATGTTTTCCTTAGATATATATGGCGCTTTCACAGTATAGCTTTTACCTTTAATGACAAATCCTTTACAGTCTTTATCGCAGCTAATAGGCCCCTCCTTAATCATATTGGCCAGATCAGTAGGATTCATTTCCGGAGAACATCCTGGTCGTTCTGGAGCCGATCTAACAACAGGCAAATTACCTCCTGCTCCTCTCTTCTTCAACAATGGCCTATTATTTGCCGCAGTAGAATTTGGCACAGGGGCTTGAGCCGCCATTCCCGAAGAAACATCTGTCAGGGAAAGCCCTAAGGAACCCACCATTATAATCCTTGATAGTCTCACAAAAAATCTCCTTAATTTAGTTTTACGCATTATAACTTAATTATAAACTACATAAATTAAATAAAGATTAAAAATTATTATTAATACCATTTTCAAAAAATAATAATGAGTCAGATCGTGATTTTGGAGCAGTTTTTTTCTTCAAACGACGCAGATAGTGAACTATCTAAGGAATTTGAAGGGAGAAAAGATGCCCAAAAGTACGGCAGGGACTCGTTAAAATTTTTTGAAAATGGTATTATTATCCCAAAACCCCACATGAACTTGTCGAGCTTCTTCCTCAAGACAAGGTCCCTCACAGATAATTTTTCGTTTTGCTTTTTCAAAAATAAAACGGCTCGGGACGATAAAACTTCCATGAGCTAATTCAGCTAAAATTTCCGTTGGAGATCCGTATACCACATGGCTAATCCCAGACCATACAATGGCTCCCGCACACATGGCACAAGGCTCCGTACTCGTATATAGGATAGACTTTTTCAAGACTTCCTTAGGAAATTTCATTTTAGCTTCTTTAACAAGGGTTAGCTCAGCATGGGCTGTAAAATCCTTTGACGTCACCACTAAATTTTCAGCCTTTAAAATAACTTTACCGTTATGCACGAGAAGAGCACCGAAGGGATGATTTCCGTGGTCACGAGCAGATTGAGCCAAACCTATGGCTTCCCTTATAAACTTTTCATGAAACCCCGAACAAGTTGATTCCCATCCCATTTGCTCGCTCACCTGATCTATATTACTTAAAATTTGACGTATATCACTATTATGATTTATTTTTGCAGCCGTTATTTTTATTAACTTCGCACGATTTTCTTCAGAAACGGAACCAATCTTTTTAAGAATCTCCTCATCATAAGGCATCATATTAAGATCATATCTTTTGACAATTTTTTCAACATAAAAAGAAGAGGAACTCATTTCATTCTCAGGTAGTAGAGATAGAATTTTGATTACATTGAAGAAATAATAGTTCTTCAATGTTGACTTTCCGCACAATACCGTCGTTGCTTCCACAATAGCTGCTTGTCTTGAGGGATCCATTTTGCTGAGAAAAGTAACTATTTTAAAAAAAAGTGAATTTTCATCAACAATATTTTCAAGGAGTGGCCTGGCGTTTCTCATGGTTTTGAACATGAGCGCAGGAGAAGACGCGCGAAATATCTCATCAGAGTCAAAAAGAAAATATATAACGGTTTTATTTCCTGTGTGGATATTTATTAAAAAGGGAAGACAAGCTTCAAAAATTTGTATTCCCTGGAGTGAATTAGTCAAAGACTTAACTGCCATCAATGAACCATGCAAATTACGGACATCTTCTAATTTCTTTATATCATTTGTAAGATTTTTGCAGAGTTGAAATAAAAGGGAATAAAAATTGGGATCTTGTATGATCACTTTACTTTCCCCACTTATTTTTTCTATGTTTTCTTTAACAACACGCAAAATGTTGTTAAAATTTATAGATTCGAAAAACTTTTGATTAAACAAGCTTTCTTCCTCAAATTGTACGCCATCAAGTGGCTTAAGATTCTCAAGAAAATCTACTAAATGAGGAGCCGTTGAATCCCAACTATGAGTAGGAATCGAAGCGATCAACTGTTCTACGGCCTCCCTTTGTACATCGGAAGTAAAAGATTTAAGAATAGATGCTTTATGATAAGCAGTGCTTTCCATCTTTCCCATCTCTGAAACTCTTTCTTCCATGGCATGGACACGAACTGCATCTATATTGATAAAAAATGTTAACGCTATTACTGTTTTGATAAAAATAGACATGATACTGGCTCTCTGAATGTTATTATATATTAAAGTCTCGATGTACATCATGTTATTATTAAAGACAAGCTTTTGCAATAAATATTTTACGAAAAAAAACTGAAATTTAAATCGATAGGCGACATCTTGGCAAGCGCCGTTCTTACAAACAGAGGGTGGCTCGCATAAAGACTTTCTATAAATTCTAGAGTACAATCTTTCCATTGGGCCTTAACGGCATCATCTCCTGCGATTAGTTCTTTTTTGGCAATGGGATTGTCAACAGAAAGATGGAGATGTTTCACAAAGGTTTCAATCCAAGCATTATCCGTATTGCGAGGATCATCCACGTACCCCTTATAGACGGCTATCGCGTTGATCATTTTAAGATCAACTCCCGTTTCTTCTTTCAATTCCTTTTCCAGGGTTTTGCCTATACTATCCCCGTCTTCAACCATTCCCCCCGGAATAGCCCACTGCCCATTATCTTTTCTTTGAATGGTAATCATTTGTAGGTATCCTGTTATCGGATCATAACGGGTAATTATTGGATCTGCAGCCAAATTAGGCCCCCATTTTGTTAGATTTCCACGCCCTGAAATCCCTGTTCGTCCACCTGGATTTAAGGGAAGGCCACTTTGATCATATCGTATGGTGCCAATAATGCTTTTTAATTCCCGATAGTGCGTCCCAGGTTGCTGCAAAAGGCTAAAATCATCAGCTTCAGCCCACCCACCTAATTTTTTGTTTCGGCTGTTCTCAAGGATAATCGGGTGAGTAAATTGAAAAGGCTTATAATCAGAATCCTTAGAATCCCAATCAACTGCATCAGAACTAACGACCCTATCTGGGTATTCCTGTGGTTTTAAGGAATTATCTCGAGCCGTCGAATGTACTAAATGACCTTCAATGCTGAAAGAATTACTTATAAGGGGTTTATGCTCAGAAGCATTTACAGAATTTACTGCTTGACTCACAACAACTCCTAAAATTAAAAAGATTTTCAATACCACACTCCTTGAATGAATATAAATTACCTCTAATTTAGCACTAAAAAAGGAGGGCCACAATACGATCAAAGAAAATTCCTTACTCAAGCCAATTTTTAGCTTCACCTTCCAAGGTTCCTGTTCGAATTGCAGACCGAATGGCCGCCATCAATCGGTTCATGAAATTGACATTGTGCAGTGTAATCAGTGTAAAAGCCAACATTTCCTGAGCTTTAATCAAATGATGAATATAAGATTTCGTAAAATGAGTACAAGTGTAACAAGGACAATCAGGTTCAATAGGGCCTTGATCTTCCCGGAACTTACTGTTCTTCAAATTAATATGTTCTTTGGTATTTCCTTCGTTATGAGGCGGGCGCACCAAGGCCCCACCATGACGGGCAAGGCGCGTTGGGTGAACACAATCAAAAGTATCGATCCCTTGTGCCACACCGCTGAAAATATCTCGAATACCACCGATTCCTAACAAATGAATGGGACGATCTCTGCGCAATATCTCCGTGGTCATGGCAACCACATCATACATCTGATCCTTGGAAGCCCCCAAAGATCCACCAATCGCATGACCAAAGAAATCTTGATCATTCACAAATTCACAAGCCTCTTGCCGTAAATCAGGGTATACCCCCCCTTGAATAATGCCATATAATTTCTGACGGCCATCGTCGTGACGCTGGAACTCTGCCAAACTGCGTGTTGCCCATCGATGACTCATGTGCATGGACTTTTGTGTATACTGCTTATCCACATGAAAGGGAGTGCATTCATCAAGTACCACCACAAAATCGGGCCCTAAAAGACGCTGAATTTCCACAGAACGTTCCGGGGTTAACATATAAGTTCGGCCATCAATGTAAGATTTAAACTTCGCCCCCTCCTCTGTAATTTTCAACATGGTCTTTGGACGCTGGCTTTGCCGTCGCCCTTTGATTTCTTCGGCAACAGACCCATGCCCCAAACTAAATATCTGGAATCCACCTGAGTCAGTCAACATAGGGCCGTTCCAACCCGTAAATTTCTGAAGACCGCCCCCTTTGGCCACCACTTCCGGTCCTGGTTGAAGCATCAAATGATAGGTGTTCGACAAAATAAACTGAGTTCCCTCTTGCCTCATTTGATGGGGAGTGACAGCTTTGATGGTGGCCTTTGTGGCACAAAAAATAAAAGCAGGCGTCTCAACAATCCCATGGGGCGTTTTCAACAATCCCACCCGAGCACGCGACTGGGGATCAGGATATTCATAAGTAAATTCAAAATTTGTCATTATGTCTTCTATGTATTTTAAGGATGAGTAATAGACTTCTTGCATAACCCTCGGATTTTGTCCTCTGGACGTCATAAGGACTCACTTCAAGATTCTGCAAGAAGTCTAATGTATAGGAAATTATATCCGAATAGGAGGGATTGATGCAAGATAATTGTGGATTTATTTGATTGAATCAGAATACGAGATTAAGGGGTCTAGACAACACCGATTGCAGATGATTTTACGAAATTCATGTCTATCTCAAGTCACAAATCCCACAAAATCATCTAAGAGCGAATGCCCCGTTATTAAAAGGAGCAGTGTGCTTACGATCTCTTCAACCCTAATTGTTGGGTAATGCGGTCAATTTCTTTGGAAACCATATCTTCCACAATGGTTGGAAGATGTTGATCAACCCAGTTTTGAATGATAGGGCGAGCTAAATCCCCCATAAGACGATCCAAAGTCAAAGCAGGCGTCATTTCTTGACTTGTTCCTCCCTTTGCAAAATTAGCCAAAACAGTGTACTATCAATCATATTACTATCATCTTCATAACACCCAGGGATAAGTTACTTTATGTCCACCCAATTCGTATCCATCCTTATTCCCACGGCTGTTACCCGTCCCTTTACTTATGGCTATGATGGCTCCCTGACACTTCTTCCAGGACAATTGGTGGCCGTATCCTTTCGTAACAAAAGTGTGACAGGCATTGTATGGGAAGAACCGAAGGGTTCTGAATCTATCTCCTACAAAGGCAAAATCAAACCCATTGACAACATTCTTGACTTTCCGATTTTACCTCCCAATCATCTTATTTTTCTCCAGCGGGTCGCCGATTATAACTTAGCGCCCCTTGGCAATGTTTTGCGTCTGACGCTCAATCCAGAATTTACTAAAGAAAAAACAACCCGTAAAAAGCTTGTCATTGACGTCCCCAATTTAACAGGAAATAAAATAAGTCTCTCTGATGAACAGGCCATAGCGGCCGACGAAATTGGGCAATATATCAGTCAAAATTCCTTCCAGCCATTTATCCTCGATGGAATCACGGGATCGGGCAAAACGGAAGTCTACTTAGAATCCATCCAAAGAGCCCTTGAAAAGGGCAAACAAGTATTGGTCCTTCTCCCCGAAATAGCCCTGACGACTCAATGGCTCAATCGATTTGAGCGACGTTTTGGATGCGCTCCTCTCCAATGGCATTCTAACATCACGCCTTCCCAACGAAGACAGATTTGGCAAGCTGTCCTCAAAGGCGACGGACAAGTTGTTGTGGGGGCAAGGTCAGCCCTCTTCCTCCCTTTTCCCAATCTTGGACTCATCATTGTCGATGAAGAGCACGATGGTTCTTTTAAACAGGAAGAACAAGTTATTTATAATGGACGAGACATGGCTGTCATGCGGTCTCAAATTGAAAAAATTCCCATTGTTTTAGCTTCAGCCACACCTTCCCTCGAAACAGTTCAAAATGGGATTAACGGACGATATCGAACCCTCAAACTTCGTCAACGGCACGGCGGCGCTCAACTTCCAACCATTCGGGCCATCGACATGCGTCAGCAACCCAAAGGATGGCTATCGCCTCCCCTTATTTCTATGACTCAGGACACCCTTCTTAAGGGCGAACAAGTCATGTTCTTTTTAAACCGTCGGGGTTATGCCCCTCTAACCTTATGTCGTGGATGCGGATACCGATTTAGCTGCTTGAATTGTGAAACGGCACTTGTGGAACATAGACGCACCGGTAGTCTCCATTGCCATCATTGTGGATATCAACAGCCCTTCCCCCAAGAATGCCCCGACTGTAAACAAAAAGATACCCTCATCCCCTGTGGCCCTGGGGTCGAACGAATTTTTGAACTGGTTCAGAAATTTTTCCCCTCCGCACGAGCCAAAATCATTACCAGTGACGAAATTACCTGCGTCACAAAACTTCAAGAATTATTGCGACAAATCAATGATAGTGAAATTGACATTCTCATTGGCACACAAATTCTCGCCAAGGGCCATCATTTTCCCATGATCACCCTCGTTGGTGTTATCGATGCGGATTTGGGGCTAAGTGGCGGAGATTTAAGATGCGGCGAAAAGACTTATCAGCTTCTCCATCAAGTGGCTGGACGCGCCGGACGGGAACAACGACCAGGTACGGTCTTGCTCCAAACCTATCAGCCTGAGCATCCTCTCATGCAAGCTATTATCAAACAGGAACGAGAGGCCTTCGTCACCCTTGAATTGGAAGATCGACAAGCCCACAAAATGCCGCCTTTCGGGCGATTGGCCGCCCTCACCCTTTCTTCCACCAACAGCGATGCTGTCAGCCAAACCGCGCGGCAATTGGGACTCTCCTTCCCTCAACAAAATATCGTTCAGCTCTATGGTCCAACCCCTGCCCCCTTGGCCTATGTTAGAGGTCGCCATCGTTGGCGTCTATTATTAAAAGCCGATAAATCAATCCCTCTCCAACGATATATTCAACAATGGCTCGCTCCCCTCAAAATCCCAAGTACGGTGCAAATCACCATCGATATTGATCCTTATAATTTTATATGATAGGAAATTTATCGACCCTTTCTAAGTAGATAATTATTTACTATTTTTATTTAAAGTGGTATAACTATAAAATACTTGTTTACAACAGTTAAACGAATAAAATTAAAATTGGAGATATTTAAAGTGAATAGAATTATATCAATGCTGATGTTAATAACAGGGTTAACTCTATCAGTCGTTAATGCTATGGAAGAAGTTATATTGGAAAACAAAAGCCCAATAACCCTCTTCGATCAAAAATCCTATGATAAAACAAAACAAGCTGTTCTCGAGAAATTTCCAACAGCTCTTGGAACAAGAAAAATCAATGCTGAGGCTATTACTGCCTACCGCATAGCCTTTGAAGCAATTGAGAGAGACGATAGAGAATTTAAAGAATCCGCATTAGTAGAACACCTAGATGCTTTAATCCACTTTGCAAAAAAAGCATTAAATTACGCAAATTGTTTACTTAGAGAACATCCCCAACTCTCTATCTTGATCAAAGAAATCACTCGCCGTTTAGAGGATAACGACATCACACCCAAATGGTATAGCTACATTGGCTTACGTATCCAAGCTGCCATCAGTCAACCTAGCCCAGAGGAAATTGAGCTCTTTGCCCACGCCCCTAATCCTGGAGAAAACATGATTAAGGGATTGTATCACAGAGATGCTTGGAAAAGTTATGAAAAGTGTCAACATTTTCTGGAAAATTTTCAAAACTCAACGGATCTTTGTTTAACATATCATTATGACATTCCACATAGTGATCATAACTGTATCAAAAAACAAATTCATCTTTTGGAAAAAGAACTTCCCTGTATTTTATTTTATCCCTTATTTTCCACTGGGGGACTAGATTTTGCTTTTATGATGGAAAATATCTTAGATGAAATTTATCCCATTAGTCATTCTAAAAAGAATCAAATGGCCCATGGCATTGATATGACACCCGTTTCCTTTACAATCCATGATTATTTACATACGAAAATTGATCCTCGCCGACGGGCTTTAACGACCTTTTTCACCCATGAGCTGGATAAACAAATTGAAAATGGTGATATAACATTGAAATCAGCGCCCATTGTCAGAAAATATGTCACAGACGTTTTTGCCATGTATAAAGATGCACTCAGAAAATTATTTCATCTGCACTTAAATAAATTATCAACAGATAATGACCTTTCTACCTTTCAAAGGACGATCGCCGCCATGCATCATCTTTTTCATGAAGCATCCTACCTATCCCCTAAAGTCTTTGAAGAATCAAACTTCAAAAATATATTGGGACACATTGCAAAACAAGCTCCCATCCAAGATGAAGATGATTCAGAAGACTCTAATGAAGAATCTTCCTATGATGATCTATTTTTCTTTGAATCATCCATCGATCCATTTGTGACGTCACCTATTGATGGTTCTTCATCTCTCACAGATTCTGAAATGATTGCGCAACTAAAGTCCTATGCAGGTGCTTCTCTATCTGATTTACCAGATACTGCACCCTATAAAATTAAAGAAACAAAACGTTTCATTGATGTGACTTTGACCTCAGAGAGAGGAGAAGAAAAGCACTTTGCGATTCCAACACTCTATCAAAAATGGAACAATGCGAATGATTATATTTCTCTCTTGGACTACGCCGGAACCAAGATCCAAAAACCACAGCTGGAGGGATTGAAACTTCGATCGCAACGAGATCAAGTCAGAACAATGTTAGCGACAATTGAAAAAGAAGTAGAAACATTAACCAATGATTTTTTCAAAACATCCATCGATTTAAGTTCAAAAACAGACGACATAAATGAATTATCCTTAGCAGATGCCTATACTTTGAAATTCAATGAACTTAAAGAAAACTATGATGCTCAACTTTCAACAATTGAACGCATTGAAACCCAAGCCATGAAAAGGCAAAAAGAACTGGAACGACAACTCCAAGAAGCAAATGATACTTTTAATGCTCTAGAGACGAATCTGCAGAAACTTCAAGCTAGGAATGATCACGAACAACAAGAACGGATTGCACGCTTAAAAGAGCTTCAACAGCAATATCAAAAACAAACACAAGAGACAACGCATTAATCAACAAAACACCCAAAATTGGAGATAGTTAAAGTGAATAGAGTTATATCAATGATCCTGCTGACAAAAAGTATTTTTTAACTTTCCCCCTCCCTTAATCCTCTATTAACCATAAACCTCCTACATTTAAAGTAGGGGGATAATTATGGAATGGAGCGGGACAAAATGACACGTGTCATGATTGATGATCGTTATGAAATCCTAATGGATCAACCCCTCCCTGAACTTGATGTTCCTTTAGCACAAGCGTTTGCGGTTAATGACACATCAAATTCGGTAATTCTTCCCTTATTTGGCTTACGAACATCTATTTTCCCTCCGCCCCGTTATGAACATATTGATAAATTTATCCATTTAGGAAAACAGAGCTCCCAACTAAGACTTATACACTTACAAGCAAGTGAAAATGTGGAATGGCCAGGGAAAGAGTGCCAAAAATCCTTGGGGTTAATTTATACACGACCAAAGGGAAAGCCCTTAATGTCAACCCTTAATGATACATTTACCCCCTGGTCAGTTGAACAAATCCTCCATCTATTTCTACTTCCCTTAAATGAAGTTTTAGAAGAGTTAAATCAACGCGATCTTATTCATCGAGCGATTCGACCAACAAATTTTTTCTTTGATGAATATGGAAAACAAGCATCGCTTGTTTTAGGCGAATGTCTTTCCTCACCTTTTGGATATGGACAGGGAATCCTATTCGAACCCCTTTCTCATGCTCTAGCCGATCCTATCGGACGTGGAACAAGCAGCATCTCAAATGATCTATTTGCCGTCGGAGCAACCCTAGCTTTTCTCTTGAACGGCGGGAACCCCTGCCGAAATAAGGCAAATGGAGAAATTATAGAATCCAGATTGGAAAATGGGACATATGCAACTTACGTTTCCAAAAACTCTCCTTCTAATAAATACGCGGAACTTTTACGAGGGCTTCTCACTGATCAAGAAGAAAACAGATGGACACTTAAAGAGTTTTCTGCCTGGATCTCCAATGGACGACATACGTCGACCATAGCTCAACCCACAAAAAAAGCATCGCGTCCCATTTCTTTCAATGGTCACCAAAACATATATACGACTAATGTATTAGCTCAAGAAATGCGATCAAACCCCATTTCCTCCTACGAATTAATAAATAAAAACCATCTTTATACCTGGTTAAAAAATAGCTTAAAAGATAATAATTGTGTAACCGCTATGGATGGACTAAAAATCATTCTAGCTGACAATGCCTCAAACAGTGAACATTTACTGGGTGTTCTGAAGGTTTTAGATCCCTTGAGCCCTTTCTTTTGGCATGGTCGGTGTCTCACGGAGAAAGGTATCCCCCTCTATTTTGCCCAAGCCGTATATAACAATGACCGCATTGACAGTATGATCAACCTAATTTGCTCTCCCGCTTTATCCTATTTTCTAACTGATAATCAAAAAACAACAAACAATCTAGAACCCCTCAGTGAAGATCAAGAAACACAAGCCAATATCACGGATGACATTAAAACGGCTAGAGCCTTTCTTGAATATCAAGACATGGGAGGGGGCACTGAGAGGTGTTTATACTATCTATGCCCACATCTACCCTGTCTTTCCCCTCTGATTCGCCATTATAATTGTACTAAAATCAATGAGTTACTTTTAGCACTCGATCATATAGCTTCACAACCTAAACGTCCAGAATACCCCCTCGATCGTCATATCGTTTCTTTCATAATTGCACGTGATAAATCTCTGCAACAGCGATTTATTTTTGAACTCGATTCCAAAAAGAGTCAACGACGCGTCATCGGCATGTTTAAGTTATTAGCTGAATTACAAACTCGCACTAAAATTAAACAATTACCAGGTTTATGCCGTTGGTTTGGAGATTTATCAACAGTTGTTTTGAATTCCTATAAGAATTTAAAATGGAAGGACGATCTCAAAGCAGAAATTCCTAAAGTTGTTGCTCAAGGAAATTTATCGGCAATGATAACACTCCTTGATAATAAAAAAGCAACTGAAATAGATTATTTTAATCATCAAAACGCTCTAAACGAAGTTGCCTATCTCGAAAATGCTATCCAAAACATCATTACATCCCTTTCTAGTCCCGTTCATTATGGAGAACGAATAGGTCAAAATAATGCTATTTTTATATCAGCGATGATTAGCTTTGTCATCACAGCATCCTATTTCGTTTGCAAGGTGGTTCTATGAATATTGATCAATTACAAAATAATGGTACAAAAAATACGATGAAACTGGGCGCTCTCACCACCTGTTTATTTATGTTTCTCGGCCTATTTATCTTCAATCCATCCCTGACCTTAGTTCTTATCATTGGGATGATGCCGACTTTTGGTGCAAGATTAAGCGATCCAACATCCAACAAAGCCCAAACCTATTGCGTGGGATTTTGTAATTTAGCGAGCATATTCCCTTCCCTTTATGAAATCTACACAGATAAATTCAATATGGATGCGGCCTATTCAATTATTCACAACCAATACAATTTGCTTATTATTCTCTCAGGATCTGCTCTAGGCTGGGTATTATTTTTTATTATTCCCAGTATTAATGTGAGCGTTTTAAGAACACGGGACAAAAAGAACCTTATTGCCATGATAAAAAGATATGATGAGCTAAAGAAGATTTGGGGAGATTCTATTCCTGATTCAGAAATTATTTCAACTATAAATGCTGGAAAATTGAAAAAAGAAACACCACATTAACACTGTGGCAATTAATTGCGATGGTGCCCTCGGGGAGACTCGAACTCCCACGTCCTTACGAACAACAGATTTTGAGTCTGCCGCGTCTACCAATTCCGCCACAAGGGCCCACATTAATAGTGGATACTTATATGATATACTGCTAAAGTATGCTATAAGTCAAGATATATTTATGCAACTCTTCATTTTTTTATGGAAAACTGACACATGAACACAACACAAAACCTCAATCAAAACATAGCTACCCCCCAATTGAATAAGAAAAAGGGGATACAACATTGGTTAATGGAAAAAGCAAAAAGCCCATGGGGCCCCTATATTCTCGGATTAGTTTCCTTTGCTGAAAGTAGTTTTTTCCCCCTCCCCCCCGACATCATGCTCATTCCCATGCTCATAGCTGACCGTTCAAGGGCTTATCAATTGGCCTTCCTATGCACAATTACCTCTGTTCTTGGGGGCATCCTTGGCTACTTTTTGGGATATTATTTAATTGACACCATCGGACAACTCATCATTGGAACCTATGGCCTTGAAACCGAATTTATGAATTTCCAAAAAGCTTTTCAGGATTATGGATTTTGGTTCATCCTCATCAAAGGTGTAACGCCAATCCCCTTCAAGCTCATGACCATTGCCAGTGGGGCCACCCAAATGAATCTTTGGTTATTTATTTTTGCTTCCACCCTTGTCAGATCCTTCAGATTTTTTCTTCTGGCCACCATTTTTTGGTTTTATGGCGATGAAGCAAAGGATTTTTATGAAAACAACTTCAAAGTATTTCTTTTTGGAACCCTCGCTGTCGTTCTTGGAGGAATCTTCGTTATCAAGTTTTTTGGGTGAAGATTTTTTCATGATCAAATAATTCTCTTTTTAACGTAAGCTCAGCTGTCCCCTTTTTGCAAAGGGGACTTATAATGAACTAATATTACTTTACATCGAAAAAATATTTTTTTCTTTGATCGAACTTACTCATATATATCGTGATAGGAACGCCTCTATTCATAACTGCTCTTTCTAGCATTTCAAAATTTGTTTTTTCAATATAAAATGCACCAAAATCAAGAGATAGCAGAGTCTGATTTTGTTCCAACATATCTGCAATAGATTTGATGGCCGCTGCTTTCCATTTATAAGAAAACCCGGCCAATTCAGAAGATACCATATCTTCTGAGAATCGACATCTCAATCGCATTACTAAATTAATTTTCAAATAATCAATCGTTTTATTCCCTATCATAACATCCATGAGTTGCGACAAATCATCATAATTCAACCATATGAATTTAAAAGATAATTTTGTTAAACGATGTCCATTTTTCTTTAAAGCGCTCATTAATTTCGATTTTACTTTATCAGTGTTATCAATTTCAGAATAAATACTTGGATAAAAGATTGTTTTTCTTTTTATACTCATATTTAATAGAACTGTAAAATGAGAAATATCACAAGGATTCCATCGAAGATCTAAATAAGTCAATTTAAGTTTCTTATTATGGAACAATTCTATGATGGAATGAACAGAACTCAGGTGAAGCTGAGCATTGGATAAATCCAAATAAGATAAAATACTGCCGTTTGTTTTGGCCTGTTGACAAATCGAGTTTACGAGATTATTAAAGAGTCCTAATTTGAAAAAGGATTCTGAAATATATCCCTTTTTATTTGATAAATCAAGATGAGTGAGATTTCTAAAACCAAAAAAATATCCAAAATTATATGAAAGAGATGCCTCCGTCATATTTATCTGCTTCTTTTTAACTTGCGGTGCAATAGACAAATATTGAACACTTTGAAATGAGGACACAAACTGCTTTATTTGCTTTATCCCCCAAACAGGATATCCATCTATGACGATATGTTTGACATTATCCTTTAAATAATCATAAAAAAATTTATTAACCCGAAGAAAAGTATAAAACTGATAAACCGTCAAAGGTCTCCAAGTTACTTTTTCCAGAATAAATGGTGAGATATCTTCACCCCAAACAACCTCTGATACACGAGCCCTTTTCTCCTTTTTGCTCAGACTATGAAATGGTATAAGCCCCTTAGATTCATTCTTTTTCCAAAAAGATGCTTTTTTTGATGAAGGGACCTCCATAGCCTCACTTCCCCATAAGATACCTACATACACTATAAAGAGATTTAATAGTTTTTTCATGATCAACCAACTGTTTAATAGGGCTTAAAACATATGATATATCATATGTTTATTTAAAATTATTATCAATAGATTTAATTTATGACAAAATTTAACAGATTGAAGAACAAAGCCCAGTAGGTGTATGATATAAGGGAAAAGGAGATTCCCCCATGACACATTTATGCCCCACCTGGACCATCCGAAATTTTCTACTCTTTACAAGTTTTGTCGCCATCTGTTGTCTAATATCAGCTCTCATCGCCCAACATATGTTTCACGTGGAACCGTGCATATTATGTATTTATGAGCGATATTTTTATGCTGCCGCAGCCGTTGGTGGCGTTCTTGGTATTTGGATCAAAGGTGAACGCGGTCTTTCTTATCTTTTTATGCTAACAGGCCTTATTCTTTTGGGGGGCATCGTTGTAGGGATATACCACTTAGGCGTTGAGGAACATTGGTGGCAAGGAACAGCAGCTTGCCAAGGAGCGCCAAGGGCCCTCACCATAGAAGAATTTCGACAGGGGCTTATCGGTAGACCTAATGTCCGATGCGATCAAATTAATTGGCGTATTTTGGGAATTTCCGCCACTTGGGTGAATCTCATTTGGTTTACTGGTTTTAGTGTATTGTGGGTGATGACTTTCTTATGCTGCTGGAAAAAAACACCTGCTAAATGATTAAGTTTACCCCGTTGAAAAGCTATTTATTAAACTGCCACATAACAGATGCCACCCATCAATAAGAATAAAAAACACAATCTTGAAGGGCAATGAAATCATAACGGGAGGAAGCATCATCATTCCCATTTGCGCCATGCTGGGGACCGTCTATACACTAAACAAACTCATTAGTGATAACGAAATTATTATCTTCAAGTTTTGTGGATTAAGTAATTGGCAACTT
>Ga0207084_1094_pt1 | contig 18321 bp, 18 predicted proteins | sample Alteio_BWMinHeat_55_FD_153543 | JGI IMG/M metagenome (GOLD analysis project Ga0207084, IMG submission 153543) | Enriched cells from forest soil in Barre Woods Harvard Forest LTER site, Petersham, Massachusetts, United States -... | ecosystem: Environmental > Terrestrial > Soil > Temperate forest >...
CTTGCAACAAAGGACATTCCTACACGCTGGGGTGCGCCGCCGTTTAAACACCAAGTGTTTGACTATGATGCCACTGTTATCCAGCACATGTTTGACGCGGGTGCAATTTTAGTCGGCAAGCTGGCGATGATTGAGCTAGCTGGCGGTGGTGCTTATGCGTCTACAAGCGCCTCGCTTCATGGACCGGGTCTAAATCCTTGGAATATTAAACACTGGTCAGGTGGTTCCTCATCTGGTTCAGCAAGCACTATTGCAGCTAGACTCATTCCCTTGGCTCTAGGCTCCGAAACCTGGGGCAGCATCGCGATGCCTTCAGCCTATTGTGGTATCACAGGTTTATGTCCCACTTGGGGACGAGTCAGCCGCTATGGCGCAATGGAACTCGCGTGGAGCATGGACAAGATTGGTCCTATGGCACACAGTGCGGAAGACTGTGGCTGGGTGCTGCAATCCATTGCAGGCCAAGATTTACGGGATGAAACGACTCTGGCGCGGCCGATTTTCGAGTTTAAGTCGCGCATTACACGTCAAGACTTTCGTCTGGGTGTCTTACCTACCGATTTCTCTCATAAACCTGATATTGAAAAGACATTTCTGGATGCGCTCGATGTCTTGCGCCAAGTCGGTGTAAAAGTTACCCGGATCGATTTTCCAGATCATCCATACGAAGAGCTGACATCGATCATTCTTGGAAGCGAGATCGCAGCAGTTCACGAGACGTTTATTAAAATCAAACGCTTGAACCAATTGTTGGATCCACATCAAAAACGAAATTTAAAAGATCATTTGTGCATCACGGCCGCAGAGTATATACGCGCGCATCGTATGCGCAACAAGCTTGCAAAGCAGATCCTTGGGATCTTGGACAAGTTCGACGCCTTTGTTTCACCCACACTTCTCAACGAGGCAGTGAAACTAAATTGCAATTTACTGAAAGTGGCATCCAGAAAAAATGGTGAATACAGCACGCTTAGTGCACTCTTCGGTTTGCCCGCACTAACAATGCCAATGGGATTCGGTCACGATGGCTTACCACTGGGCATCACGATAACGGGAAAATCTTTCGATGAGAATACACTTTTGCAAATTGGAATGCTTTTTCAGCGCGAGACTGATTGGCATCTAATGAATCCAAAAATCGACTAAAAAAATCCTGAGAAAATTATTATGAGGGTCTCAGAAACGCCGACATACAACAAGGATGTCTGACACCAAATTGGGACTATCTTGCTCAGGAGGTGTTGAAAGGAAGAACAACGTAGTTAGTTCCTAAAATTATGTTGCGTTCCAAAAACATAGTTTGGCTATTTGTAAAGGATTCGGTTTGAACATATACTAAAACGGATTCATTTTAATAGAGGAGAAAGAAATGATAAAAAAAGAATTCTATGAAACAATTACCCCTGAAAATGCTGCACTAATTATCATTGACCATCAGATAGGTCTATACACGGGTGTAAGAGATATACCCATTGATGAGCTAAAACACAATATCATTGGCTTAGTAAGGGCTGTCAAAGTTTTTGGCATTCCAATTATTGTCACCACAACGACAGAAAGCGTATGGGGGCCGATGATTCCTGAATTGCAGGAAGTATTGAAGGATATATCTATTATTCAACGAACGACAGTAAACGCTTGGGATGATCAACGAGTCAGTAATGCCATTGAAAAAACAACTCGCAAGAAACTGATTATGACAGGGATAACTACTGATGTATGCCTCACGTTCCCTGCTATAACTGCTGTAGGAAAGGGCTATGATGTTTATGCCGTCGTTGATGCCTCAGGTGCATTCACGATTAAGCAAGGAGAACTCGGAGTGGCTCGAATGGTACAAGCTGGTGTTAAAGTTGTTGGTTATTCAAACGTCATCGTTGAAATGTTAAAAGATAATGCTAATCCTCTTGCTATTAAAGCCTATAGCGGTCTAGATATGCCATTTGCCAGTTTAGTAAATGGTTTAAATCAATATTTTTCAAATAAAGAAAATGCAACATAGCGGAGTTTTGTTTGAAATAGTGTCCAAGACTTAGGAACATCATGAGATTATTAAAACCCATCGTGAGTTCAAAAGGACACCAGTACTATGAGCAAATTTTTAGAAACAGACAGATTAATAATCCAGTTCACCTCAGTCAAGGATTTTGACGACATTCTTGCGCTTCGATCCGATCCTAGAGTACAAAAATATACCACACAACCTCCAGCTACAAAACAAGATGTTCAAAGATTTTTAGGTATGATAATCCCCTATCAAAAAAAACATGGACATGGCATGGCGTCAGTTTTTGAGAAGAGTACGGGTGAATTTGTTGGTCAGGCGGGTATATTTCATGTTGGCCACTACGATTTACAGCCAGAAATTGAAATTGGTTACCGCTTCCATGTAAAGCATTGGGGAAAGGGCTTTGCAACAGAAGTAACTCGAGCGTTGGTGGCATGGGGGTTTAAACACTTAAATATAGATACCATTGTTTCGTTCGTTATAACAGAGAACCTTGCCTCAAGACGGGTTCTAGAAAAATCCGGTTTTCATCATATTGGTCTTCGAGAATGCCACTACGGCATACTTGAAAGATATGAAATTTATAAACCATAGGGTAGAAGCAATGAGTGAGAAATGAAAGGTGAGATCTCTAGGTTAGCCAACTAATCTATCCTGAGCGAACTGCGTCAAGCTGATTTTATGATGAAGCGATAGTGGTACAATAAAGCGCAGAATCCTAATTTAAAAGGGCAGCATTACAGGCATCAGCTTACTTAAGGAGAGATCATGCTGGAACAACAACATAACTCAAATATTACTTCTGAGGAAAACATTATATATTTCACTTTAGATCCAATGGAATCATTTAATGAGCATGAATATTTAGAGCTTGCCAAAAGAACCCTTGCTAATTATCAAAGTCATGTGAATCAAGTTCCTAATGACGAGTTATCTCGCTTAGAGGTATTCAGCAAACCAGCCACTGCTGTAATAATTGGTGCAGGGACTGTAGGGTTAGAAGCTATAGTTTACGCTAGTCGCATACTTCCGCTTCATTCAGCAATAATTATATTGCAAAATGATATTAAAGAACAGAAAAAGCTTGAACAGCTTTTAAAAGACACCGTAAATGTAATAGAGAATTTTAATATTATTATTTCCCCACCCATGGATCTTGGGCAAATTGACAAAATTTCGGATTTTTTAGATAAAAATAAAAAACATTTATCGCATGCTCAATTGTTTATACATGCTGCAGATAAAGCAAGACGCTTTATTCCTGATGTGCTGAATTATCGTGAAGTAATTTGTCAAATTATACGTAGGGGCTCCATTCAAGCAGTAGAAGAGAAGATAGAGGAATATGCGGATTCAAATATTCCCTATGTTCGTATATTGTTTTCATCCATATGTGCAATGAACAGAAACGAATATCGCATACCAAATATAGGTCCTTATCAATTAGGTAAAATTGTTGGTGATGAACTCTTTAAATCCATGCAAGTAAGAAAAAATTCTTATTCTTTTATTTTATATTCTGGTGGGATGTATACAATGGGAGAGACTTTAACGCGAAAAGCTGAGTATCAGCTTGTGAAAAGCATGAACCGTTTCAATAATATTTCAGAAAAAGAGTATACCGAAAAATGGGTAAATGCTGGCACACATGTTGATTCAATGGATTCATCGGGGTTAATGTTCAAAAATATATGGGAAGCTTTACAAAATAAAAAATTAATGCCAGGAAAAATCTATTCCATTTATGGAAGTTCAATACCAAAATCGTTGGGACATAAATTGAATGTTATCCAGGAATGGGAGCCTGCTCCGTACTGGTTCGATCCATTAGAGGCCTAAAACACTATATGAAAAAACACATAGAAGTTGTACCTTACAATGAGGATTGGCCAAAACAATTTGAATCAGAGGCCAGGGAAATCAAATTAGCTTTAAAAGATTACTGTGTGGCGATTCATCATGTGGGTTCTACTGCTGTCCCTGGGTTACCTGCAAAACCTAAAATTGATATTATAACCGTTGTAAAAAAACCAGAAGAGTGTACCGCACTTCTAGAACAGGCAGGGTATACCTACAACGGGGAATGGAATGTGCCCTTTAAATATGGTTTTACGAAGCGGGGGAAAGTGCAAGTCAATCTTCATGTCTTCGAAGAGGGTCATTCTGACATCGAATTAAACCTTATATTTCGCGATTACTTGCTAAGCCATAAATTGGCAATTGAGGAGTATGCCAAGCTTAAAATACATCTTCTGAAAGAGGACGAAGCCCATCAGAAACAAAAAGATCAGATGTTTCGAGGTTACACATTGGGAAAGGATGCGTTTATTCGTAAAATACTAGAAAAGGCTGGCTTTAATGCACTTAGGTTTACACATTGCGTGCATCATTATGAATGGGAGGGCTATCATCGAATTGCCCAGGCAGAAATTTTCGATCCCGTTCATGTAGAATATGATAGAAACCACCCTACCCTGAAAGCAGAAAATCATTTTCACTTTGTTTTAAGTAAGGGTATTAAGGTGATTGCCACTGCTCATGTCGAATTTATAGATAAAAATACTGCCGCTATTAGGATCCTTGCTACCGACAAAGGTTATCAAAGACAAGGTTTTGGCTCCTATATGCTAGGGTTATTAGAAAAATGGATCAAAGTGCATGGTAGAAATACTATTAAAATGCATGCCCGTTTGAATGCGGAAGGCTTCTACAGAAAGTTGGGGTATAATGAAATGCTATTTGACGATCCTTCAATTTCTGATGATATAATTGATCTAGGGAAGAATGTATAATTTACGCAGCAGGTTGCTGCGCAATTAAATAACATGGTACGATCCCTAATACATCCTGCATGTTTTACGTCTATAACGGGTAGGGAATAATTAAATTTGCAAGAAAACTGACCCTAATAATGCAAATTAATTATGTTTGAAGTGTGATAGACTATGTTGTAAAGAAGGTAGAAAAATCTTCGGATTTTGAAATCAGGTTGATTGTTATAAGGATCTGCTTAATGATTAGGGTTTTAGGAGTTGATCACCTATCCATTCGGGTAGGTAATTTTAAAAAATCAAAAAATTTTTATAATAAATTATTAAAAATATTAGGTTTTAAATCCATGGGGCAGTTCACAGGATATGCCGGATGGAGCAACGGCAAAACACGATATTGGATTAGTGAAGCAGATGAAAAGGGAAAAAAGCAAGGTTATCGCTCCGAGAATATCGGTTTTCATCATTATGCCTTCAAGCTTGCTAAACGCAATGATGTCGATAAACTTTTTGGTTTTCTTAAAAAAGAAAAAGTAAAAATTGTGGATCCCCCGGCAGATTATCCAGATTACGGCAAAGGTTATTATGCAGTCTTTTTTCTTGATCCCGATGGACTAAAACTCGAAGGCATGTATTTTCCGGGTCCTTGAACTTCAAGAAAATTTAACGTTTTTACGCTTTCTTCTTAGATTTTGAATAAACCTAGAAAAAGCCGACAAAGCTAGCAATAGAACTCTATTTAAATTAAAAGGTTTAGTGAAGTGATTATCATTGAGTTAAGATTAATACCTTAGGGTTATTTGGAAATTTATGAAACGCAAGCTGTTGCCTTTGCTTATTTTGATCGTTGGATTACCCCAGCTTTCTGAGACTGTCTATACACCGGCCTTGCCGGATATTAGTCAGGCTTTAGGTGTAGCAGATGCTTGGATTGAATATACTCTCACAATTTACTTGGCCGGATTTGCAGTGGGTACCTTGTTTTGGGGACGACTATCTGATCGACTTGGACGAAAACCCTGTTTATTGCTTGGATTTCTTATTTATATCTTGGGATGTATCGGCTGTTATTTCTCAGGATCTATCACCCTACTCATGATCAGTCGATTTATTCAGGCCTTTGGTGGAAGTACAGGCAGCGTGGTGGGACAGGCAGTTTTACGTGATTCATTTCAGGGGGTGGAGCGAGGGAAGGCATATTCAATCCTGGGAACCGCCTTAGCCTTTTCTCCAGCCATTGGTCCTATTGTGGGGGGGATGATTGATCAAAATTTTGGTTGGCCGGCCATTTTTCTTTTCCTCATTCTGTTTGGCCTTATCACCTGTTATTTCACTTATATAAAACTGCTCGAAACCCATTTTCCTTCCAGTCAGCACGCCATTTCTTTGGGGCATATGACCTTGAAACTAATTAAAAATCCGCGTGTCATGGCCTACAGTGTTCTTGTGGCTGGTTGCAGTGGGATCACTTTTAGTTTTTATGCGGAAGGCCCCTTTTATTTGATTGAAATTTTGGGAATGAATCCAGTCAGTTATGGGAGTATTTTTATTGGAGCGGCTATGACGGGTGTATTAGGGGGGTGGTTATCCCGAAAAATGCATGATCACTTGACGTCCCTTTCTATTATAAAACGAGGGATCGGGGTAGTATTTTTAGGCAGCAGTCTTTTTATGATGATGACTATCATCCTCAACTATTTTGATGCCACACCTCTCCTATCAATTATTCTCACAATAGGGTGCATGATGATCATCATGCTGGGCATTGCTTTGATCATTCCTAGTTCCCTGTCACTAGCTTTAGACGAATACAGAAATGCTGTTGGAACCGCTTCCTCTTTATTTGGATTTTTTTATTATAGTTTAGCTTCTCTGGTCACTTTGGGCATGGGATCTCTTCACAATGGTAGTTTATTGCCCATGCCGATTTATTTTTGGGGAATGACGGTTTTAATTTGGATCGTGTTTTCTAAATGGATTGCAAAATAAAAGTTGATAACATGGGACGCGCTCAAGGAGAGAAATATGTCGCAGGAAAAGTTATTGAAAATCTTAAGGCCTGATTCACTTCCATCAAATCCTGGGCCGGCTGATTATTTTACAGGATCAGTGCGAATCACCCCTCTTGTAAAGGGAGAAGAACCCTCTTGCCTGACTTGTGCATGTGTATCATTTGATCCTTCAGCTCGTTCGGCCTGGCATACCCATCCTAAGGGTCAGCTTTTGGTTGTCATTGATGGTTTGGGGCTTATCCAAGAATGGGGAAAGCCCATTCAGCGAATCAAAAAAGGAGAGGTGATTTGGACTCCAGCGGGAGTGAAGCACTGGCATGGCGCTTCACGTGAATCAAACCTGACCCACATAGCGATTCAAGAACTGCTAAATGGCAAAAATATCGATTGGTTAGAGAAGGTTTCTGACGAACAATATAATGCCGGTGTCATAGGTGATAGTTAGTTTATTCATTGCGCGACATACTACAAATATAATGTTTGGTTGCCGAAATCTATGAACTAAAAGACAAGCCACTATGAACTTGCTTTGTCTACAGTAACTTTGAGGCTAAAATCGAATTCTTTGCTATATTGTTATGGTTGATAAGCTTTAATCGGCCACCCACTATATGGAGATTTGAAACGATGAATAAATTGCTATTGATGATGCCATCTATGCTATTAGGGATTAGCTTAACAGCATTCGCCACCACACAGATTATTACGATAAAAGAAGCTCCTGTCGAGTTAAGACAAGAAGGGGAGATGTATGTAGTCCCAGAGGGAACCACTAAAAAATATTATTATTATAAACAAGCTGAAACTCGATATGTTTGTACTAGCACACAACCTGACACACTATCAGGTGTTGCAGCCATCCCCCTTAATGTAAGAATAGGGACAGAAACAAGCCAAGTATATTGTTATCCTTCTACTTATTTTGTTGTGCCCTCTGATTAAGATCTACTGTTCCAGTAATTATGTCTAAATAAAAGACTTGATATAAGTGGGACGGGGTGAGTTTTTATTCACCCCTTTTGATTAGTACAATCCACGACTTTTGGGCATGGCCTCTACTGAAATCATATCGGAAATAAATGTTAAAGCGAAGCAAGATCTAAAACTTAAAGAATCATGTGAAAGAAAGCAGAGTGCTTAAAAGTGAATAATGTACTGTCCCAAAACTTACAGGTTTTTATATGGCATTTTTTGAAGCCCTATAAAAGTGCTGTTGTGGTTTTTGTTGCTCTGGCACTGCTAGCGGGATGTTGGGGCCCCTTCAATAGCATGTTGATAAAGTATATGATAAACAGCCTATCTTCCTCACCCGTCGCAAATGTTTCGTTGTTGACTTGGCCTGCGGTACTGCTTGTATTGAACTTTATCGTATTTGACAATTTTACCTGGCGAACGATCGGGTACTTGAATTATAAATTCCAACCGCTGATTAAAAACCAAATCATTAGTGAAACTTTTCAGTATGTCCTCAATTCTTCTCATCAATTTTTTCATGATAATTTATCAGGTCGGATTTCCAATCAAATTACCACCCTTGCTGAAAATATAGAACGTATTTTACATCGCATATCTGCAGATTTTATGCGAGGCACTTCATTGTTAATGGTTGCGTTTGTCAGTATGTATCTTGTTAATCCGATATTTTTCTATACATTGGCGATATGGTTTCTTGCATTTTCTTTTTTTAGCCTGTACCTGTCAAAACGCCTGGTTAATCTATCAGATATTCATACTGAATCTGAATCATTTGTTTCAGGTCAATTAGTCGATTGCATCACAAATGTTAGCAATGTGCGAATTTTCGCTAGACGTATTTTTGAAGTGTTGCGACTTGATAAATTTTTGCTTGTTACCAAAGAAAAATTTCAAACAAAAGAATTATTTTTAATAATGCTACATTCGGTTCAGGGCATGCTTATTGCAATCATGCTTGGCTTTATGGTTTATTTCTTAATTCAATTATACGGGAGTCATTTGATAACTGTTGGTGATTTTGTGCTTATATTAGGATTGGGTATGGAGGTTGCGCATATATCCTGGTATACAATGTCCCAAGTTGATGAGTTTAATGAAGCTGTGGGGAAATGTAAACAGAGCTTAACCAGCCTGATTGTGACGCAAGACTTAAAAGATAAAAAAGATGCGTCTAAATTATTAATTACAAAAGGCCAAATTATTTTTTCAGGCGTCAAATTTCATTATAAAGACACTGAGGCCTTATTTCAAAATAAATCCGTTACCATTGAAGCAGGAGAAAAAGTGGGTTTGGTAGGTTATTCAGGGGGCGGTAAATCCACCTTCGTCAATCTCATTTTAAGGCTTTACGATGTGACGGAGGGCCATATTCTGATTGATGGACAAGATATTCGTCAGGTTACTCAAGATAGCTTGCGAGATCAAATTGCCATGATCCCTCAAGATCCCTCACTTTTTCATCGCACCTTAATGGAGAATATTCGTTATGGGCGCATTCTGGCAAGCAATGAAGAAGTGATTGAATCTGCTAAAAAGGCCCATGCTCATGAATTTATCAACAAATTGCCACTAGGTTACGAGTCTCCTGTGGGTGAACGTGGTGTCAAACTCTCCGGCGGCCAGCGTCAACGAATTGCAATTGCCAGAGCTATTTTAAAGAATGCCCCGATTTTGATTTTAGATGAAGCGACCTCTCAGCTCGATTCGGTCACTGAAAGTCATATTCAAGAAAGCCTATGGGAATTAATGCAGGATAAAACCACTATTGTTATCGCTCATCGTTTATCAACCCTTCTTCACATGGATCGCATTATCGTCTTTGATCAAGGCAAAATTGTAGAAGATGGCACTCATACAGAGCTTCTGAAGAAGAATGGCTTATATAAAACACTTTGGGATGCTCAGGTGGGTGGTTTCTTGCCAGATAAGAAGAATGAGGATGAATGAATATGATCTTCTTGGAAATACATTAGTTAACTGCTGTATTGCAAAGTATGATACTTATATAATACTTAATTTGGAGTAATCAACAGTCATATTAGGAACAACTATGTTAAAGATAGGCATTATCATTGGAAGTACTCGCCCAGGCCGAAAAGCGGATACAGTAGCCCGTTGGGTTTATGAAATTGCAGCAAAACGTAAAGATGCTGAATATGAAGTGGTGGATATCAAAGATTTCAATCTGCCTTTACTAGATGAACCTGTATCCCCAATGATGGGTCAGTATAGCCAACCACATACAAAGGCTTGGTCTGCAAAGATAGATCCCTTTGATGCATTTGTTTTCGTCACACCAGAATATAACCATGGCACATCTGGTGCATTGAAAAACGCAATCGATTTTTTATATCGTGAATGGAATAACAAAGCAGCAGGTTTTGTGAGCTACGGTGCCATTGGAGGTGCACGTGCAGTCGAACACCTACGGCTATCCATGGCTGAATTACAAATTGCTGATGTACGAGCCCAAGTGCTGCTCTCTCTCATCACAGATTTTGAGAACTACACTATATTCAAACCCGCTCCTCATCATGAAAAGGCGGTTAATACTTTGCTTGATCAAGTGAATGCCTGGGGAACAGCATTAAAGCCTTTGAGAAACAAAAAAGGCTAAATGAACAATATGAAACAATGCTAATGAAAAGGCTAGTCAGATTTTGGCCAGTGAGTTTATTTTGTCAATTGTCCATCCTTGTAACAATACAATATCCCTCAGTGTGTGATCATAAAATTTAACGGTTTTATCATTATCAAAGGTCACGAAAGCAGGCTGACAATATTTTCCATGTTCTTTAACGCCCGTTAAAACACTATTATATTGTTGTTTAAATTCAGGCAGGCTTTTTCCAAGGAATACTCCGATACTTTCAAGTCCACTGGGATACATATGGACAGGTCTAGGGGCTGGGAGCTCAATCATGGATACCGTAAATCCATTTTCTAGCATTAATGGTTTTTCTAAGATTAATATTGACACAGCTCTTCCATTAAATTGGGTTTCTACAAATTCACTGCAATAATCTTTTAAGTGATCACGGAGAGTTTCATACTCTGGTTGGGTGGTAACACGATAAAGAAGATGTGTGATGGGCAGATCTGTAATATCAATATTGATGGCTTTCAAGCGATGCAATAAATCAGAGAAAAAAAATTCGTAATCCCCGATAAAGTGTTTAATACTCACCATTGCTTGCCTCATCTTCTTTCATTGATTAGATTTTTGATTCCTGCCTGAATACTCACATATGGGAATTTATCTCGTCAACTTGCTATGTTAGTAAAGTTTTAAGAACTTAAATTCCTACAACTATGCCGATAAATTGCTAATAAATTGCCGATAAAGCAAGCTTAAGTCCCAATAGGCGAGGTAATAATGGTTGAATACTGTGTTTATATATAGCCACCAAAATATACTTGTGAATAGAATTATAAGTGGTAACATAATCTCAATTTATGAGGTAGGAAGGAATGCAATCATGAATGCCTTACCCAGATGTCCAAAATGTAATTCGGAATATACCTACAAAGATGGCATACTTTTCGTTTGTCCCGAATGTGCACACGAATGGTCAAATGAGGTAGAAGAAAAGTTAACGGATATTACCTTGTCTATTAAAGATGCAAATGGGAATACCCTTCAGGAGGGTGATACGGTAATAGTCATAAAAGATTTAAAAGTAAAGGGTTCCTCGTTGGTGGTGAAGGTGGGAACTAAAGTTAAAAATATCCGGTTAGTTGAGGGAGATCATAATATTGATTGCAAAATTGATGGAATTGGTGCTATGAAATTGAAATCAGAGTTTGTAAAAAAGGCATAAATTTATATTAGAATATTGTATATGTTGAGGCTCGATATTTATTATTGTTATGGTAGGATACAGCTAATTTTACAAAAATGTTTGGAGTATACCCAATGAGATTTCAATATGTAATAAAAGACAAAGAGAGCATCTGGGAAAAAGTAGTCGTTCACAATGAAGTTGTCACGCTGTACTATAGAAGGAAGGGTGAATCAAGCGAAGATCCCCAAACTCTGAGAGATGGGGCTATTTTTAAAGTTATACCTCCAAAATATGAAGGGCTATTGATTTACTCTGATAGTGAATTACACAAATCCTTAAGCTTGCATGTTGCTTACACCATGCATGAAATGATAAAGCTAGGAGCTGCCTCTCAACAGGATACGGAGGGTGCTCACCCTGATGCCGTAGAACAAATGCTATTTCATTATCATATATATTTTAAGGGGCAACAAATAACCGAAACTATACTTTTCCAAGTAATAAATGATTTCGAAGCTGTTAATCAAGATATTGGTAATTCCTATATTGCAGGTACAGACAAAGAAGATTTAAAGAAAAAATTTGGGGAACATTTGCAACGAATAAAGACTCAGATAAAAGAAACTCCTAAAATAATATCCGATAAGGAAGATGAACAAGACATTAAATCGCTTGCTGACAAATTTTCTTCTTTGTCTTCCACGCAGAGTTCAAGTTTTTCTAAGCAATTACCCGCTTCACAAGAACCAGCTAAGCCTTTTGTTCCTCAATACAGGAAGGCTGCTCAGCCTGATATTGTTGTATCTCATGTCAAGTTATATCTTAAACTAAAGCTTGGTGCGAAGTTTATGAAGGAATATGGAACCACTTTAGATCTTGAGCTAAAAGACAAAGAAAATGTTATGGAAGCCACCCTCTCTTTACCTAATATTAAGGCTGACTGGTTTGCTAATAAAGAGTTACCCAGCTATAAGTTGACAGCCATCCAAACCGAAGATGGTCGTCCAGGAAAAAAATTGGTTGTCAACATCCCTGTTACTGAATTAACCCCAGGAGGTATATCAAAGTTGATACAAGCTAAGGCAAATGCAAAAGCAGAGAGAGTCAAAGACAGGGATGTTAAGCCCTAAGGTTTTAAAAGCGAACTGAATTCTTAGCTGATCTTCTTACTCTGTGAATTGGGGGCAACTATAGCGTGTATTCCTCTAAGTTTTCTAACAAGGCTAGTGAATGTGCCGATTCCTTGCTCTTTAAGAGAAATAATTGCTAGAATTGCAGTGGCTTCTGGAGGGGGAACTGATAATGATAGTAAAATTATTTAAAATGCTTTCCTGTTTTATAGTGATATCACTGGGCATATTTTATTGTTTCCCTTCATTTTCTGACACTAAGATCATTCAAGCCAATAATATTCAAATTTGGTCAGAGTCTTTCGGCAAACCCAGCCATCCTCCTATTTTATTGATCATGGGGGCAGGGGCTCAAAGTATTATGTGGCCAGATGATTTTTGTAAGCAACTTGCTGGCCAAGGATTTTTCGTGATCCGATACGACCATCGCGACACCGGCTATTCCTCTACTATCAATTATGAAAAACACCCTTACAACATCCAAGACTTAACGCAGGATGCTATCGCAGTACTCGAATCCTATGATTTGGAACGAGCGCATATTGTTGGTTTTTCCATGGGCGGAGAAATTGCTCAGTTTTTTGGGGCTTATCACCCAGAACGAACTTTAAGTCTTACTCTAATTGCCACCTCGGTTGACATGGAACCAGGGTTTTTGGCCTTTAAGGGCATACATGATCCAAACAGGCTTTCAGCTCCCGCCCCTGAATATGTGAAATGGGCCAATCGTTCTGTAAATACAAAACTTCAAACTTTAGATGAAAAAATAAAGGATTTTATGCATACTTGGCGACTCCTGAATGGGAGAGAAACCCCTTTTGATGAACATCTCTATCGAAAAATTGCAGGCTTAAATTTTAAACGTGGGCAGGATGATAATCCCTATCTTAATCATGCTAATGCCATGAATGCCTCTTTTGCTGAACATAGAGCTGCTCCCAAACTCATTCAGGCGCCCACAATAATACTTCATGGGACAGCCGATCCAATCTTTGGACGAGATCATGCTGAGGCTTTAAATTTCGCAATTGCAAACTCTAAGCTTGTTATGATAAATCATATGGGTCACCTTCTCAGCCCCAAATTTTACAATGAAATAATTGATTTAATTAAGTCTCAGGATCGCAAAAATTAGGTCACTCACCATTTTATAACCTTGCCGAACATCAATATTTTGACGCTAGCGTTGACCGTTCGGTCATTATATTTCAATATATTACAGAGAATTTTCATTTTTCTATCCAGTTTTTGGGGCTTTTTCTATCAACTCCATATCCTCTGCTCCTATCAGATTTATACTAAACTTTAAAGATAGGTTGAATTTTTCTGGTACTACGGGATCTCATCTTATATGAGCAAATATCAAAACAGAGCTGCTCCTAAAGCAAACATTTATTGCCAACCAGAACTCACTGATGCCCTTTATCATGTTTTCTCCACGAGTATTCTAAGTCTATTTTTACTAATATCCTTAATTTTCTGGGAATTATCTCGTGCTGGTGTACCAAAATATTTACTTGCATGGTATTTTTCCTTTTGCGGAATCATATTGTGTAGGTGTGGATTATTTGTTTGGTATAATCAGACTAAGCACCAGATAAATTTAAGTCATTATCATTATTACTTATTTATTATAGGCTCATCGATATCAGCCTTGTATTTAGGATTTCTGGGTAGTTTTTTGATGCCAGAAGATATGATGCATCAGGCATTTGTTCTTATTTTAATATCAGGAATAGTGGCTGGAGCGGTTCAAAGTTTAAGCGCAAGCTACCTTGCAAATGTTATCTTTATTTATTTTTCATTGATTCCTATATTAACCTGGGAAGTTATACAAATCATCGACAATAAATCAATTTATGTTGCTATTCTTATTGCCATGGGTCTTTTTTGTATATTTTCGCCGCTTGTGGCTCGCCGTGAATATTTAATGTTGGTAAAGCATCTTGAGCTTGAATTTAATTATAAAATCTTATTGGAGCGAGTCTCAGAAGTAAAAGATAAATATAAAAAACAAGCCACTCATGATTTGTTGACTGGACTATATAATCGTCAGTTTTTAAATGAATATCTTAAAATAGAAATTAATAAAGCTAAAAGAAAGAAACTGAAAATTGGAATTATTTTGCTAGATATTGATTTTTTTAAGGGTTTTAATGATACTTATGGACATGAACTCGGAGATAGAATACTTCAATCATTAGGAAATATATTAAATCAAAGCGCTAGAAAATCTGATATTGCTTGTCGATATGGTGGAGAAGAATTTGTAATTGTTTTGCCAGAAACCTCCCTTGCCTCAACCAGGCTAGTTGCTGAATCTCTCCGTAAAACCATTAAAGCCCTTTCAGTAGATAGTGAAGGTAAAATTGTTGATAATATTACAGTGTCATTAGGGGTATCATGCTTTCCTCAACATGGTTTAACCAGAAGTAAGATTATCAATGCTGCTGATAAGGCTATGTATAAGGCCAAACGAGAGGGTAGAGATAGAGTTTGTACAGCATCAGCGAAGCCTAATATTGATATCTGATTTATAAAAATGTATCTAAGCCGAATAACCGAACTATAACAATACATATAATTGAACTAAAATCTAACAGGCGACCTAATATTTTTACTAAGTTGGACAAGAAACAACATCCGTTCCAAACTTATATTATTAGGTAATGATTATTTTTGCGATAGGCAAGAGGCGATCCGATTTTAATAGGGAGATGAACGGTGCGTTTAAAAGATAAAGTAGCGGTCGTCACTGGCGCTGCAAGTGGCATTGGTAAGGAAATTGCCGCAACATTTGCAAAAGAAGGTGCCAAGGTTGTTATTGCTGATCTAAATCTTGAACAAGCTGAGGTTGCAGCAAAAGAGTTTCAAAGCAAAGGTCATGAGGTTCTGGCTGTTGGAATGGATGTCACAGATGAGGCACAAGTTAATGCCGGAATTGCAAAGGCTATTTCACATTTTGGGTACATAGATATATTAATAAGTAATGCAGGTGTTCAATATATTTCATCAGTTGACGCTCTTCCTTTTTTAGAGTGGAAAAAATTATTGTCTATTCATCTTGATGGGGCATTTTTAACCACAAAAGCTTGCCTAAAAAATATGTATCAACGAGGTAGGGGTGGGAGCATTATTTATATGGGTTCTGTACATTCCAAAGAAGGTTCTCTGCTTAAAGCACCGTATGTGACAGCAAAACATGGACTTATTGGTTTATGCGAAGTCGTTGCCAAAGAAGGAGCCAAGCATGATGTGCGAGCCAATGTGATCTGTCCAGGCTACGTTCGAACGCCTCTTGTTGAAAAACAAATTCCAGAACAAGCAAAAGAATTGGGTATTAGCGAAGATGACGTTATTCAAAAAGTTATGTTGAAAGACACTGTTGATGGTCAGTTTACAACCACAAAAGATGTAGCCGAAATTGCCTTATTATTTGCTTCGTTCGAATCAAATGCCTTAACAGGTCAATCCTTAATAGTAAGTCACGGCTGGTTTATGCAGTAATATATGAGATCTCTATGTCTGAAAAGATAAAAAAGGAACCTCTACCCTATGATGGTATTGTTTACCTTTTTCAAGGCGGGGGAGCTTTAGGAGCATACCAAGTAGGAGTTTCTGAAGCATTATTTGAACATGGCTGCGAACCAACTTGGGTGATTGGTAATTCCATTGGTGCTATTAATGGTGCCATTATTGTAGGAAATAAACCCGATGTTCGCATTCCTAAATTGAAAGAATTTTGGAATACGATTGCATCGCCATTGCCAGATTGGTTTTTTTCGATGGACAATGATGAATTGCGTAACATGCAGAATTTCTTGAGCTCGGGATGGACAGCATTACATGGACAAAAAGGTTTTTTTGGGCCAAAATCAATAAATCCCTGGTTTTTTGAAAAGAATTCGATTAATGAACTAAGTTTTTATGATACTTCTGAATTAAAAAACACTCTCGAAAAATTTATTGATTTTAATTTGCTGAACCAAAAAAAAATACGATTAACCTTAGGCGCGGTTTCTGTAGAAGACGGGAATCGTGTTTGTTTTGATAATAGTCGACAAGAAGTAGGGCCACTACATATTATGGCAAGTGCAGCGCTACCACCGGGGTTTCCTGCCATAACAATAGATGGCAAGAACTATTGGGACGGTGGCATCTCTAGTAACACACCCTTAAATGTTATTCTTGAAGAAAATATTTCACAAAAGCTATTGTGCTTCATGGTCAACTTATTCCCTCTTAGCTCAAAAACACCCGAATCTATTTTTGAGGTATTTAAGCGTAAGAAAGACATTGAACTTTCCAGCCGTCATCGTGAAGTAATAAGACAATTTTGTAAAATACATGGTCTAAAGCACACTATTCATCAATTGAGTAAAATAATCGAAAAAAATAAGTTGATAAACTTGCCGAATGAATTTGCAAAACAGGGTTGTTCGTCAGCAATAAATATTGTTAGATTTCTCTACGAAGATCACTCTTATGATCTCTGGTCGAGTGATTTTGAGTTTTCCCGTTCTTCAATGCAAGATCATATTGAAATGGGTTACGCTCAAGTTAAGAAAGCCTTAGAAAATCCAACGTGGCTTGAAGTAATTCAAGATGATGTTGGTGTTGTTTTGAGAGAACCTTAAACATAGGATACATATATGATTGGTTACGAGTAATTGATAAGGTCAGGAAACAGTGTTGAAATTCGAAAGCAAATTTAAGATTTCAATGAAAATGAAAGAAAATTCCGATTTTTTTAGAAAATTAATAATGCTATTTAGTCAATGGCTGCTTAAAGAAGTGCCATTAAATCGTGATTATCTAAGCCATTATAAAACTATTGAAAAGCTTGTGAAGCCGGGCGATGTCATTTTAATAGAGGGAAATAGTCGGGTGAGCGGCATTATTAGATCTCTTACACATAGTCCCTGGACCCACGCAGCCCTTTGTATCGGAAAGGTTGTTGATATTAAAAATAGTGACACACTCAACCTAATTCGAACACAATATAAGAATGGAAGTCAAAAGACCTGTCTATTGATTGAATCTGAAATTGGAGCGGGAACCATTATATCTCCTCTTTCTAAATACAAAAAATATCATATACGAGTATTACGCCCTAAGGGGCTCACCTCGAAGGATGCAGAATTAGTTATCAACTATGCGGCGAATCGATTAGGAACCCGATATAATTTGAGGCATTTATTTGATCTGGGAAGATTTTTATTGCCTTGGAGTTTTTTTCCGAAACGATGGCATTCATTGTTATTTGAAAAAGCTTCTAGTATTACTAAAGATATTTGTTCGTCAGTGATAGCTCAAGCATTTCAATCGATTAATTTTCCAGTGTTACCTATTGTTACAAAGAATACCAAAAAAAACCTTGAACTTTCGCCAAGAAACCCCCGTCTTTATGTGCCTAGTGATTTTGATTATTCTCCTTATTTTGATATTATAAAATATCCGTTGTTTCCCACTAATGAAAAAGCCTACTATCATCATTTGCCTTGGAAGAAAAAGATGAAGAATGTTTGAAAAATTAAAAAATTAACTGATATCGAAAAAACCCATTCAAGATGCTAAAAATCAATGTTCCAAAAATAAAGAGACTTACCCAGAAATAGAATGGTTCTTTTTTTCCTGTAA
>Ga0207084_1095_pt1 | contig 18205 bp, 19 predicted proteins | sample Alteio_BWMinHeat_55_FD_153543 | JGI IMG/M metagenome (GOLD analysis project Ga0207084, IMG submission 153543) | Enriched cells from forest soil in Barre Woods Harvard Forest LTER site, Petersham, Massachusetts, United States -... | ecosystem: Environmental > Terrestrial > Soil > Temperate forest >...
GCCCTATTAACTCCGATCCAAACGCTTCAAGGAGGATTTAAGCAAACCGTCTTCAGTGAAGGGGGTAAGCGACTTCGTGTGGAAACGGGGCAGATGTGGTTGAAGCGTGGAGGGAACTTTCGTTGGGAAATAAAGGGGAAAAGTCCACATTGGGTGATTGGGGATGGCAAACAGATCTGGGATTATGATGTTGAATTAGAACAAGTGGTGGTGCAAAAGTTTTCAAAAGCACAAGGGGCGGCTCCTATTGTTTTTCTAACGGGTCAAACGAATGTCTTAGAGAAGAATTTTAAGGTGGATGACATTAGCAAATCGGCAAAGGGCGTTTGCTTGCAGGGTAGCGACACTTGCTTTAAATTGACGCCCAAGTTGGCGCAAGATAATTTTCAATGGATACGGGTGGGATTTAAACAGGGGAAATTGCAAGAACTTGAAATGTTAGATCAACTGGGTCAACGTGCTGAATTTCAATTTTTAAACCTGAAAATGAATGAATCCATTTCAGATAAGCTTTTTAATTTTATTCCGCCTAAAGGGGTGGATGTGATTAGGAATTAGATTATTGTAATTGCAGAGGTTCGTCATTGCGAGCGTAGCGAAGCAATCCAGGGTTATTCAGCCCTACCCTGGATTGCCACGGGCACTGCGTGCCCTCGCAATGACGAACCTTTGCAGTTACGGAAAGTTTAAAGTGTGAGGAAATTTGAAGATGCTAGATTTAAAATTATTAAGAGAAAAACCAGATTGGGTCGCTGAAAAATTGAGTTTGAGGGGATATGTTCTTCCCATAGAAGATCTGAAAAAATTGGAAGCCGAACGTAAAACGCTTCAAACTGAAACTCAAGATTTACAAAATATTCGAAATACCCATTCCCGGGAGATTGGTATTGCGAAAGGTAAAGGGATGCCGGTAGAACATTTATTGGAAAAAATGCATTCAATAGGGGAAGAATTAAAGGATAAAGAAGCAGCATTAGAAGTGGTTCAAAGCTCCTTACAACGAATATATGAATTAATTCCAAATATCCCTCATGAATCTGTTCCGATCGGTAAGGATGAACAACAAAATCAAGAAGTTCGAAGGTGGGGAGAATTGCCTAAATTTTCATTTACCCCTAAAGATCATATTGCTTTGGGCGGGGGAAACATGGATTTTGAGGCGGCTACTCGCATTTCAGGTGCACGCTTTGTGGTGTTGAAGAGTGGATTAGCCCGTCTACACCGTGCGCTCGCTCAATTCATGATTGATTTGCATACCCGTGACCATGGTTATCAAGAAGTTTATGTTCCTTATCTTGTTAAAACAGAGAGCCTTTATGGGACGGGACAATATCCGAAGTTAGCGGATGATCAATTTAAAATTCAGGATTCTGATCTCTGGTTGATCCCGACTTCCGAAGTGGCAGTCACCAATTTGGTGAGGGATCAGATATTAAGTGATGAAGCATTGCCCCTGAAACATGCCTGTTATAGTCCCTGTTTCCGCAGTGAAGCGGGATCTTATGGCAAAGATATGAAGGGCATGATACGACAACATCAATTTGATAAGGTCGAGATGGTGCAGATTGTGAAACCTGAAACATCTTATGCCGCTTTAGAAGAAATGCTGAAACATGCTGAAACGGTTTTACAAAAACTTAAATTACCCTATCGAGTAGTGAGTTTGTGTACGGGAGATCTAGGCTTTTCCTCAGCCAAAACCTATGATTTGGAAGTGTATTTGCCGGGACAAACCCGTTATCGTGAAATTTCTTCTTGCAGCAATACCGAAAGTTTCCAGGCCAGACGTCTCCAGGCGCGTTTTCGGGATCCCGCAACGAATCGCACTGAATTTGTGCATACCTTAAACGGATCGGGGGTTGCAGTTGGACGTGCCTTGATTGCGGTGATGGAAAACTACCAAGACGAAGCGGGACGCATCCATGTGCCTGAGGTGCTACTGCCGTATATGGGCGGGATGAGTGTTATTTAAAGCCGTATCCTAGAAATGGCAGGACTTTCGCTTCCCCTCGGTACCCTCATCCGGCGCGCAAGCGCGCCACCTTTTCTTATTATTTGCCATAAAAAAGCTTGACAAAATAGTAAAACATGTCAAAATCTGACAATTGTCTAATTTGGTGGTATTTTTGTAGGATTGGGGCGATGGAATGGGAAGTAAATGTCCATAAGGTGGAGGTGTATTATGTTGGGACACACGAAAATGCCCCTTACTGACCGCCATAAGATGGTGGAAATACTGTTTTCTACACATCATCGTTATGCTATTCCTTTGGAACGTGCCACCGATCTCCTTACTTTGTTGGAAAACCTTAAGTATGTTAAAAAGTTAGAAACCAGTGAAGAAGAATGGATCAGTTTAGATGAATTGATGGCATCCGATGTTGCAAAATATTCGCGTCCGGGTTTGGCTTTGCGTGGTGCACGTCTTAAAGAAAATCTCTCACAAGCGGTTTTATCAAAGCGATTGGGTATCCGGCCGGAAAATCTTTCAAAAATGGAAAACGGAAAAAGAACAATCAGTCTTGCGATGGCTAAGAAACTTGCGAAGATCCTCAATATTGATTATAGAGTTTTCCTTTAAGCATTCTAATTATGGGTAAATATAAGCAACACTTTTCATAAACAAGACTGCCTTTCCACCTCCCGGTACCCTCATCCGGCGCGCAAGCGCGCCACCTTCTCCCGCGCCTTGTCGGCGGGAGAAGGATAAGTCTTCTAATATTTTAAGCTAGTTTGGGCGGGTTCAATCTTTCAGTACCATCGCCATAGCCTTTTACTTCACCAAAGCGTTCATGTTTTTCCCAGGCATCTGCTGCCTCGCTCATTTCTGCTTTGCTACGGGCCACAAAATTCCACCACAATAATATTTCTTCCTTAAAAGGTTCGCCGCCAATGATAAAAATATGACTATCACTCGCTACCTGTAAGGACAATTCTTCTCGTCCACAGCCTAAATAAAGCAAAGTTCCCGGAACTAAGGATTCTTGCTCCACCTGTATTTCCCCCGTTAACACTAATACGCCGTATTCGAAAGCCGGATTTAACGGCAAGCGTGTTGCAGCATTCCGGCGCGCATGCAAAGCCAAACCAATTAAGGGCGAGTAAACTTTAGCGGGAGCAAGGTTTTCCAAAAATTCCCCTGCTAACACAGTGATCTGGACTCCATCTTGTTCAAGGCTAGGAAGTTCAGAGTAATGTGAGAACTCCGGTTTATTATTCCTCACGGCATCTGGCAGGGCTATCCAAAGCTGTACACCATGTAGAACACTATCAGGCAAAGATTCTTCAGAGTGAGAGATCCCATGACCTGCGCTCATTAGGTTGACTTCACCTGGCCGAATGATCTGTTCTGAGCCAAGGCTATCCCGATGTAAAATCTCGCCCGTTAAAGTCCAGGTAAAGGTTTGTAGACCCATATGAGGATGTGGGGCAATCTTCAAATCACTGCTTTTTAAATTGACGGGACCAAAATGATCGAAAAAACACCAGGCCCCAATCGTACGGCGAAGTGCGCTCGGCAAAGCTCGACGAATGGTGATCCCTTCACCTATTTCTGCAACACGATTAGGGATTTTCTGTAGAATGGGTTGCTTAGAAAACGCTGGACAATCATGGGAGTCTGATAATTTTGTTTCTCTCAGTAAGTCGCTCATTTTTGTTCCTCCTTGAATCATCTTGAATCGATATTTAGCTAACCCTATTCAGATTTAATGTAGCCTATTCCATCGAGATCTTATCCGTAGTGATCCTAATTATTTTATCATCATTCGATCTAGGAACCCCTCTTCCATCCAAATTGCTGGTGCTAATATACAAGGCATTATCAGGACCCACCACCACAGCGCGGATCCTACCAAATTTGCTAAAAAAATGTTTCTTGATCTTTTTTGAAGTAGGATCAGCTTCGACTTCATAAAGGGTTTGACCACGTAATCCTGCAAAATAAAGTTTACCATTCCAATAGGCAAGACCTGCCGGTGCCCAGGTTTCGTTAATTCCCGAGCTTAAAACGGGTTTTACCATACCTGGAACTATTTGATATCCTTGAACGACTGGCCAACCATAATTCTTCCCTAATTCAATTAAATTGAATTTATCAAAACCAATAGGTCCATGCTCCGTCTCCCATAGACGTCCTTTTTTATCCCAGGCAATGCCTTGAGGATTCCTATGGCCGAGAGAATAAATAGGGTTGCTGAAGGGATTAGTACTTGGGATCCAGCCTTCCTCATCGACACGCAAGATTTTTCCTGCAAAAACATCTTTGGCTTGTGCAGATTCAGGCGTTCCGGCATCCCCTGTCGTGATGTATAAATATCCGTCTGGTCCAAAACTGATTCGACCACCATTATGGATATAATTTGCAGGAAGATTATCCAGGATAATTTTTTCCTTAGTTAAAGTATTATTGACAAATTTGTATCGCACTACCTGGTTGGTATATTGTTCGTTTTTTTGCGTTGTGCGATACAAATATAACCATTGATTGGTCTTGAATTTCGGGTGGATGGCGAGACCCAATAATCCACCTTCGCCGATGGGGGCAACATTAGGAACATTAATGCGTTCACGGGTGTCTTCTCTGAAAATTGTGAGATACCCAGTTCTTTCGGTTACCAAAACTGTTCCATCAGGTAAAAATCGTATCTCCCAAGGAACCACCAAATTATCTAAAAAAACTTCCGATTTCATTGTTTCTTTTTCTGAGGGGACTATTATTGAAATCGTTTCAAATGCATCAGTAGGTAACCAGCGTGCATCCACCGCAAAACTATTTTTGGAATAAATAACACCTAGAATGAGAAGTATGCCGAAGGTATTCCATTTTCCCTTATTTAGCATTTGGCAGGTCCTAGAGTTAAGGAAAGTTTGTAGGATAATTATAGTATATTTATTGTAAATATTAGATATAAGTAATTTAAATACTAAAATTAAAAGCTATGAAATCACACCTCGGGAGAGCGGGGTTTAGATTTACTTTTTACCGTTTCTGTTTGGGAACGCTTCAATTTATCACTGATTAAAATAGGTTTAGCAGGATTTTTTTCCGCTCTTCTTAAGGCTTGAAGTTCAGCCTCTCTTCTCTGTCTTGAGATAGCCGCACGGTTTGTTGCATTAACATTTAAGGTTCGCGACAGAATGAAAGCATTAGCCGCGGGACCGGAAGAGGAGGGAGGAGTGGTCAATTTTGGCAAAGCTTTTGTTTTAGTGACGGGGTAATCAAAGAATGAGCCTATTGTTTTGGTTGCTTTTCTAGAAACACTGCTTGGTTTTATCGGGGCAGAAGTTTGGCCTTTCGTTTTTTGAGGGTTTGCTTCGGATCTTTGTCGGGTGAAGGTTTTCTGTATTTCCGCTTGCCCTTTCTCGTTCACTAAAAGATTCGTCCCAGTTGTCATTTCTCGGCTCGCCTCATCCATTATGCCTGCTGCTTGAGAATGAGGATCCTTTAGAGCATGATCAATAGATTCCGCTTTTTTCGCTTTAGCTTTAGGGGCTTTGCTTGCTTTTTTAGATTGTGAAGCCCCCATTCCACCGCCTTCACCTTCACCTTCTCGGTCTTCCTCTTCTTCAAGATGTTTTGCAGCGTCATACTTTCGTCGTTTTCTTCGAGTCATGTGCGTTTACCCTTGGATTGATTTAAACCTCTTATAAGGATTATCGGCAAGGGGACATGAGGACTGTAAGGGTAACGATGCGCGGGCCGACCGGGAGGTCGGCCCCTACAGTGCATCGGAGAGTCTCGTAAGCTTTTAGTCGCGGCGTCCTGCAAAGAGTGCAAGCAGCTGTAACAAGCTTACAAATAGGTTATAAATCGAGACATATAATGAAATGGTGGCCATTATGTAGTTTCTTTCGCCCCCGTGAATAATTTGGCTGGTTTGAAAGAGAATCATACCCGAAGCAATTAATACGAAGAGGGCGCACATGCCAAGATAAAGCATGGGGATATGCAAGAAAACCGCGACAAGGCTGGCAACAAAGGCTAGCATGCCGGCTGCAAATAAAAACCCAATCATGTAGCTGAAGTCTTTACGAGTAGTTAAGGCATAGGCGGAAAGACCCATAAAGATAATGCCGGTTAAACCAAATGCCGTCATGACGAGTTGGGCGCCATTAGTGTAACTGCTCATAATCATATTCAGCAAAGGTCCGAGGGTATATCCCATGAACCCCGTGAAGGCGAAAATAGCGGCAATTCCCCAAACGCTATTCCGCAAAAATGCTGTGAGATAAAGTAAACCAAAATAACCAATCAACATCCCAAAACCCATCGGAGGGGCATTAGTCACCATGCTGACGCCTGCCATTACAGCACTAAACAATAGAGTGAGGGACAAGAGGATGTAAGTGTTTCGAATAACTGAATTTGTCTGGACTGCTATTCCAGTTTGGGGTCGGGTGACTGTCGTTTGAAAACCTCTTTGCATATCAATTCTCCATAGATGGCCGAATGTCTGTCATGAGATACATTCTACCACAAAATTTGCGACTATATTTGCGACTATTTCTTGGGTTCGGTACACTGGCGGCAAGCCAGAGAGGCTTGGGGTATGATGCTGGGGTGAGATTATCCCCAGGGATGTATATCCCTTTTTACAGAGGAGAGGTGGCTGAGCGGCTGAAAGCGGCGGTCTTGAAAACCGTTGAGGGGTATCCCCCCTCCCAGGGTTCGAATCCCTGCCTCTCCGCCACGTATTTTAAAATAAACATACTCAAAGCATAAAAGCCATTCGCGACGAGTATTGAGGTGTTGGGTGATTAAGTGATTACTGTACTAGTCGTCGATGATCATGAACTGATTCGAGCAGGAATTGAACGTCTGCTAGCAGACGCGCCAGGTATACGTGTGATTGGGGGAGTTGCCTCAGGTGAATTAGCCCTTAAATTTGCCAAGGAAAAATCACCACAGGTTGTATTAATGGATGTCAAAATGCCGGGGATAGGGGGCTTAGAAGCCACCCGAAGATTAATTAGACAACATCCCGATATCAAAGTAATTGTTTTAACCGTGTATGAAGGCGAACCCTTCCCCAGCAAACTTCTGAAAGCAGGGGCCTTAGGTTATCTCACCAAGGGGGCAGAAGTAGAAGAGATGATTAATGCCATTCGAGCAGTCCATTCCGGAAAACGTTATTTAGGTCCCGCGATTGCCCAACAATTAGCCTTACGATCCTTAAATATGAATGATGAAGATAAATCTCCTTTTGATAGTCTTTCTGAGCGCGAACTTGAAGTGTTAATGCTCATCACAGCAGGGAAAAAAGTCCAGGCAATTTCTGAAAAACTTTGTTTAAGCCCCAAAACTATCAACACTTACCGTTACCGCTTATATGAAAAACTAAATGTGACAACAGATGTGGAATTAACCCATTTTGCACTACGTCATGGTTTACTAGAATCGGAGAATACCTAATATTTTTGACTCGACCAGTTTTCTAAAAACACTTACTACTCATCCCGGTGTTTATTTGATGCGGGATAAAAAAGACACTGTTTTGTATGTGGGTAAGGCGAAAAATTTAAAAAAACGCTTAAGTTCGTATTTTCAAAGACAGCTAGACTCCAAAACCATTCAATTAATTAAGCAAGTTCATGCGATTGAAGTCACGCTCACACGAAACGAACGTGAAGCGTTATTGTTGGAAAACAATTTAATTAAAGACTTGCAACCCAAATACAACATTATATTTAGAGATGATAAATCCTATCCTTATCTTTATCTCTCAACTTCGGATGAGTTCCCGCGTTTATCCTTTTATCGAGGTGAAAAGAAAGAGAAGGGTCGGTTTTATGGTCCTTACCCCAGTTCTTCTTTGGCGAGAGAGGCACTTACATTTCTCCAAACGCTTTTTCGTTTAAGACAATGCGACAATGCTTTTTTTAAAAGCCGAAAACGCCCCTGTCTACAATATCAAATTAAACGCTGTACCGCCCCTTGTGTGGGGTATATCGACGAAAAAACTTATGCGCAAGATGTATTAAGTGCCAAACTCTTTTTGGAAAATAAAAATGATGAAGTGATTAAACGATTAGAAAAGAAAATGGAAGAAAAAAGTGATAATTTCGCCTATGAAGAAGCGGCCGTGGTACGTGATCAAATAGTTACCTTGCGACGTATCCAGCAGCAGCAAATTATTATTGGAAAAAATGTCAATACGGATATATTAGGGATAGCCGTCTATGGAGAATCAGCCTGCATTTATCTATTAGTTATCCGACAAGGACGAATGTTGGGGAGTCGTGCCTTTTTTCCAAAATCTTTATTGCTGATTGAAGAAGAGGAAGGTAAGGATAAAGCGGGTTCCTTGCTTGAGCGATTTATTGTTCAACATTATGTTGAGGCACAGGAGGCAGATCTTGAACACCCGGATTATCCCAAAGATATTTTGATTGGGGAACCTATCCCTCAAAGGGCAATGCTTGCTTCTCTTCTTTCCAAGCAAAGTGGCCATACTATTAAAATTAAAGTCGCACACCAAGGTAAATCAAAACAATGGTTAACGATGGCGAACACCAATGCCAAATCTGCCCTTAAGAGCCATCATAAAATTCAAATTGAATTTAGCAGCCAATTCGAGGTTTTGCAGCGGGCTTTAGATCTCGTCATGATCCCGAGTAGGGTAGAGTGTTTTGATGTCAGCCATTCGAAGGGGGAAGCAACTGTTGCTTCTTTGGTGGTATTTAATACAAATGGTCCTGTGAAAACAGACTATCGACGATTTAATATTCGGCTCGCCAAACCTGGAGACGATTACGGTGCTTTAACCGAGGCCCTAACTCGACACTACACCCGTCTAAAAGCTGAAAATCAGCCCCTACCGGACATTTTATTGATTGACGGAGGTAAAGGGCAATTGAAGCAGGCCGAAACAGTCTTGACTGAACTTCAGGTGACTGGGGTGAAGGTGATTGGAGTGTCCAAGGGGAGGGCGCGCAAACCTGGTCAGGAGACACTCTATCTTTCCTCCAAGGGCGACATTTTACCCTTGGAGAATACGGATCCAGCCTTTCATTTTATTCAGCGGGTGCGAGATGAGGCTCATCGTTTTGCCTTGGGCGGGCATCGCGGTAAACGATTGAAAGCCCGATTGCATTCTCGTTTAGAGGACATTCCAGGGATTGGAAAGGTTCGGCGGCTTAAACTTCTCAAGCATTTTGGGGGGTTGCAAGAGATCTTGGCAGCAGGGGTAGAAGATCTCGTCAAGGTGGACGGTTTTAGCCAGAAATTGGCAGAAGAGATCTATACTGCGCTCCATGGCAGCGTTTGAATGCACTACAATGAGAGGGTTGAATTTTTTTAAAAATTACGCGACGATTAACAGATGAATATACCGAATCTTCTAACATTACTTCGTATCTCACTTATCCCCATTTTGGTGATAGTCTTCTATATGCCATTTCACTGGAGCTATATTGCGTCGGCTATTGTGTTTGGAATAGCGGCCTTAACGGATTGGTTAGATGGATTTTTAGCAAGGAAGCTTAAACAAGTTTCCCCTTTGGGTGCCTTTTTAGATCCGGTAGCCGATAAACTGATTGTGGCAGTGGCCTTGGTTTTATTAGTCCAAACCCACGGTACAATATTATTAGCCATTCCTTCAGCCATTATTGTGGGTCGAGAAATTGTGATTTCGGCCTTACGAGAATGGATGGCAGAATTAGGTAAACGGAAGGCAGTACAGGTGAATGTGATGGGTAAGCTAAAAACGGTAGGGCAGATGGTTGCGATTTTGATATTGCTGTCTCAGGAACCCAAAACCTTAAGTTTCCTGACTGTACTGGGATATATTCTAATTTATGGCGCTGCTGCGCTCACATTATGGTCCATGATGATTTATTTATTAGCGGCCAGACAAGAGTTCCAGGAACAGTCCGCTCCCATAAAACCCTGATCCTTGACACACCCTTAAGATTCGGTAGAATCGGTCTCTCGGAGGCGGGAATAGCTCAGTTGGTAGAGCACAACCTTGCCAAGGTTGGGGTCGCGAGTTCGAGTCTCGTTTCCCGCTCCAGTTCTAGGTTCTATCCCTAAAGTGATGATTTTGGCTTAGATAAAAGGCACTTTAGGGACAGAACCTAGGCAATGGCTGAGTGGCAGAGTGGTTATGCAGCGGCCTGCAAAGCCGTTGACGTCGGTTCAATTCCGGCCTCAGCCTCCATGTTAAGATAGACCTTGAATACCTTGAATTATGCCCGGGTGGCGGAATTGGTAGACGCAAGGGACTTAAAATCCCTCGGAAGGTTTCTTCTGTGCCGGTTCGACTCCGGCCCCGGGCACCATCGCCACATACCCTCCATGCAATAAATCTTCAAAAGAATATGCCAGAATTATAACTTGTTTTGTATGCAATAGAGGGTTAATTTCCGGGTTTCAAAATGAGCTTTCCCTCTGAGGGTTCCAAGAAGGCATTGCATGCTCTTAATTCATTAAGTGCTTCTGCATAAGTTCCGTAATCAATGCTGGCTGTAAAAGTTTGCGCCTTGATAAGCATGCGGATGTAGGGGGCTACATCGTGATCTCGCGTTAAACGACGTAATGTTAGGATATAATCTTCCCTAAATACAGTGGGAATAATAATTCGCCATTGATTGGCGTAGACCAATTCAGCATTCATCATGATTCTCGCAATTCTGCCATTACCATCTAGAAACGGATGTATTTCAGCGATTAGAAACATCATAAACATGGCGCGAGCAATACCGGGTTCAATCATCTTATATAGATCAAATGCCTTAATTATAGTACCTTCTACTAAGTCGGGATGAACAAAGATAGTGTTTCCTGCCCGATTTTGACTTCTTTTAAATTTACCCGGTTCCTTTGTTGTGCGGGCGGACATTAAAATAGCATGCCTCGCTTTTAATGTGGACATTAATTCTTGAGCTGAAGAAGGGACTCGGTGCATTTCCACCAAACTTGAAACAATTTGAAATGTGCCTAGAATGTCATGTGCATCTTCCGGGCGATAAGGAGTTAAATGACCTCTAAAAATGATATCAGCCGCTTCATCAACTTCAAACTTTGTCCCTTCAATGAAGTTTGAGAAATAAGCTTCAAAGAAGGCTAGATTATTCAACACCTCAATTGAAGTACTAGTGAATTTACGAACCGGTAGAATTTCCTTATTAAGAGTAGTTGCAAGGTTTGCAAATAGCTCTAAACGTTGTACATCATAGGGTATACCTTTTGCACGAGCTAGGCCCATCTCTGTTTGCAAAACTGTCGTCTTTTGAGTTCCTAATAATGCACCAATTATTTTCTCCAGGGTTTGAAATTCACTTGGCATATTTAATGTTTTAGCTAAAGGGCGAGCTCGGTCGCGTATGCGATTCAGTTCTTCAACCCCATAATGGCTGCAAATTTTATTCAGGTATTCTTCGATAAATGCTCTCGGTAGGGTTTTAGCACTTTTATCTCTTGTTCGACTGGGTTGAAGATTTTCCAGTAATGCTCTTTCACGAGAGGCTAAAAACAACTTATCCATAAAGGGTGTATCAGTGAGCTGCGCTTTAGGTCCTAGTAGGAGTTTGATATTAAGCCCTGGTAAAGTGAATTTTTTTGTGTAGCGATAGCTTAAAACCAAGGTGCCTTCTTTAGAAGGACCGCCCTCTATTGCAGTACGGTGACTTAAAATAGCGCCAGGAAAGAACCCCCCCAAAATGTGATAAAGATTGCGTTTCACAATGTTTTCAGGGGTATCCTTAAGATTGGAGGTATACAACCTGGGAGCCAATTTTCTAAGCTCCCCTGCTTTAACCGCTCGTCGAATCATCTGAGAGGTAGTGCTGTCAGAAGATCCAAAAACAATTTCTGGCCAGGGAGAGGGGTGTGAAATTTTTTCCATTAAGCACCTAAAAATCCTGAATTATGTCAAAAATTTTCCAATAAGAACGTCTTTTTGTCAAATTTTTTCCAATAAGGGGCACATGTGTTATAGGTCAAAAATTTAAGAATGGAGTATTATTGTAGTATTGGGTTCTGTGACACAATACACTCTTGGGAGTGGTATAGAACCCATAGTTGCTTTATTTTTTCTTCCGCCATTCAATTTTATCGGGAAAGAGCACTGGGAGTGTTTCGGGTTTTGCTCCTTGTAAAATTTGAATCGCCATTTTTCCGGTTTGTCTGCCGATTTCATATTGATTAGGTCCAAAAGCAGCCAAGGCGCCCTTGTCGAATAAGTCTACATCACTGACAAACACCGGGATCTTGTTTTGCGACGCTATCTTACTAATCGATTCAAAAGCGGCCAATGCCGTATTATCATTATTGACAAATATGGCATCCACTTTGTGGATTAAGCTTTGAGTGGCTTGAGCAATTTCGCCGGTATTGGTTGCTGTTGCTAACACCAGACTGAACCCAAACTCGGGGGCTTGTGCTTGCATTTTTTGAATAAGACTAACCGAATTGGCCTCGCCTGGATTATAAATTATCCCCAGTTTTGAAAGAGCAGGAAGACTCTTCTTCAGAAGCTCAAATTGTTTCCTAGGTTCCAAAAAAATTCGATACTCCGGTGATATTATTTTCGGGGTGAGAGAGATCTTCTACCAAACCTGCTAATTTTGGATCCGTAACCGAACTAAATACAATAGGAATGGGGTGGGCGCGTCTGGCTGCAGACAATGATTGGGCTGCAGTTGTCCCTATCCCAATTAAAATATCGGGTTTTTTTCCCACAAATTTTTGAGCGATTTGAGCGCTTAAACTGGGATTCCCCTGAGCCACTTCATATTGCGCAGTAAAACCGGCTTCTTTTAATTCATCCTCAATGCCTTTGCGGGTGGCATTTAAAGCCGGGTGATCCACAATTTGCAGAATAAAAATGCGTTTGTTTTGAACGAGCATTGTAGGGGCCGACCTCCCGGTCGGCCCGCTCTCGGCGAGGGCGGGTGCTTTTGTTTCAGCTAAAACACTTGAACAAGTGATAACACTGCTAATAAACAAAACCAAAACATAACATAATTTTAATGGACTAAATAATAGACGTGATGCATACATACTTCATTCTCCTAGTATATTAGGAATTGAACATTTCAAAAAATAGAGTTTAAATTGAGATTGCGTGAAGATATGACCCCATTAGGGGTGGTGGTGGCCGTTGGAATGAGTTTTGTTTAGGCAACGAGGGAATTGACCCGAAGAAAGGGGAGCTGCCTTAATTTTGCTAAATACATTAACACGTTTCATAGTATCCAAAGTATGCCATGGGTTTTGCATCAAGGCAAGGGGCCCCCACCCTCAACTTCGAAGAGGGCGGAGGATGACAGGGGGACTCCCATTCAACACTTATCAAGGTTTGGATTTATTTCCAGCTCCATCTACAGTGCTGTCATCTTGTGGTGCTGCCGATGCATCCTCTACAGCAACTGGAGCTGGCGTATCCCCTGCAGCAGCAGGAGCTGGGGCCTCCGCTACGGTAGCAGGTGCAGCCTGTGCAGCAGGAACGGGTGCATCCACTGCGGCAGCAGCCTGTAGAGTATCACGAATAGCCTGTGCAGTATTACGAATAGCCTCTGCAGGATCGGATAGTACTCGTATGAAGCCACGTGCATTATTGGCCATCCAGAGAGTGTCTTCTCTTGACGCGGCTGCCGCTTGTCCATCTTGTCGAGCTTGGACGATCGCCGTTGGGTCCTCATTTGAATTCGGATGCCTTTCGGACGATGGCGGAGCCTGAAGCACGGAGATATGTAAATCAATAAATTTACGAAAAAGTACAAGCGGCTTCTTCTGTTTTGCTAAGGTGCATATTTGCTTTACGATGTCGTTTAGCTCATTTTCTGCTTGGGCTAAGCTTTCCTCCAAGCGTTTAATTTCTCTAGTATTTTCATCTGTTGATTCCTGACGGACTAAAATATTTAAATGAGTGACCAAGCCATTTATTTCATTTTGTTTTAGTGTTGCCTGACCTCGAAGGGTGTCGATTAGAGAGTCGATCCGTGCTATAGTTCCATGAAGATCTGTTGGAGCGGAACACAATACATTCGCTAAAGTAGAAGCTAATGATCTATTTTCCGCGATTTCAGCATCTTCATTTCGTTTTTTTTCATCTTCTGTTATTTCTGATACCTTATTAGGATTGGCGCTCATTAAAATTCTCCTCTCTATTTTTTTGTAAATTAGAATGATTAATTTGCGCCACTAGTATAACATAGTTAATAAAAATAAGTAATAAAATACCTGCAGTTATGTAGGCTATCCCATTAGAAAGGCCCTCTTAAAACCCAAAACTAAATGTGTAAATGCACTAGCCCGGTGAGATGGCATCGTTATGAAGGGTATTTTTGGGTTTTAGATATTGACTTAATCCTTGGGGTATTATATTGTACATGTACAGAATATAGAATTTTAGGGGACTTAAAATGCGTGTAATATCCTATACCTCGGCCAGGTCTCGCCTTGCCAATACAATGACTCATGTTTGTGAAGATCATGAGCCTGTTATTATTACCCGCTCAAAAGCTGATCCGGTTGTTATGCTATCCCTCGAAGATTATGAATCTTTGAAAGAATCGGCCTATCTGTTTTCAAGTCCTGAAAATGCTAAGCGTTTAATGGAAAGCATGGAAGAAATTGAAGCCATGATAGAGAAAAAGAAAGAAGAAAAATAATCGATGTTAAAGCTAGTGTATTCGTCACATGCTCGTGAGGATTTGGCATATTGGGAAGCCACGAATAAAAAAATTCACAATAGAATTGAAACTTTGATTTTGGCGATTAGGAAAAACCCTTTTAAGGGGATAGGAAAACCAGAACCGCTTAAACATAATTTTAAGGGTTTTTGGTCGCGTCGTATCTCAGATATACACAGAATAGTGTATAAAGTTGATAACGATACCGTTTATATCGCCCAATGCCGTTATCATTATTAGAAAATGGTTCCTCGCAGAAAATTACTTTCAACTTTCTACCACGGGGTCTTTATTTTCATTTGGCCTTTCCCTCCGTATTCAAGAAATTCACTCGCCAGGGGCCATGGCCCGTTAGCTGAAGCACGGTTTCTTCGGTGGTCCAACCATAATGATGCGTTTTAGCCGGAATTCGGAAATAGCTGCCTGCAGGCAAAGAATGGGCTTCTTTCTGTTTGTCTAATTTGTCGCCCAGGCCCATCATGATGTGCCCCGAAATCACTGCCACGCGTTCATCAGCAGGGTGCCAATGGGCGCGGATCTCATGGTTGGCGGGGAGCTTTAGGCGCATGATAAAAGGCTTAGGCAGGCTGGGATCTCCATCTAGAACCATCAATTGCACGCCTGCAGGGAAATTCGCAGGAGGAGTGACCCATTTTTGGTTTTGGGGGGCAAGAAATAGGGGTTTTGAAGGGTCATCTGGGGCTGGAGACTGGGCTGAGGGAGGCTGTATTGACGCAGAGACACAAACTTGAGCAAAGCTTAAACTAGAGGAAAAAACGCCGAAGAATAATAGGATAAACCCGAGCACTATTGGACATGTTCCTTGCTTTAATTTCATCAATTCCCCCAATTTCAATTTCATAGTCCTCCTCATACTCAAGTTACCAGATTATCATGACCAGAAGTGCTGGCTCCATAGCAGTACCTCAACGACACACCACTTTGTTTGGCACATTGTTTGACACATGAGCTAGTCCGTTGTATATATGAAAATTCGTAGGGTTTATTCTGGGATTATGCCGGAGTTTAACTGGGTGGATTGGGTAAGACAGAGATAAAAAGAGATAGGTAGATATGGCTATAACAGTCACTGAAGCGGCAAAGTCGCATTTTCTAAGCCTGCTCAAAGCAGAAGATGAGCGCCAAAAGCGTGGGTTTGGTGGGACCAACATTCATCTCTTTGTCTCCAACCCCGGCACAGTCGACGCTGAAGTGGGTTTGGCCTTCTCTGCCCCGGAAGAAGAGCAATCTTTAGACGTCGTCCCCTTACAATTTGACGAATTTAAGCTATTGATAGAAAGAGAGGCTTTTGATTCTCTTAAAGAGGCGAGCATCGATTTGCAAGAAGATCAATTTGGTGCACAATTATCAATTAAGGCCCCTTATTTAAAGGGGATGGCACCGGGTGCCGATAGTCCATTACACGAGCGAATAGCCCATGTATTGGTCTCGGAGATAAACCCCGGCTTGGCCGCCCACAAAGGACAGGTGAGCTTGGTGGACGTGCTAGAGGGCGGAATAGTAGTGTTGCAGTTTGGGGGAGGGTGCCACGGATGCGGGATGGTAAACCTCACTTTGAAAGATGGAATTGAACGGACGTTAAAAGAACGGTTCCCGGAGATTACAGAAGTTCGGGATAGTACTGACCATGCCACGGGTGAAAACCCATATTTTACCTAAAGGGGGTAAACGATAGATGAGATGGTTCCGACGCGGTCCTATGATGACAGACTATGTGAGTGAGATTGATCGAGTTTTAATGGACTTGAATAAGCACTCAGAAGTCCCTTCCCGTAACAAAGAAAAAGAAATCAAGCTGAGTGCTGAGATTAGCCAGCTTCGAGATCATACGAAAACCAAGGAGCGGATCGATTGAAGCTTTCGAATGATGCTGCCGATGGCTTGGCGGCGGTTGTATTGATTGCCATAACAGTGATTGGGATAGTCTATTGGCTCCAGTCGATGCCCTGATGCCTAAGTGTCCCCCCGTCATTCCGGTCCCCCTGCCATTCCGAGCGTAGCGAGGAATCTCAGGCTTTAAGAGAGATCCGCAGCAAAGCGAAGGATGACAGGGGGGTAGCTAGATCAGGATGACATTAATGAGAAAAAACGTATTTTTCGCGTCTCACGTTCTTTTTATCAAACCCTTGTTGAGTAAGCAGTTCAAAGGATTCATCAATCATATTGGGATTCCCACAAAGGTAGACTACGTCTGATCGGGGGTTAAGGTTTAAGGCTGGGAACACGGCTTGAACCCGCCCCTTCGTTTCAAAATGCAAAGGCTTTTCACCCATTTCCTGGCTGTAACAAGCGTGAAATTTAAAATTGGGCAAATGTGTCATAGCCTTAATCAATTCTTCTCTAAAGAGCAATTCTTGAGGGTTACGTACCCCTAACACCACCACTGCTTCAAGTGCTGCTTGTTCCGTCATGCGGGTTTTAAGTTCATCTAACATAGAGCGATAAGGGGAAACTCCTGTACCAGTCGCGACAAAAATATATCGCTTAGGCATTTCTTCTTTTTTAAGCACAAAGAGCCCATAAGGACCACTTGCTTCAAACTGCATTCCGGGCTTCAAATTAAAGAGGAATTCACTCGCTACTCCTCCTTCAACATAGGAACAGGCGATTTCAATTTCTTTTTTGCCAGGGGCATTGGCTATACTGTAGCTCCGATGTAAGATTTTGGTTTTATCGGGCGAATTTAAGTGAAGAGTAATAAATTGTCCGGGCACAAAGGGCATCACCGCCTCATCTAAGCGTTTAAAGCCCAAGTGGAGGGTCCGAGGGGCAATCAATTGGGACCACTCTAGCTGACAAGTGTAGGTAATACGTGGCATAGGTGCTATAATCCGTCGATTTCTTAATTAAGTATCAGACATAAGGAACGTAACTTTAATAACCACCATGAGAAAGCAATTAAATCAATATGGTAAACTACTAACTCTCTGGATTAGTATAGCGGCATTTTACCTGGTTTTGGCAGGCTGTGCCAGCGTTAAACGTCCGGAAATCGACATCCCAGCGGTTGCCCCCAAACCCCCTGTCATTAAAAATGTCGATGTGGCCGTGGTTCTTGGGGCGGGGGGATCACGAGGGCTTGCCCATATTGGGGTGCTGGAGGTCTTGCAAAAAGAGGGGATCCCCATTGATTTAATCGTCGGTTCTAGCGCGGGGAGCATCATGGGGGCCTTATACGCAGATTCTTTAGATTCTGACACCGTCAAAAACAAGGTCATGCATTTAACGAAAAAGGATTTATTAGATCCTTCCTTAACAGCAGTATTGAAATTAGATAGCCCTGTTCAAGGGAACGCCTTAGAACAGTTTTTAGTGAGTGAATTGAAAGCAAAAGATTTTGACGAGCTTAAAATTCCTTTGGTTGTGGTGGCGACAAATGTTAATAATAATCACATCACCATGCTTCGCAGCGGTCCGATTGCCCCTGCCGTTCATGCTTCTTCTGCTTTACCGCCGCTTTTTACGCCTGTTACCTTATATCAGCAAACCCTGGTAGATGGGGCAGTTATCGCACCTGTTCCTGTCGCGGTAGCAAGATTGTTTAGGC
>Ga0207084_1097_pt1 | contig 17725 bp, 9 predicted proteins | sample Alteio_BWMinHeat_55_FD_153543 | JGI IMG/M metagenome (GOLD analysis project Ga0207084, IMG submission 153543) | Enriched cells from forest soil in Barre Woods Harvard Forest LTER site, Petersham, Massachusetts, United States -... | ecosystem: Environmental > Terrestrial > Soil > Temperate forest >...
GCCATTCATTTTCTTGAATAATCACCCCTAATCCCAGAACGATATAGGTTAAATGCACAATAATTCCAAGAGCAATTCCCAAAACTGTCAAAAGAGCTGTCTTGCGGGAATATAGCAAACTATTTTTAACAACAATCGCAAAATCAGGACCAGGACTAATGGTAGCAATTATATCAAGAACTGCTAAAGTTAAAAGAGTGGGGAGAAATTCTGTCATCGTGTCATCCTCATGTGGTTTTCATTACAAGATAGATATAGTACCTAAAAAACGAAAAAACAAATCATAATTCATCTATTTTTATTTTTTTGTTGACGATGAATCACAACGCCTGCCATAAGAACGACGACAGAAACAATGCCCACTAAAATGGAAGCCAATGCATTCACTTCTGGATTGAGTCCCAATCGTATACTGGAAAAAATAAGCATCGGCAGCGTTGTCACCCCAGGCCCAGACAAAAAACTCGCAATAACAAGATCATCCAAAGAAAGCGCGAAAGCTAATAACCATCCGGAAACCAGAGAGGGCGAAATGATGGGAAGTGTAATAAGCATAAAAACTTTTGCAGGCTTTGCGCCCAAATCAAGGGCTGCCTCCTCAATGGAAGGATCAAAGTCCTGTAATCGAGCTTGAACCACCAAATAAACATACGCCGTTGCCAACGTAATATGAGCGAGAGAAATGGTCAACATCCCTCGATGAGCCGGCCATCCAATGAACTGCTGTGTTGCTACAAAAAGCATCAACATGGCCAAACCTGTAATAATATCAGGCATAATTAAAGGGGCTGACACCAATCCGCTGAACAAAGTCCGCCCTTTAAAACTTCCGAAGCGGACCATCACAATGGCCGCAAGGGTCCCTAAAACAACAGCAACGGAAGCCGAAACAGTCGCAATTTCGATGCTGGCCAAAATAGCACCCAAAAGCCCCTCATTATCCCAAAGAGAGGAATACCACTTTGTCGAAAAGCGACTCCAGGTCGTTACCAACTTAGATTCATTAAAGGAAAAAATGATGACCGTGAAAATAGGAATGTATAAAAAAGCATATCCAATAATCAGGGAGGCAATATTAAAACGAGAAAAAGATTTCATACTATAACATTTCCTATTAATGACGTTGGTTATGTCGCCGTTGAGAAATCATGATAGGTACCACAAAAAGGAGGAGCATCACAATGGCAACTGTTGAGGCAACAGGCCAATCTCTATTGTTAAAAAACTCAATCCATATAATACGCCCCATCATAAAAGAGTCCGAAGCCCCCAATATTTCTGGTATAACAAATTCCCCCAAAGCCGGAATGAAAACAAGGGCACAACCTGACAAAATGCCTGGCATAGACAAAGGTAACGTAATACGCCAAAAGGCCCCCCAGGGTCGACACCCCAAATCATAGGCGGCCTCCATATAAACTGGATCTATCTTATCTAAAACAGAATAGATCGGCAAAATCATAAAAGGCAAATAGCAATAAATAATTCCAATGGTTACGGAAAAATTATTATATAAAAATTGAATTGGCTCGTCAATAATTCCCAAATACAATAACAACTGATTCAGAAAACCTGTATTGCTCAAAATACCAATCCACGCATAAACACGAACCAAAAAGGATGTCCAAAAGGGAAGAACCACCATGAGAAGCAAAATAAAGCGCCAATGGCGGGGCGCGCAGACAATAGCATAAGCTATTAAGAATCCCAGAACCAAACATCCAAAAGTCGTTATGGCTGCAATAATAAGGGACGTCATAAATCCTTGGGCATAAAAAGGATCCGTCACCATTCGAATATAATTATTAAGATTCAAATGAATATTTAAGATACCATCCATCCATTTAAAAATTTCTTGATAAGGGGGAACGGATAAAACAGGCTCAGATAGACTAATTTTAAACACCAATAGAAAGGGAACAAAGAAAAAAATAAGCAGCCACGTATAAGGCAATATGGTCACTATGCGTCTTTCCTGCCACCTCAATTTATGCCAAGGCTTTTTAGGAGGAACAACTAAAGGAGTTGTATCGTCTAAATTCATCATGATGTTAATATCACTCCATTTTCAGTGCGCCAAAAGACATACACCTCATCTTCCCAGGTCAATTCCCTTTCTGAAAACCTCAAAAGATTAGGACGAGCCGCTTGAAGAATCTTTCCTGACTCCAATTGAATATAATAAATAGAAATATCACCCAGATAAGCAATCTCTCGAATGATTCCCTTGGCCGTATTACGCGTACCCGCCGTCGGGGTTGTGGAAATCATAATTTTTTCAGGCCGTACAGCAACAACCACATGACTCCCAATTGGAACAGCTGCTGATTCAGAAACATATAATTGACAGCCCGCTTCCTCTGAATTCACAAGGACATGATCCGCCTCATCTTCTGTGACAATTCCATCGAAAATATTCGTAGAACCGATGAATTCCGCCACAAAACGGGAATTGGGGAATTCATAAATGTCATGGGGAGCCCCAATTTGACGAATCTGCCCCTCTTCCATAATGGCCATTCGACTGGCCATAGTCATAGCTTCCTCTTGATCATGAGTCACCATAATGAAGGTAATTCCCACGCGCTCTTGAATGTTCACCAATTCAAACTGCGTTTGTTCTCGTAATTTTTTATCCAATGACCCCAAAGGTTCATCTAGCAGCAACAACTTTGGCTCTTTAATAAGACTACGGGCCAAAGCAACACGTTGACATTGTCCTCCAGATAATTGATTGGGACGCCGATGGGCAAAAGAAGTCATTTTAACCAAATCAAGGGCCCAAGCAACCTTATCTTTAAGCGCCGATTTTGTAATTCGTTCTTGCTTTAATCCAAAGGCGATATTTTGTTCAACTGTCATATGAGGAAACAAGGCATAGGATTGAAACATCATATTAACAGGGCGTTCATAGGGAGGCCACTGAGTAATATCTACATCATCAATTAAAATGCGTCCCGATGTTGGAGCCTCAAACCCGGCAAGCATCCGCAAAAGCGTTGTCTTGCCGCTCCCAGACCCCCCCAAAAGGGCAAATAATTCACCTTGATAAATGGAGAGGGAAATGTTCTTTACAGCTACAACGGCACCGAAGGACTTAGATACACCCTCCAGAGTAATATAAGGGCGTGTTTTTGGATCATACCAAGGTTCAATGATTCTTTTTGATGGATTTGACAGTGGTGGCATTCTTCCCTCAACATTCTGCATACCGCTCGTAGATTAGTATACTCATAAAATGAGAAATAAGGGTTTTATACTAACGAAAAGCGCAAAGCGTACAAATTCCGTCAAGCACTTTGAGTGCAGTAGAAGGTCCCTAGTTCCATTTTAATCAACCTGCTTTGAACAGGCGCATATAATCTGTTCGTAATCTTTCATAATCAAGGGATTGGGGTTTGTCAAGCGTCAAACCATCCAAGACCTCTCCCGTTGGGTATATTGTCGGATCATGGCGAATAGAATCTTTAACATACGCTAAAGAATCCCGATTAGCAATGGCAACGGAGACCTCATTTGTTATTTTAGCACTAATATCTGGGCGCAGAAGAAAATTAATAAATTCATGAGCCTCTTTGACATTGGGGGCACCATTCGGAATAACCATACAATCAATCCAGATAATCCCGCCCTCCTTTGGAACAACATATTTTATATGTACATTTCTTCCAACTTCCTCGGCCTTTTCTTGGGCCGTCTGAGCATCACCCGACCAAGCTTGAGCCACGCAACTATCTCCCGCAACAATTTCATTAATAAAACGCAAACTACTAAACCGTTTAATATATTTTCGTATTTTCATCAAATTCTGTTGAGCCAACTCAAGATCCGCGAGAGAAGCACTTAAAGGATCCTTATGAAGATAAGTCAGGACTGCCGGATAAATATCAACACTTTCATCTAAAAGAGTCACCCCGCAATCCGCAAATTTAGAAACAACTTCCGGATCAAAGAGCATACGATAACTATCAACCGGCGCATTCGGTAATCGCTTTTTAACCTCCTCTTCCACATAAATAAATCCAAAAGTTCCCCAAAAATAAGGAATTGCATATTCTAAGTTTGGATCCGCCAAACGCATTTTTTCGTTAATTTGAGGATCCACATGTTTTAAATTAGGAAGAAGCTCCTTATTAATTTTCTGATAAATACCTGTTTTTATATGACGAACAACATAGGGAGAAGCAGAAGGAAAAATAACATCATAACCAGAATTCCCGGAAAACAATTTGGCTTCAACCACTTCATTGTTATCAAACAGATCATAACGAAGGGTAATCCCCGTCTCCTTTTCAAATTGCTTTAAAACAGAAGCAGGAATAACACCATACCAATTGTAAACATTCACATACCGTTTGGATTCACTATCAGATAATACCGCTTTATAAACAAAAAATAGAACAGCAGCAACCAAGGCCATAACAAACATAATCGGGAATAATTTTGTATGAAATTCTATTTGTGTTAAATTTTGTCTCAATCTCGATTCCCTATAACTATGGTGTTTATTTCCATTACATTTCAGTACATTCTAACGAATATAACAAAAAACACAACCCTATTTTTTGCTATAGATTTTAAGCAAAGCTTGCACCACCCTATACCAAATGATATCATAGGCTTCATATGGGGTCATATGATTTTCCTTTGAAAGATTAAGATTAAACGAATGAAACAAGTTGTCATTAAATCTGGGGGCGCTCAAGTTGTTGAGGTACCGGCACCTTCCATTGATAAAAAATCAATCCTCGTCAGTGTTGATTACTCATGCATTTCTGCAGGAACAGAAATGAAAAGTGTCCAACTATCTGGCATGCCTCTGTATAAACGGGCTTTAAAGCAACCTGAAAATGTAAAAAAAGTTATTCAATCATTAAAGGATACTGGCTTTCAAGCAACTCTTTCAAAAGTTAGAGGCAAGTTGGAGTTTGGTTCTCCTTCTGGTTATTCTGCTGCTGGACGTGTTATTGATGTGGGAAGCGATGTTCAGGACTTCCAAATTGGTGACCGTGTGGCCTGTGCAGGAGCCGGGATTGCCAATCACGCAGAGATTATCTGCGTTCCAGCTTTACTGACTGTAAAAATCCCAAAGAACCTTGATTGTTTGCGTGCCTCAACAGTAACACTGGGAGCCATTGCCCTCCAAGGGGTTCGACGGTTTAATCCAACATTAGGAGAAACTGTTGTTGTTCTTGGATTAGGAATCCTGGGGATCCTCACCTTACAGCTCTTAAAAGCCAATGGATGTCGGGTCGTTGCCATAGACCTCAACCCCAAAAGATTGGAAATGGCCCGCCAACTAGGCGCCGATCTGCTTATCAATCCTCTTGAGGGAGACTATGAAAATAAAGTTCGGCAATTCACTCAAGATCAAGGAGCAGACGGTGTTATCATAACAGCCGCCTCAACATCTTCGGATCTCATTCACCAATCCGCCTTAGCAACAAGACGTAAGGGACGCATTGTCCTTGTGGGAGATGTGGGGCTTAATCTACGTCGAGAAGATTTTTACCAAAAAGAAATAGATTTTCTCATCTCTTGCTCCTATGGCCCTGGGCGCTATGACCCCTATTATGAACTGGAGGGGCAAGATTACCCCTTTCCTTACGTGCGCTGGACAGAAAATCGCAATATGCAAGCTTATCTTCAGCTGATGGATCAACAAAAAATTCAACTCCCCACCGATTGTATTTATGAGATAGATGACATTTCCAAAGCCTATGCTGCCTTAAATGCTGGGGAAGATAGTCCCTTGTCAACCTTTGTCAGTTACTCCCGATCTGATCAAGATCGTTTGGAAAAAGTTATTCCCTTACGCGCCCATGATCTTTCAGAATCGGCCTTCAAAGTATCTGGTGATATTCAAATCGGCATTGTGGGGGCCAGTTCCTTTGTTCAATCTGTTCATTTACCTAATCTCAAACAAATAAAAAATTGTCATATCCGAGCTGTCATGAGCCGCACCGGCACAGCTGCCTCCGCCCTAGGCCAACAATACCAATCCGCTTATGTTACCACAGATTATGAGGAACTCCTTGCTGATGACACTATCAATCTCATTCTCATATCCACTCGCCACAACCAGCATGGTAATCAAGTCCTAAGGGCACTCCAAGCCGGCAAGCATGTTTTCGTTGAGAAACCCTTGGCTGTGACAACCCAAGAATTGGATAAAATTCGACATTTCTACCAAGCCCAAAAGACAAAAAATCTCCCTCTTCTTATGACGGGCTTCAACCGGCGCTTTTCACCCATCATGACAAAATTGAAAAAAGAAATTGAGAAACATCAAACGCCTCTGATTATCAATTACCAAATGAATGCTGGATTTATCTCTAAAGACCATTGGATCCAAGGATCAGAAGGAGCTGGGCGAAATATTGGCGAAGCTTGCCACATTTATGATTTGTTTTCATTTTTAATTGACTCTCCCGTTATTTCGGTGACGGCCAAATCCATTCATCCCCAATCGTCCCAATGGCTTGCCAATGATAATTTTGTAGCAACAATTCAGTATGAGAATGGATCCCTCGCGACACTTCTCTATACTTCTCAAGGATCTAAAGCTTGTTCAAAAGAACGCCTAGATTTATATGTAGATGGGTGTGTTTATACCATGGATGACTATAAAACTCTCGACAGGTATGAAGAAAAAAAAGTGTCCTTATTCTCATCTTCTTCTATAGATAAAGGCCATCGCGAGGAAATAAACAGTTTTATCTCCTATCTAAAAAACCAAGATGCCCAAAGAAAAATCCCCATATCCCTCGAAGACCAGGTGAGCGTGACCCAAATCAGCTTAAAGGTGGAAGAACAATTGCGGTGAAATAGCATTGACGAAAAGGGTAATTTTTCATAAATTTAATCAACATAACTCTGCAATAATTTCTTGGAGAAATATAAATGATCAAATATGTCATCAGTTTAATTTTTATACTCAGCACCTTTTTAAACCACTCAACCGCAAATGATTCTCCAGATCCACAATCTTCAATTCGCGAGCAGCAATCGCATTTTGGACAAACCGAATCAACGCCTCTAAATTTCGATCTCACTCAATCGGATAATGGTTTGCGAAATCTTCACAATGACGATTTAAACAAATTCGGTTTTTGTTGTGGACGTCTGGCATGCTATTACGCAACAGATTCCGATTATCACAATTCATATTCGGAAACATGTTGTAGAGGAATTTGCTGTGATTGGGAAAAATCACCATACCCGCTTGGCCCAATAGTATCCTTAATTATCGGGGTTGTTGATGTTGCAATGTTGCCGCCCTATCTTATCGGCGCAACTTTCAACGCTTGTGCGGGATGCATGGAAAGGGAAAAATTCCAAAAGAGCTACAAAAGAGGCCTCAACTGCTATCCAGAAGATTGTTGTTCCTTTACCTCTGTTAAAAATGGAATTACGACAGCCTGGAATTGTTTATGGGATCCCTGCTGCAAATAGATATTATACAGTTCATCTACTATCTTCCGACCATTGTTCATCAAAAAATAGATAATGGTTTTTGCCGGCTTCTTTGACTTTGTACAAAGCAATGTCTGCATTCTTCATCAGTGTTGGCATATCAGTTCCACCTGAGGGGTATAAACTAATTCCCATGCTTGAAGAAAGTTGTAGAGTGTGCGCATCAATTTGTAACGGTTCAGACAGGAGTTTGTAAAATCTATCTGCAATCGCGATAACTTGTTCTTTACTGTCTAGTTCATTTAATAAGACCACAAATTCATCCCCGCCTAAACGAACAACCATATCACTGTCACGTACGGCTAGTTTCAATTCTTGGGCCATATAGATTAATACTTTATCCCCAATTTCATGACCCAATGTATCGTTAACATTTTTAAAATAATCTAAATCCGCAAATATAATACCAACAAATTTACCCTTTTGAATGGAATGAGCAAGGGTTGGGACGAAAATTCTTTCGAGTAAATTACGGTTCGCAAGGCCCGTCATGTGATCATGGGTTGCATCGTAATAAAGTCTTGCATTTTCAAGAGATATGGCTGCCTGAGTCGCCAAAAAATTGAGTGTTTTTAAGTGCCGTTGTGTAAAGGCGCCTTCCATAACGTTATTTTCCATATAAACAATGTTGTTTAAAGTGCCCTGATAAAACAGAGGAAGGACCAACACCGATTTTGGCTTAGCATCCATTAAGTAGGGATCCGTTTCCGTTTGTTTGGAATGATTTTCATGTTGTATAATGAAAGGCTGTTGTGTGCGTTGTACATAGTGAATTAACGTCAGGGGAATGTCTTCTTGATCATTGACCTTTGGTTTGTCCGTGATATAAACCTGTTGATCCTTTTCAGAACTTGAAGCCTCGACAACCCATTCATTTTTCTGAAGCGTCATAAGGACACCCCGTTGTGCGCCTGCGCTTTCAATGAGAACAGACACTAGTTTTGTTAGTAATTTATTTAGGTCGATCTCACTTGAAATAGCTTGGGAGACTTTGATGATACTTGCTAAATCCAAGGATTCCTCTGACATACCAATGCTCGTTGTCGTCTGTTGATCTAGGTTGCCAGAAGATTCAAATCCCTCATAATGCATAATATTTGAAGAATACACTTTCTCCATTTGTCTACATTTTGCCTTTGCACCCCAAGTTTGATATTTTAAATAGGCCACATGGAGATGATAATAAGCAGCTCCCATATCCTTTGATTCCAAATAAAATTTTCCAAGAAGCTCATGAGCAATAGCCTCTTCTTGGATAAAACCATTCTGTTTGGCAGCAGCAATAGCCTGTGTATAGCAATAAATGGCGACTGGGATATCTTTTGTTAGTCGCGCATACTCTGCTTTAACTAACATATATTTATTAAGGTAATTATCTGGATTTCTTTCAGCGCGAGGTTCAAGAATTTTGATAAATTCCTTAATTTTTTTTAAACAATCATGTTGTTCTTTTCTTGAAAGGTCACCATAGCTAGCCGCAAGAACTAAGGGAGAATGCAAAAGATAGGTTATCCACAAAAATGCTCCTTGCACCATGTCTCTATCCCAGGCATTTTTTAGTACATTAATATGTTTTATTCCCTCCGTAATATTACCCATAATAGAACAGTATAGTAATTTTCCATAGTAATAGCCAAGAAATCCTCTAAAACCCTCTGGCGTTGAAATAATTTCTATGACTTCTGCCTCACTCTTGTTTTTAAAACCCCACTCTCCGATATCCGTTTCGCTCATCAGGGCTGTAAATAAATGATGATACATTGTTATACCCAGCATTTCTGGTTCATCGTTGTTTTTTTGAGTGACTTGAAAACCTTTTTCTACAATTTTCATAGATTCAGATAAATATTCCCCCAGACACATTGCAAATATACATTGTACATGAAAATTAAAGGCTGCAAACTGCATAGTTCCAGATTCAATGGCAGCAAGATATCCTTCCTTTAAATAGGGAACGCAATATTTGAGGTGATTTCGACGATAATGAATAAATATGGCATAGAAACCAAAATGTTGAGATTTAATATCCTTGCTATCATAACGATTCATTATTTTAATAGCCAATTGTCCAAAATTATAAGCTATATCCTCCTCGGACTTTGACGGCATGCTCTTTCTTTGAACCATCATAGCATAACCTAGATATCCCACAGCGGCATAGGGTGACATGCCGTGTTTCAGGGTTATTTCAACAACACAAAGCATTGTTACAGGCCACAACAGGGAAGGAAGTGGGGCGCTCACACTTATGATTAAATCCATGGCCTTGAGTACTGTCAGTATTTTTTCATCTTTGATTTCAGGTGCATTAAAAAGTTCATCTGTTGTTTTCCCATACAACAATGTTTTAACATAAATCAATTTTTTTATAAGAGAGAATTTTGAAGGTTTCGAATCCAAATGAACACCAAACTGACCTATGATTTTAATCAGAAAAGTATTTCCTTCATCATACTCCAATTGAAGATAGGCGATTCTAGACATAACAAAATAAAATTTTACTTTTTGGTCTTCTGTTTTAGATTTTTCCTCCAAAAGAGGAAACATGGCTCTGGCTTCTTCTAACTTTCCTAATAAATATGTGTTTTGAAAAACTTCAAAATGGAGGTCAAAATATAACTCATTATCATGTTGCCAGGCGTCAGAAGGAAGAAATTCAAGGCCTTTTTGAGCATAGTCCAAAGCTAAATCATAAGCATTTGATTTTCCTGCAATAAGAGTTGCTTTTAGATTAAATTCAGCTGTCTGACGTTTTTCTGTTTCACTTTCGATACCTTTAGACCCAAGATTCAAATGATTAAGCATATCAAGAAAAATTTGATCCGATAATTCTAGGGCTGGCGTATTATCACGCAGAAGACGTCCCATTTTCAAATGGATCATTTCTTTTTCGTCTAAAGAAGAGAGCGAATAAGCGGCTTGTTGAATTCTATCGTGCATAAAGCGATAGGAGATTATTTTGGCCAAACTAGAGATAGTTGGATCATTTTCAACGAGTCCCTCCAGAAGAAGATATTGATCATTTAAGGGGGCAATCAATTTAGCTTTTATGGCTTCATTTAATTGTTGAGCAACCTGATGGGGCGATTGTTGTGTCATCCAGCTTAATGTTTGCAAATCAAAAGTATGGCCAATACAAGAGGCGATTTTTAGAAGATCTAATGTCTTATCTTCTAAATTGTTCAAAGTTCCGCTCAAATAATCAATCACGTTATCTGTGAAGGATTGCTGCTGGATAGTGTCTATATCCCATTGCCAACAGTGGTGTTCGGGTGAAAATGTCAATAATTCATTTTCATAAAGATTCATGAGAAATACATTGATAAAAAATGGATTTCCGCCGGTTTTATCCAACAATAATTGGGCCAAGGGAATAACTTTATTTTCTTCACTATTAAAACTATCAGCCAATAAATGAATAATATCTTCCTCAAGCAGGGGTAAAAGATTTATCGTCGTGATTGAGATTTCTTGCTTCTTTAAATCATCTAAGGTGAGGGCAAAAGGATGAGATGTTGGTACTTCATTATCACGATAAGCACCAATGACCAGAAGGGAAGTAATACTAGAATCACCGAGAAGTTCATGCAAAAAGCGAAGAGAAACGCTGTCAGCCCATTGCCAGTCATCGATAAAAATAACCAAAGGTGCCTCAGGTTGAGCAAGAGTACGCACAAAATTCAGCAAAGTACTCATCAAGCGATTCTGTGCTTCTACCGCCGCAAACTCGGGAACAGGGGGCTGTTGTCCAAGTAAGAGCTTTAAAGAGGGAATGATCTCATCCAAAACGGCCCCATTATTTCCTAAGGCCTCTAAAATCCTCTCCTTGGTGCGATCAATTTTTTCCTGTGATTCAGACAGAAGTTGATAAATAAATTCCTCGAAGGCCTGCGTAAAGGCACTAAAAGGAATGTTATGACGAAGTTGATCATATTTACCAGAAATAAAACGGCCACGATGCTGAACAACCGGTTTATTAATTTCCTTAATAATTGAGGTTTTACCAACCCCAGAATAGCCAGATACTAGAACCAATTCAGATGTGTTCTGACTCACTCGCTCAAAGGCTTTCAATAACTGATCAATTTGTTTTTCACGACCATATAATTTTTTTGAAACACTGAAATATTCTGATAATCCGTGCAACCCTAAGGGAAAGGGGAGAATGGTTCCTGTTTCATTCCATTGTTTTTCACATTCGAGGAGGTCGGCTTTCAATCCACTGGCACTGACATAGCGATTTTCCGGAGCTTTGGCCATTAATTTTGCTATAATATCGCTGAGCTGTTGAGGAATATTTGGATTATGGTCACTGACTGACGGCGGAGTTTTTGCCAAGTGACAATAAATAATTTCCAGAGCATCTTTTCCTTGAAAGGGGAGTTCCCCAGTTAATAATTCATAAAACGTAACGCCTAGCGAGTACAAATCACTGCGATAGTCAACTGTTCTATTCAATCGTCCTGTTTGCTCTGGAGACATATAAGGCAAGGTCCCTTCCAGATGATCAGGCGAAAGCCCTTCTTGATTGGCCAGAGAGAATTCCGAAGAAATACAAAAGTCAATAAGATGAACGGTCAAATCTTCTGGATTAAAAATAATATTAGCTGGTTTGATATCTTTATGAATAATATGTTTTATGTGAAGAGCATCAAGAATATCAACTAATTGAAGAGCAATATGAAAGAAATCATTTAGAGGCATATTAAGCCCCATATGAATTTTTTCAAAGGAATGAGAACCGGCATCTTCGAAAATGAGAATCGGTTGTTTGTTATTAAAAATAAGGTCCTGAACTTTTATAACGCCGGGAATGTTAAGGTCTTTAAGAATGTCATATTCATGTTTAAGCTGAGCAATTAATTTAAGATCAGGAGTTTCAGCAAAAGTTGTCTTAACAGTGACATTTTCTTTATCGCTTAACCGCTGACCATGATAAATGACAATTGTTTTGTTCTCATACAATTTTTTTGATACTTTGTAACCATCAATATTAAGCATGAAGCAATAACCTCTCTTCTTTATCATGATTTCTTTGACTAGCACATATTTATAGCCTGTTGACAGAATATCATCAATGATTTAACAAAACGTTAAATTGTTGACTGAATTCATTTATTCATTAAAAATCATAAATCATTATTATATTTGTTAATATTTAAGTTTTAATATGCGACCCAAAATAAAAACATCAGAGAAATTCCCAAGCACCTCCAACACAAATTCCAGCACCAAATTTAGTTTCTAAAAATCCTAACAAGACAAAACTTCCCAAAGAAAATATATTTGACTATAATAAAATAAAATTCAATAAATTTTGGTAAGTGAGTTCCCCCTTCCATAACTTTAAATATATTAATGAAAGAAATAAACAATCATGCGCCATCTTATGAACCGACTTTTGAGAATTTCAAAAAAACCTCCCTCTTACATACTTTGGCGATTGATGTTCGAACTAAAGGCTGAATTGGGACGCTTTTGGGAACCTTTTTATTCTCATTGGCTCACTCAAAAACGATTACTTAAATACTTTAACTGTAATGATATAAAGCATTTATGGACAATCCTTTCCCATGAAACTTATTTTCTCCCCACCGATACCATAAACAAGGGTGAATTCGAGAACATAACAGGCATTTCAGAGAACAAAATTATTGAAAAAGCTCAAAAAGCCATAGATCATCGCGTTACCCTTTTAGGATTGGAAAATACTTACCTCGGGGAAAATATAGATTGGGGACGCGACTATAAGACAGGCAGAACGTGGCCCCTTTCCTACTTTCGTTCTATCGACTATATCAACTTTGATGCCCCAAGCGACGTCAAAATTCCTTGGGAAATTTCCAGATTTCAATGGGCGATTCCTCTCGGACAAGCTTACCGATTAACCACTGATGATCAATATGCCCTGAAGGCACGGGCGCTCCTGGAAGACTGGATCCATAAAAATCCCTATGCAAAAGGTGTTAATTGGGCTTGTACCATGGAAGTAGCTATTCGGCTTGTTGTTTGGTCATGGTTCTTCCACGTATTTAAAAATGCTCCGTCCTGGCAAGATGAGGGTTTTCAATATGCCTTTTTGAAGTATATGTATTTACACGCCGTGTTTACCAGGCGTCACCTGGAAAAATCAGATATTAATGGAAATCATTATATTGCGGATGCCTTAGGTCTTGTTGTTGCAGGCTCCTTTTTTGGCCAAACAGCCCCCACCCCAAAGGCATGGATGACACTGGGATGGGAAATTTTAACGGATGAATATCCCAAACAAGTTTATGACGATGGGGTCGATTTTGAAGGCTCTATCCCCTATCACCGCCTTGCCTTTGAAATTTTTTATTTGGGAGAAAAAGTTGCCAAGCGTCATGTAAAAATTCCACATGACTATAAAGAACGCCTTACAAAAATGATTGACTTCGTTCACCATTATCGTCATCCCGATGGTTCTTGTCCACTAGTGGGAGATAATGATGACGGACGTATTCTCCCCTTTGGGTTACAGCCCCTCAATGATCATGGCTATATCCTCCATTTAGAATCTATTGATAAAAATAAACAACTTCCCCAAGATGCAACAGAAGCTTTTTGGTATTTAGCAGCAGAAGAACGACAAACAATCTCAATTCAAAGTGACCTTAAGTGCATTGGCACAAAATCAAAAGCCTATCCCAACGGGGGAATTTACATCATGAAAGATACGAATAATCATGTGGTCATTCAATGTTCTCCCCTGGGATTGGGAGGACGCGGGGGACACTGTCATAACGACTCTCTTTCTTTTGAACTTAGTTTAGAGGGAGAAAAACTCATAACAGACTCAGGATCTTTTGTTTACACGGCCGATTATCGTCAACGAAATATTTTTAGGTCAACCTCTTCTCACAATACACCTTATGTTGTTGGCGTGGAGATCAATACCATACCAAACGAAAAGCTTATATGGTCACTCAAAGATGAAGCCCAACCTATATGCCTTGATTGGCACGAGGATGACAGTCAAATCCTCTTTAGAGGAAGCCATATAGGGTACACAAAATTATCTCCCCCTCTCACTGTGGAACGAAAAATTGTATTGTATAAGGGGGATTCTCATCTACAAATCCAAGACGCCTTTCAATCCCCAGGAAAATATGATATTCATATCCCTTTCCACTTGATGGCGGATGTAAAAATTGAACAAACCAACAAGGGAATTTTTCTCCATAAAAATGGAAAAACTTATTCGTTTTATAGTCCAACCCATGCTCATAACTTTGAAATACATGATTCTTGGGTTTCAGAAAACTATGGACAACGGATAAAAAATAAATGTATACTTTTTAAAGTATGCAGCGTTGATACTTTTTCATTAAGTATAATTTCAAGCCCTATAAAGAAAAGTCAATAATATGTTAATAAAGGCCTATCAAGATTCTTTTTTTAGGATATTCAGTCTTTGTTCTGGAATGTTAACAAATGTAGTGATCACGCGACTTTTGTCCATAGGCGATCGTGCTTCCTTTGCCCTTATCCAAAATGATGCTAATTTGGTTGCTCAGATATTTAATTTTGGCCTTCACACAACCGCCCTTATTGTTCTGTCAAGGGATGCCAAAGAAAAAGACAATTACCTAACATCATCTCTCATGCTTATTGGTATTGCCACAATTTTTTATATTGTTTGGTCATATATAGTCACCGGTTTAACGATTATAACCGCTTTCACTTCTCTCGCCATTATTTTTAATTTATTTTCCGTATTCATTGTCAATGCCTATGTGGCGACAGATAAAATACGAATCTACAATACCTTTGAGATCATAAAGAATTTAAGCCTTATATCTTTATTACTGACTTTTAGAACGAACGAAGAGACTTTAAGCAGAATATATTTCTTTTTCATGATTGTGAACGCGGTTCATTTTTATATTATCATCCGATTATTTGGTCATCTTACTTTCACAAAGAGTATTCTAGAATTCTTAAAAAACCAGTTTTTTGTTTCTATCAGATCCTATCTTTCATGTGGTATTGCTGCAATCATAACCTGGTATTTTATCTATTTCCTTAAGACCCAATCCTTGGAACAAACAATTTCAAAGGATGAAATGGGATATACCATTTTTGCTTTCAATCAGATTAACTACGTTCTTCTGATTTTCGCTTCCGTATCCCTCATGATTTCTCCTCAGATTATTGAAAATAAAAAACAAAATAATTCTTTCATGCCTACTTTTAAACTTTTAGGCACCAATATAATCATTTTTTTCCTAGGAACCCTTATATTTTGGAACTTCTTAGAAGATATATTTTCCTTTATATATGGAGAGAGATATGCCATCAGCGCAACCTATTTCAAAGATCTGCTTCCTGTTTGCTGTAGTTTCATTTATATCATAAGTCTCATGCCCCTCCTGGCATCGCTGAGATTTCCCCTTGTCTCTACTATTGCGCCCCTATTCTCTTTTTTATATATTTTAGGCATAACACATACCTCGTCTCCATTCACAATCCATAATTTTATTGATCATTATTTTTATGGCCTATTAATCTGGTGTCTTATTTATACCTTATATCTTTTAAAGATATTTTTAATTGATCATAAAAATCCATCTCTTTTTCAAAACACGTAGGAGTTTTCATGCGATCCTCCCCTTATACTTATGCTATAACAGTCTATGCAAAATCAAAAATTGAGCAAGAAAACATTCAAAGAACGCATAATGTTCTTCACGTTATTTCTCTTCAAGAAATCTCCCTTTACTCCCTTAAAAATCTTATTCATTTCATAAGGTCCCTCTCAGGACGACTCCTCATTTATTTGAGCGATGCCAATGAACGCACCTTTTTGAATGTCATGTTAGGTCTTTTTATTTTTTCGCTTTCCTTTAAAATTGACGTCATAGAAAAAGAAAATCGTAAAACCTACAACAAATTAACGGCTTTGTTTCCTTTGATACTTTCCGTGGGATACAAGTTCTGGGCCGTCATCCTAATTGTATTTACCTATCTACAGTGCTATTTTTATAAGTCAGCTCTAAAAATCTCACCCGCCCAATCCCAAGATAACCCTCAGGTTCTTTATTTAAAAACAAATTTTTGGGTTTCTGTTAAAGCGGGAGGATCCGTTGGTCATGTTGCAGGAATAATAGCAGGCCTAAAAAACAAAGGATATAACGTAACCTATGCTGGATTGGATCAGAACATCACAATGGTCCCGCAACTTCCGATCATCCCCTTGGTGCATTCCACCTTGAAGGGAGAATTAAATGCCATTTTATTTGATTTCTCTTTTTTAAAACAAATTAAAAAACAAAAAGGACCGGATAAATTCTATGATTTTATTTATCACCGGTTAAGCTTGAACAGTCTAGCAGCCTTAAAATATGCTCGTCGTCATCATATCCCTTTTGTGGTAGAATATAATGGATCAGAAATATGGGCCAAACGACATTGGGGCAAACCTCTATTTTTTGAACGATTTTCCCAAAAAATTGAAGACACAAACTTATTTTGTGCTGATTTAATCGTCACCATTTCTACCCCCTTAAAAGATGAGCTTGTAAAAAAAGGAATTCCTCTTGAAAAAATTGCCCTGTACCCTAACTGTGTCAACCCTGACATCTATGATTCTCAAAGATTTTCGCTTCAAGAACTAAGTGACCTCCGCCATGAATTAGGATTATCTTCAACCAATTTAGTCTTTACCTTTATCGGAACCTTTGGTAAATGGCATGGAGTCGATTTTCTCGTGGAAACCTTGATTGAGTTCCAAAAAAAACACTCTCAACTCCTGGAAGATCACGGGGTTAAAATTCTTTTGATCGGGGATGGAGATCAAATGCCATATATCCGATCCCTTATCCTTCATAATCCAAGCTTAGAAAAAATAATTATCCTTGCTGGATTAATTGAACAAAATAGGGCCGTCCCCTATTTGGCCCTTTCGGACGTGTTTTTATCTCCTCACCCCCCCCAACCTGATGGACAAAAATTTTTTGGATCACCCACAAAACTGTTTGAATACATGTCCATGGCAAAACCAATCATTGCCTCTGACCTAGAACAACAAGGAGAAATATTAAAAGACATTACACCAGATGGATCCAATCCCTCCATAACCCTTTTTCAACCAGGAAATAGGGAGGCTTTCATGGAAGTATTTTCCAACATGATCATCAACTATAACCAAGTTAAACCATACGCCCACAAAAGTCGCGAGGCAGTTCTATCAAAGTATACCTGGGATATTCATGTTCAACAGATCTTG
>Ga0207084_1098_pt1 | contig 17322 bp, 17 predicted proteins | sample Alteio_BWMinHeat_55_FD_153543 | JGI IMG/M metagenome (GOLD analysis project Ga0207084, IMG submission 153543) | Enriched cells from forest soil in Barre Woods Harvard Forest LTER site, Petersham, Massachusetts, United States -... | ecosystem: Environmental > Terrestrial > Soil > Temperate forest >...
TGCAGTGGTGTAATGATGTTTAAATAAGCATGCAACTTTTGATGTACCATGACCATCCCATCCACCTTGCAAAAAAGGAATTCTTTTTTGTTTTTCTGAAGCAGACGCTGCTGTTTTTTGTTCAGCATTAATTTTTCTAATGTTAGCGGTTGTATCATCAGAAAAATGATACTGCGTTCCCGCTCTCATTTCATAACATTCCTCTGCTGCTACTTCACATATCAATTTTGTTAATGACGCCATGGTGAGGGCTGGATGTTTCACTTTCGCTTGAATAAATGCTGCAAGTTGTTTGGGTGTTTTAAACCAATCTGTCACACCATCAGTGACCACCATTGAAAGTGTTGTGACATTTGGATTTATTTTTGTTTTTCCAAAATGACTTTCATGAAGTAATCCGTGTTCCACCAAATCGGTATCACCAAAACTACGTGAAAGATTCAATATACCATTAATTCTAGAAGCATCAATTCGACATTTTCTTAAACGCTTCTTTTCTTTTTCTTCTTCTGCTGATAATCCACTCACTTTGTCTTCAAGTGTAGGAATGTTATCTAAACATGCACTCACCATTTTCACCGTTACTTTTTTTGAACCCGGTGCTATTTCCGCAATCAATCCAGCTGCATCACCCGCATTACTGTTATAAACATCATTCGTAAAAGTGATTTGAACGCAATGTGTTGCACCGCCTCCTTTTTCTCCCGCAGGTGAATCACCGATAATATTCACCATTTGTTCATCGGTTTTTTTGAAAATCTCTTTCATTAAATCATCGCGAACTTTTTCATCGAGATCATCTAATACACTTAAATCTTCTATTTCTTCTGCTGTTGTGCGATCTTGATTGTCACTACCTTTGTCGACATTCATTTTTACATAAACAGCTGTTTGCGTTTTTTCATCAACCGCGCTGAAACTTTCGTTAATATTTTCATCGTAAGGTAATGAAGAAATAGGATTCTCTTTGCTATCTGGGATAGGTTTCGAAGAAGAAGCAGCCATGACGGTATCCTCGTTTTAGTATATTTATTTAAGTATAGCATGGAATTCTAAGTGGATGAGTGTATTTGATTTTATTTACTATTCACTGCTGCTGCGGTTTGAGTCACCCCACCCATTTCACTTATTTTTTTATCAATCATTTCAACTGAAACAATATCAAAAAAGAATTTCTCTTCCACCATTCGTTGTTTCAACCAATCGAATTCTTTTGGATCATATTTATCAAATGTTTGTAATGTTGCTTTTGAATCCATTTTCCCTTTTTGCACATGTTCATCGAGTATTTTAAAAATTAACTCTTTCAATGATTTCATTTTGGTATCATAAGGAACATATTCTCCTGTTTTTTCATCTTTTTCTTTTTTTAATTCTGTTTCAATTTCAGTTTTCAACAGCACTGAAGCACTGGATTTATTCATAACTTGAAGCAGCGTTAATTCCACTCTGCGTTTTTTAAATAAAATACAATGTGTTTCCATCAATAAAAGACATGCCTGCAATCCATTTCTTATAATTGGAAAAAAATCTTTTGGGGAAGATTGAAATTTCTCATACAACAAATCATATAACGGTAATAAATTTTCATATAAATTTTTAGTTGGATCATAAGAAGAAAACATTTCTGTAATAAATAAACTAACTTGATCTTTAAATATTTGTGATTGCTCAGAAATAAATTTTGCGATATTAATAAAACTACCGAATTCTCTTCTTTTTGTTTTATCTTCTCCCGCATCAGCATTCATCACTTGAATTATTTTTTGAAGTGGAATTTTTTCTAAAATATTTTTTTTAAATTCTTCTTGAACATCAACAAGAAACTCAGGGGAAGAATAATAATTTATTTTTTCAAAAAATTTTAATCTATTCTTTCTTGCAGCAAAAAAAATACTTTGATGCATTATTTCAGAAGGATTTAATGGAGACTCCAATAATGGAAATTCTTTTTGATACATTTCTGCCAATGCATTCAACTGATTTGAAATTAAAATAGATGGAACTCGTTTTCGCGCAACAAAACGTAACGCGCGTGAATAATGAAATTGCATTAATGCAGCAGAGAGTCCTCCGCCGTGACTATCCCAAATACCTTGAAAAACAGGGTTCCACATGTGGGTTACTTCTCTTGCATTCGCTGTGGTGTCATCAACTTTTGCACTTCTACTTTCTTCTCCAAGATACGCTGTTAGAACAACATATTCTGCTAATTGAGATGCTGATAAATTTAAACCCACACTATCAACTAATTTTTGTATTCCTGCTTGAAGCAATTCAAGTGTATTAAAAAAATCTAATACACCATCGGTCACTAATAATGAAAAAGTAAGTGAGTCGGAATCAACTTTCACTTCTCCAAAATGAGTTTCTGATAACAATCCATAATGAATTAATACAGAATCTCCAAATCCACGAGAAACATTTAAATCGTTATTAAGACGATTTCTTTCTGAAATTTTTTTATCTTGTTTTAATTGAGCAATTCGTTTTTTTTCTGCTTTCTCTTCATCATTTAATAAAGAATCATCCGTTTTTAATAATTTAGGAATGTGATCTAAACACCGACTTATTCTCACAACAGAAACTTTTTTCGTTTGTTTATGAATACTGATCATTAAACCTGCGGAATCACCCGCTGTTGCATTATAAATATTTTTTGGAAAAACAATTTGAACACTGTGTGTGGTTCCTGAAACAGAATCGCCTATTATTTTCACCATTTCTTTATCGGTTTCATCTAAAATAGCTTTAATGGCTTTTGCTCTTTCTTCGTCTGAAAGTTTTTCTAACATTTTTAATTCAGGGATGGGTTCAAATGTAGCGCGATCTTCATTTTCTTTATGTTTACCTTTGTTTTTATAACTGCAAATCGCAGTTTTTCCATCGTGTGTTGCAGCAGAAAAATTAGATTCAATTGAAGGATAAAATCGAGTTAATTCTAATACAGGATTTTTAGGGGGAATTACTTTTTTACTGTCGATACTAAATGATGCAGCCATGAAAACCCTCGTTTATCTAATTTTTAGTCCTCAATAATATCATAAAATTATTATTGCTCGTTTAACTAATATCTTTTCTTTTTATATATATCTTTTTAGAAGAGCTTTATGACTAGGAAAGGGAAATTTGTGGATAATGCCTTTATTTTTTTATAAATCAATTCGTTATGTTTTTTATAAGCTGTGGATGAATCATGAATTACCTGTTGTTATTCGGTGTATTGTTTGGGATAAAATGCGGGTTGTTTTTGGGGATGAGGGTTATGCACAGGAGATGCATGTGTAAACAATAAGGTTTTGCACAGGATATTATGATGAAAAATTTATCGAATTGGCTCACATGGATTTCTCATGTGCACACAAAAGAAATCGATTTAGGACTCGATCGAATTTCATTCGTTGCACAACGTCTCGATTTATTAAAAAAAAATTGTCCGATTATTACAGTCGGTGGAACGAATGGAAAAGGGTCTTGCGTTGCCACACTCGAATCCATTTATCACGCCGCGGGATATCGAGTCGGTGCCTTTACCTCCCCAATTTTATTTAAACATAACGAATATGTTCGCATTCAAAAAAAAGAAGCGAGCGACGAAAAATTTATTCGCGCATTTGAAAAAATAGAATCCGTGCGTGAAAATATTCCCCTCACTTTTTTTGAATTTAATACGCTAGCTGCATTTCTAATTTTTCGCGAAGAAAATTTAGATGTGTGGTTATTAGAAGTAGGACTCGGTGGACGACTCGATGCCGTGAATATTTTAGACGCGGATGTTTCAGTGATTACATCAATTGCACTTGATCACACCGATCGATTAGGAAATACACGCGAAGCGATTGGAATGGAAAAAGCAGGGATTTTTCGTTCAAATTCTTTAGCTGTATGTGGTGATGAAAATCCACCGCACACAATAATTGATTATGCAAAAAAAATAAATGCGATTTTTTTTCAGCGAGGGAAAGATTTTTATTTTTCTGAAAATGCATCATCATTGCGAGAAGGGCGTAGCCCGACGAAGCAATCCAGTGAAAATTGGAATTGGTGTACCGAAAAAAAACATTACGAAAATTTGCCTCACACATCACTTTCATTACAAAATGTCTCAACCGCACTTATGGCAATAGAATTATTACAAAATAAATTACCCGTAAAAGAAGAATTTATTCGAAAAGGATTAAACGAAATTAATTTACCCGCGCGCATACAAATTATTCCAGGAAAAATCACGACCATTTTAGATGTTTCACACAATCCCGCCGCCTGCGCATTATTATCAGAAAAATTAACACAGCTAAATTGCACAGGAAAAATACGCGCGGTGTTTTCAATGTTAAGTGATAAAGATATTTTTGAAAGCATCCAAACCATTAAAAAACATTTTCATGAATGGCATGTTGCGCCACTTTCTATCGCACGCGGTGCAAGCAAACCATTATTACAAGAAAATTTTTCTCGCGCGGAAATTCGAAATATTATTTTTTATAATTCGATTGAAGACGCACATGCGAATGCAATGAAAAATTCAAAGCCGGGAGATTGTGTTGTTGTGTTTGGATCGTTTCATACTGTCGCAAAAGGTGTTAATCAAACGGGGTCAAGTGTAAGTTCAACGTAAAAATAATGATCACATTTTTTGTAGGTCCCTGTTCATTATTTTTACGTTGAACTTACACTTGACCCCGTTCCGTTTTGAACGCGCGTGCATGCATATCAATATCATGCACGCGTAAATAATCGACATGCTTCGCTAGTGATAGCGAAAGAATAACCGTTTCAACATCCCGCTCATGCGCAGGGTTATTAGTAAAAAGCGTTAAAAACCGTTTGCGTGAGTGAGCCGCTAACAAACGCACATTTAAATCTCGAAAATAATTTATATTTTTAATTAAAGAAAAAGATTGTTCCGGTTCTTTTCCAAATCCAATCCCCACATCAAAAATAATTTTCTCGCGCGGAATATTTTCTTTTTCTAATAAATTTAATTTTTGTGTTGCCCATTCATGCACACGCGCACACACATTTTCTGTTGAGGGAAAAGATTTTCCCGCGCGCGCGGGAATACCTAAATGATGCATTACCACCACATCACAATCAGAATTTTTTATCACATCGCGCATCAAAGGATCATCCAATCCAGAAACATCATTAATGCAATCCACCTTAAAATCTAAGGCTTTTTTAGCTGTTTCTGCATGATACGTATCAATACTTATCTTGGGCGAAATAAAAAATTCATCACAAGAATTTTTTAAAAGAGATAACACAGGAAATAATCGTCTCCATTCTTCTTCCGCAGATATTTTTTGTGAATTAGGATTGGTTGATTCCGCGCCAATATCAATCATTTCTGCGCCAGATAAAATTAAATTTTTTGCGTGTTCTACTGCGTGTGATTCATTGATGATTCCATCCGAAGAAAAAGAATCTGACGTAATATTTAAAACGCCCATTAATATCGGCGTATCAATTCGATGCGCAATTTGTTTTGTGTGAAAAGGCGCATCACCTGTAAAACGTGATCCTAATGCACGCACGATTTCTGCAGCTGTTTTTCCTTGTAAAATGCCAGGGGCAGGATAAATCCATTCAGGGGCAAGATCAGCCAGCGGCCACAATGCAAAAGGACGTTCATGCAAACAGCGATGTGGAATTTGTAAATTATTTTCATCTAACACTAAATTATCCCACGCTAAAATATCAATATCGATGACACGCGGACTCCATTTTTTTTCGAAACTGCGCCCTAATTTTTTTTCAATCGATTTTAAAATAGATAATAATTCCTGCGGAGAAAAAGTCGTTTCACATAAAATTGCTAAATTAAAAAAAGAATGGTTCCACTCATCGGGTGCATTATCAGGTAATAATGCATCTGAGCTATAAATAGGAGAAACAGATCGAATGGAAATTCCCGATGTTTTTTTCAAAAATGAAAATGCGCGGCGTAAGTGGGTTAATCGATCGCCGAGATTCGACCCTAATCCTAAAACAACCATTCTTCATCACCGTAATAAAATGAAACACCTTCACGCAAATTTTTCATCACGGCAGGTTTTTTTGTTAAACGTAAATTAATTAAAGTAGATGAAGGAAGATTTTTTTTGATGAGCTGATAAATTTCGTGCGCGAGATGTTCAAGTAATTTAAATTCTTTTTTCGTTAATTGCGTTACTAATTTTGATAATGTGTCATAGCAAACGGTATCCGATAAATCATCATTCACACACGCGCGCGGCGGACGCGGAAATTTAATGCAAAGATCTAAATGAATTTTTTGCTTTTTCGCGCGTTCTTTTTCAGGCCAACCTAAATTAACATTTAATTCAAGTTGATTGAGTTGAATTCTGGAATAATTCGTTTTCATTTTATATGCTCACGATCATCATGGCATCGTAGATTATTTACAATATCCACACTTTTCCCTTTTCTATGACCCCATTTTCCAAAACTCTTAATCGCGTTTTGAAGGCGATGGCGAAAGCGCAAATATTTTTTTGAGATAGATTTTTTCTTGTTCATAGATCCTCACTAAACCCAAAGTGGAGAGCTGCTCATTGTAGTTGACTTGGAGGAAGACACAATTTAAAAAATATTTTATTTATGCTTTGATCCAGGATGCTGATTCTGTTTTGCATAAACATATACTTTTAATATCGCATTAATAAGCGTTTGATACCCTTTTCCTTGATGTTTAAAGTATTCAAGAACATCATGATCAATTCGTAATGTAATACTATCTTTTTTTTGCGGAAGAGTAACAATTGCTTTTGTAAAAAAATGTTCATCTAATGGAGGGATATCAGAATAATCAATATCCGCATCAGTCATTTTATCTAATCTCTTCAAGTCGCTTGAAATAGATTTTCTTTTCGCGCTCATTGGCTTTCCTCATTGAAATAAACTCTAATTGTAGTTACTTTTTGTTACTACCGCAAGTCGCAGCAGCCCATAAAATCTGTTGATTTTTTGATCTAAAATAGCGTAAAATCCTCTCCTTTACACATAAAATAATGAAAAAAGAGGGGCGGGAATGAAGTTTAAGTGCACCGGTGAAGCAAAAGAACCCGAAATTCGCGGAATAGAAGAGGGCATTCAGCAGCCTGCTTTTTTAAAGCAGTTAGCGGATGTTCAATCACAAATAGCGTCTCTTGAAGCAAAGCGTCCTGCAGAACAATCTAAAAAATTGGTAACTGCAAACGGTCATACAAAAAATTCTTCTGCAGCGACAGCAGCAACTCAAGTAGCAGATAAAAAAACGGTAGCGTCTGCTACTCAATCATCTGTTGCTTCTATTACAAAAGAACTCGCCAAAGACACTTCAGTTGATTCAATAGATAATGAAATAAAAAACCTTTCCCAAAAACAAGAAGAACTCACCAAGGAACTCACGACTTTAGATTTATCTGACAGTAAGTTTTCTGGAAAAACTGTTATTGAAAAAACACGAATTGTAAAACGTATTTTTGATGCTGTTTCAAAAAATAGAAAAGAACATCCAATACGCATCAATACACTCATCGCAGATAATTTATCTGCAGAAGATTCTGCCGCAGTTTTTTGGGCATTAAATGCAATGGAAGAATCTCCTTTTAGTACAGTGCGTATGAGAGGCGTGCAACTTGTATCACCTGCAAAAGAATTTTGTGCTTTATTACAAAATCCAAATTTTCCTTATCGTTTTTATCTTCCTGATTTATGTTTGCATGATGAAAAGAAAGGAGCAGGAAATCCTATTAAAACAGCAACGGAAATTGGTAAACACATTGCAGCAAATAAAAATATAAGAATGATTGAGTTTCTTAATTTTAGTGTGGGTTGTCAGAATGTCGATAAGCAAGTGAGTCATTCATTACTGAATCTTGCTTCGCAGCAAGCTGAAACAGGTGAAGCGGAACGATCAGCCTGTCTTCGTGCAATTAAATCTACTTCAAGTGAAACAAAAGTAGTGACGATGGCGATGGTGGCAGCGAGTGCAAGAAGAATAACTGGAAAAATAAGAGTAATGAATGGAGGAAAAATAATAGTTGATGATAACGACGGAGTGATTTTACCTCGTCATATGACTCCAGCTGCACAAAAACACAAAAGAGAATTATCTGCTCGATTAAATCAAATGTCAGAAAAGGAATTAAAAGAATATGGCGAAAAAGAAGCTAAAAGAAAGCGAGAAGAAGAGATCGCCGTAGCTGAAATGAAAAAAAGATTGGAGCGAACAGTTACAAAATTAGAAGTAGAAAAAATAGTTTATTCGCTTGCAACGATTCAACGAGACAAACCTATTGAAGCATTACAAACTATTTCACGTGGATTGCAAAATGTTTTGGAATATACAACAAAAAATTGCAAAGACGAAGATTTCGTTACCATTTTAATGAGTCAATTTATTTTATTGATGAATGAAATGCCGCATAAAGAAAATATTCGTTTCGACAGAAAAGAAGATGGGACAGTACAAGTTATAAAAGAAGAAGAAAAAGAAAAAGTTTATAAAAAGTTAGTTGCACAATTTAATTTTTTAGAATTTGCGGACAAAGTAGAAAGATACCATGGCCAATTTGAAATAGAAAAAAATAAATTAAATAACGCATACACTGCTGCGCTTGCATCAAGAAATCCTAATGTAAAATTAGAAGTAGTAACTAAACAGAAATCTCTTGTGGAAGACTCTGCTTATGTTTTTTCAGCGTTAATGATGTTAAAACAAGCTTTAAGAACGGAATGGAGAATGAATCAAACAGCAGCAGCAGTAACAGCGGTAGCAACAGTCACAGCTACAACAGCAACAGCAGCAGTCACTACAACACCACTTTCTTCGCCGCCGGTTAGTTTATCGAAACAAAGAGCAAATTCTATTTTTGGTTTTAATATGACGATGGATTTCACTCCATTGGTATCATCAGGAGAGCTACCAGCTGGTTTTACACCCGCATCGCCTTCAACAAATAATGAAGGTGGATCTTCATCCGCTTCTTCTGTTTCACCTTCTGCAACCGCAGCTGCATCACCTCCAAAAAAATAATTTTTATTTGCTCCAATTCATACAAACATGGTACTGTATGCCACCTTAAAAATGAGCATATTTACCATGTTAAGACTCAGCAAATTAGCCGATTACGCAACTGTCATCATGAGTTATCTGGCTGAATATCCCGATGAAATCACAAGCGCAACATCGATTGCGAAAGAAGTTCATTTATCTGTGCACACCGTCAGCAAAATTTTAAAAATTTTATTAGACGCCAATTTAATTCGGGCTTTTCGCGGCGCAGAAGGGGGTTATCAACTCGCAAAATCCCCAGAAAAAATTACACTCGCAGAAGTGATCTCAGCTATCGAAGGAAATTTTGCATTAACAGAATGTTCACTCAAATCAAAACTCTGCTCACTCGATACAAAATGTTCCATGAAAAAAAATTGGAAATCCATCAATCAAATTATTTTTAAAACACTCAACAATGTAACATTAAAAGATATGTTGGAGGGTGTGTAATGTCTAACGCGTATTTAAAAGAAGTCGTCAACAAATCGTATGAATATGGATTTGTGACACCGATTGAATCCGACACATTTCCTCCCGGATTATCAGAAAAAGTTATTCGTGATATTTCGAAACAAAAAAATGAACCTGAATTTTTATTACAATGGCGATTAAAAGCCTACGAATATTGGCTGACATTAAAAGCACCGCAATGGGCACACATCAATTATCCCGAAATTGATTTTCAAAAAATTAGTTATTATTCTGCGCCAAAAATAAAAAAGAATGCGCCGAAAAGTTTAGATGAAGTTGACCCACAATTATTAGAAACCTATAAAAAATTAGGTATTCCATTGCACGAACAAGGTCGACTCGCAGGTGTTGCTGTTGATGCTGTTTTTGATAGTGTTTCTGTTGCAACGACATTTAAAGAAAAATTACACGAAGCCGGCGTCATTTTTTGTTCGTTTTCAGAAGCAGTGCAAAAATATCCTGACTTAATTGAAAAATATTTAGGAACCGTTGTTCCTTATCGCGATAATTTTTTTGCTGCATTGAATTCTGCTGTGTTTAGTGATGGCTCATTTGTTTATATTCCAAAAGGAGTGCGATGCCCGATGGAATTGTCGACATATTTTCGAATTAATGCAGCTAACACAGGGCAATTCGAACGCACATTAATTATTGCAGATGAAAATAGTGTGGTGAGTTATTTAGAAGGATGCACAGCACCGATGCGCGATGAAAATCAATTACACGCAGCAGTTGTCGAATTAATCGCATTAGAAAATGCGCAAATAAAATATTCTACCGTACAAAATTGGTATCCCGGTGATGAAGAGGGTCGCGGCGGAATTTTTAATTTCGTCACAAAACGCGGCGCGTGTCGTGGAAAAAATTCTAAAATTTCGTGGACACAAATTGAAACTGGTTCTGCAATTACGTGGAAATATCCCAGTGTGATTTTGCAAGGTGAAAATTCCGTCGGAGAATTTTATTCTGTTGCGTTAACAAATCATAAACAGCAAGCCGATACAGGAACGAAAATGATTCACATCGGAAAAAATTCTAAGAGTACGATTATTTCAAAAGGAATTTCCGCAGGAAAAGGACAAAATACCTATCGTGGTTTAGTGCGCGTATTACCGACAGCAGATAACGCAAGAAATTTCACACAATGTGATTCACTTTTATTAAGTGATACCTGCGGTGCACACACCTTTCCTAATTTAGAAATAAAAAATCCAACAGCAAAAATAGAACATGAAGCATCAACATCGAAAATTGGTGAAGATCAATTATTTTATTGTCAGCAACGCGGGCTCACATTAGAAAATGCAGTCTCAATGATTGTGAATGGATTTTGCAAACAAGTCTTTAATGAATTACCGATGGAATTTGCTGTCGAAGCACAAAAATTATTAGAAGTCAGTTTAGAAGGGAGTGTCGGCTAATGTTACAAATAAAAAATTTACACGCAAGCATTCAAGATGAAAAACAAAAATCAAAAGTTATTTTGCGCGGAATTAATTTAAATATAAAACCGGGTGAAGTGCACGCAATCATGGGACCGAATGGTTCAGGAAAAAGTACACTCGCAAATATTTTAGCAGGACGCGCAGGATATGATATTTCACAAGGTGAAATTATTTTCGATGAAAAAAATATTTTTACACTCGCGCCTGAAGAACGTGCTGCACTCGGATTATTTTTAGCGTTTCAATATCCCGTCGAAATTCCTGGCGTAAACAATATGTATTTTTTAAAAGCCGCATTAAACAGTTTACGCAAACAGCGCGGATTAAATGAATTAGATGCAATGGATTTTTTAACACTCATTAAAAATAAAATAAAAGAAGTTTGCTTAAACGAATCTTTTTTACATCGCGCAGTGAATGAAGGATTTTCTGGCGGTGAAAAAAAACGAAATGAAGTATTGCAAATGTTAATGTTAGAGCCACGTCTTGCCATTTTAGATGAAACAGATTCCGGTTTAGATATTGATGCGCTGCAAACGGTTGCAAAAGGTGTGAATAGTTTGCGAAGTGAAAATCGCAGTTTTATTATCGTGACACATTATCAACGGTTACTCGATTACATTGTGCCTGATGTTGTGCACGTGATGGTGAAAGGAAAAATAATTAAAACGGGTGGGAAAGAATTAGCATTGGAACTTGAAGCAAAAGGATATGGTTGGTTAGAAGAGCAGGTCGTTGTGTCATGACGATAACGATTTTGAATGGGAAAATCCCTGAAAAATTTGAAGTTGAAGGAGTGATGTTGTACGCACTGCCGCGCGCGCGCGAACAAAGTATTTTCCCGAAGAGTGTTTTTAGTGATAACAATACTTTATTTCTTTATATTCCAAAAAATGTTCGTTTAGAAAAACCGCTGCATTTTCTTTATCAAAATAATTCCAAACAATATTTTTCTCATCACGTCATTATCGCAAACGAAAATAGTGAACTCACATTGCTCGAAGAATATCAAAACAATCACGCAATGAATGTCACTACAGAAATTTACGCAAGCAAAAACGCACGCGTTCATTTTGCAAAAATTCAAAATGAAAATTCATCTGCAACACACGACGCTTCACTGTCTATTCATCAGCAAGAAGAAAGTGTTGTGAATGTATTTTCACTTTCAAATGGCGCCCGCTCTGCGCGTGAGTTAATTAAAATTAATTTACACGAACGTGGCGCAGAATGTATTTTAAATGGTTTTTATCCATTAAAAAATGATGAACAAAAACTCGATTATTTTATTGACGTGAATCATCATGCAAAACACACGCGCAGTGAAATGTTATACAAAGGTATTTTAGATAAAAAATCGAAATCAAATTTCCGTGGAAAAGTATTTGTGCATCAAGCAGCAAAACATATTACCGCGCATCAATCGAATCATCATTTATTATTATCAAAAGAAGCAGAAGCCGGTTCAAAACCCGAATTAGAAATTTATGCCGATGATGTGAAATGTACACACGGGGCAACGGTCGGGCAAATTGATCCTGATGCATTATTTTATTTGCGCGCACGCGGGCTTGATGAAAAAGAATCAATGAAATTATTAACTGCTGCATTTGCAGCTGACGTATTAGATCGAATGAAAAATAATTTTATAAAAAATCAAATCAACATGACGCTCGCGGAGTATTGTCATGAATGAATGTTGTCATGCCAGCGTGCTTTTAGCTGGCATCCAGTGGCTTTTAAATAAAGTCACTGGATGCCACCTCTCGCAAAAAGCGCTCGGCTGGCATGACACAGTAGGAGTATTGTCATGAATGTTAGAAAAGATTTCCCTATTCTAGAAAAAATTATTTATTTAGACAGCGGCGCAACAACGCAAAAACCACGCTGTGTTATTGATGCGATCCAAAAATTTTATTTAGAAGATAACGCAAACATTCATCGCGGTGTGTATGAGCTCAGCCAACGCGCAACAAAAAAATTCGAACACGTGCGTGAACAAGTGAAAAATTTCATTCACGCAGAACATTCGCATGAAATTATTTTTACACGCGGTACAACCGAATCCATTAATTTAGTCGCGCAATGTTTATCACACAACCATATTCAAAAAGACGATGAAATTTTAATAAGTGCAATGGAGCATCATTCCAATATTGTTCCATGGCAATTAATAGCTGAAAAAATAGGCGCAAAAATAAAAGTAATTCCTATTACAGATCTCGGTGAAATTGAACTCGAATCATTTAGAAAATTATTCACAGCAAAAACAAAAATGGTAGCTGTTACACATGTTTCAAATGTATTAGGCACAGTGAATCCAATAAAAGAAATGATCCGCATTGCGCATGAAAATAATGTGCCTGTATTAGTGGATGGTGCACAAGCGGTCCCGCATTTATCTGTGAATGTGACAGAACTCGATTGCGATTTTTATGCCTTTTCTTCGCATAAAATGTATGGTCCCACCGGTGTCGGCGTGCTGTATGGCAAAACAGAATGGCTTAAAAAAATGCCGCCGTATCAAGGTGGCGGTGATATGATTGAACGCGTTTCATTTGAAAAAACAACGTATAATAAATTGCCTTATAAATTTGAAGCAGGCACACCTGATATTTCAAATGTAATTGGTTTGGGTGTCGCGATTGATTATTTAAATCAAATTGGAATGCACGCGATCACAGAACATGAAAAAAAATTATTAGCTATCGCAACAGAAGAATTAAAAAAAATTCCAGAATTAAAAATTTTCGGCGAATCAGAAAATAAAATAGGTGTGATTTCATTCACGCTGAATGATATTCATCCGCATGATATAGGAACTATATTAGATCACGAAAATATTGCGGTGCGCGCAGGACATCATTGTGCGATGCCACTCATGCAACGATTTAATGTTCCTGCGATGACACGTATCTCATTTGGAATTTATAATACTGAAAAAGATATTGAAAACTTAATAAAAGGCTTAAAAATAGTGCACGAGGTATTTCATGAACGAATTACGTGAACTTTATCAAGAAATGATTATTGAACACGGCCGTCATCCGAGAAATTTTTGCGTGCTAGAAAATGCAAGCTGCAAACAAGAAGGATTTAATCCACTCTGCGGCGATCATTTAATTTTATTTTTAATTGAAAAAAATGGCGTGATTGAAAATATTAGTTTTCAAGGAAGTGGTTGTGCGATTTCAATGGCATCGGCTTCATTGATGACTGACGCTGTAAAAAATAAATCAATTAAAGAAGCAGAAAAATTATTTCAACAATTTCATTTGTTAATTACTGAAAATAAATCTGAAGAAAATTTAGGAAAATTAGCTGTGCTTGCAGGTGTTTCTGAATTTCCTGCGCGTGTGAAGTGCGCAACCCTCGCGTGGCACACATTAAAAGCCGCATTACAAAATGAAACACAAACAGTGAGTACAGAATAATGATTACCTTCACTGATGCAGCTGTTAAACATATTCAAATCATGATGGGAAAAAATCCGAATGCAATTGGATTTCGGTTAGCTGTGAAAAAAACAGGCTGTAATGGTTATTCTTATGTTCCAGCTGTTATTGAAAAAATGATTGAAAATGATATTTCAATGACAGTGCAAAATAATTTAAATGTTTTTATTGATGCAGAGTCTTTTTCTTTTTTAAAAGAAATTATTGTGGATTATGTTGAAACCGAAGACATGGGATTAAAACAAAAAAGATTATTATTTAAAAATCCAAATGAAAAAGGCCGCTGCGGATGTGGAGAAAGTTTCAATGTATAAAAAAAGCATGATAGAAGTTCAACGTGAATGCGAAGCAACACTGATTCCTACCGGTGCAAAAGTCACATTGCAAAAAGGATCACAAGTTGCGATTACACAAGCATTAGGAAATGCGTATACAGTTTATGTGAATGGAAATTTAGTGCGTGTTGCAGGAAAAGATGGCGATGCATTGGGGTTAGTGATGATGGAAGATCCTGATGTGAATGCAATGGAAGGAACGATTGAAGATAAAGTGAAAGCATTATTAGAAACATGTTTCGATCCTGAAATTCCAGTGAATATTATGGATTTGGGATTAGTGTATGAATGTTGTGTGAATGCATTAGAAAATAAAAAAAATGAAGTAATAATAAAAATGACATTGACTGCACCGGGATGTGGAATGGGCCCGGTGTTGGTTTCTGAAATTGAACAAAAAATTCGTATGATTCATGATGTGGAAAATGTGAAAGTGGATTTGGTTTTTGATCCACCGTGGAATCGAAACATGATGAGCGATGTCGCAAAATTACAGTTAGGAATTTTGTAGTTGTCATGCCAGCCGAGCGCGAAGCGCGAGAGGTGGCATCCAGAGGCTTTTTTAAAAGTTACTGGATGCCAGCTAAAAGCACGCTGGCATGACAGCTGAATATTTTTATTTTAAATATTCACTGGATGCCAGCTAAAAGCACGCTGGCATGACACAGCAATTAGTTTTTATTAAAGAGGAAATTAACGATGAGCATCCAACAAAAAATTAAACAGCAAATTACAGAAAACAATATTATTTTATACATGAAAGGCACCGCCGAATTTCCACAATGTGGATTTTCATCACGCGCAGTCAATATTTTAAAATCGTGTGGTGTGCAATTTGCTGCAGTGAATGTGTTAGACGATCCTGAAATTCGCGAAGGTATAAAAGTTTTTTCAAATTGGCCAACGATTCCGCAGCTGTATGTGAAAGGAAATTTCATCGGCGGCAGTGATATTCTTGCAGAAATGTATGAGAGTGGAGAGTTGCAAGAATTAATAGCATCGCTGAGTTGATCGTCATCACATAAAGTTCCATTACGTAATATTATGTGATGGAACTTTATGTGATTAGAATTCTCACACATGGATAATTTGTGGTATAATTCTTTCATGCGCCGATTTGACAACAGCTTGCGGGCGCTTAATAAATCCGGCTAAAACGTTAGGTTTTTCCTCACTTTTAGCCTCTATTAACTTAATCAATAGAGGATATTCAATATGCAAACAAGAAAATATTTTAAAGTCTTTCATTACAGTCATAGATGCCAGCTTGATGAAATTGATCCTGCTTTTTATGGGACGCGAGTATCAGGCCATTCGGAATTAAGAAAGGGTTCTGCAGGAATTAAAAAATCTTTTTATTACACGATAGATGATCCGGAATTTTTAGTCCGAACCCATTATCGATATGAAATTTATTTGTCTGCAAAATGGAAAGAAAAAATTTATGATTATTTCGATGATCCTAAAAAATTTCGAGCGGCTGCAAAAAGTAAAGTAGAACAGGCATTAGCAGAATTACCTTATAGAACAGATCCAACTGAATATCAAATTCAAGAAGCATATGAAAAAATTATTTTTGATCATGGATTTGTTGGGTTAAGGTATAAAAGCAGTGAAGATCTTAGTGACGTTCATAATCGTACTATTACTTTATTTCGTAAAAAGCGAACAGGCAAACCCAACGGTTTATATGTTGCTTGCGATTATGAAACGGGAAAACCGATAGAAATATCTCGTGCACCTGTAGAACGAAATCTTGTTAGAGAAAATTTTATTGGGATTCTTGGGCTATTTAAATCACCAGAAAAACATAAAGAAGAAATAAAAGAATTTGATAAAAAAAATCAATTTTCTTTTAATTAATGGATGTGATGAATTGTTGAGTGCGTATGTAACAATTCATTTTGTCGTACAAATTTAAATAGTGTCGACACTGTTGGCACTATTTAAAATAAATTTTTTATTTTTTTTCTTGTCTTCCATCAATAAAACGAGCTACTAATCCTGTTAATCCTACTCCTCCTATTACAGCAGCTACTCCTTCATGCCCTTGAAGTGCTGTATAAATGGAGCCAGCAATTGCTACTAATGAAATAATAAAAGCAAACCATTGACCCAATTTTGTTTCCAAGTCTCTTTTTTGTTGATGAATAATCTGTGCTTCTAAGTTTTTGCTTTCTAATTGTCTTCTATGCTCATTTTGGATTTTAGTTAATTCAAGAATTTCATTGATAAGCCCTGGATGAATTTGTTCATATTTTTGCAAAATCTCTGGAGGAGGAAGAGGGCTAGAGAATTGAATTATTTGTTGGGCTCTTTGAAGTTGTGGGATAGGACTATCAGAAAGTTTTTTCTCAATATCTTTATCAATGGTTGACATTATTTACACTCTGGGTATTCATTTTTGATAACTTGAATAGCAACCCCCATATCTTTTCCAATAGCTTCTTGGTCTTTTATAAAAGCTTCTTCAGTAGTAAGAGTAAAAGTAGATAAATCTATGTCTTCTTTTTTCTGTGGAAAAAGATTAATTGAAGCCATCCCTCTTATGAAGTCGATCATTTTTCCTCCGC
>Ga0207084_1100_pt1 | contig 17098 bp, 17 predicted proteins | sample Alteio_BWMinHeat_55_FD_153543 | JGI IMG/M metagenome (GOLD analysis project Ga0207084, IMG submission 153543) | Enriched cells from forest soil in Barre Woods Harvard Forest LTER site, Petersham, Massachusetts, United States -... | ecosystem: Environmental > Terrestrial > Soil > Temperate forest >...
GTCAATACGGGTTCACATCCTTACGCCACACCAGTGAAAGATGCCGCGGGCAAAGACGGGGTTTATGTGGGTCGCATACGTAAAGATATTTCTCATGAAAAAGGCTTAAACCTTTGGGTAGTCTCTGATAATTTGCGCAAAGGGGCTGCTTTAAACGCCATACAAATAGCAGAATATCTGATAAAACATAAGGAATTTATTACATTATGATTTCCGAAATAATAAACAGTTATCTGGCTATTTTACTGCCGGTAAGCATCAGTTGTTTACTGCTGTTGCTAGTGGGTGTTTATTGCATTTTTAAAAAAAATGAACCCGCCTCTAAATCAACACAAGCGTTGGAAGATATTTTTGCGATTGCAGGAGACGATCTCATCACCACTCAATTAGATTTAGCACGCGCCTTTATTGAATCGAATAATGCTCAATCCGCTAAAGAAATTTTAAAACAGATCATCAAGCAGGGCAGTCCTATTCAAAAACAAGAAGCAAAACAATTATTACTATTACTTAACACATAAATAAGTTTAGCTATCGTTTTTAACCGTCATTTTAAGATAGCGATTTTAGGCACAAACACTCAAAAAGAAGGTCCCCTCCCCCCTCCGCGGGGGAGGGATAGGGAGGGGGGTACATTAGAGAAACTCATGCGCATTGCTCTTGGCATAGAATACAACGGCTACGGACTATACGGATGGCAATACCAAAACGGCTTGCCCACCCTACAAGGTTTATTGCAAACTGCTTTGGCTAAAGTCGCCAACCATCCCATTGCTCTTTTTTGCGCGGGACGGACCGATGCCAATGTGCATGCCACCAATCAAGTCGTGCATTTTGACACACATGCCAAAAGACATATTGATGCGTGGATATTTGGCACTAACTCGTATTTACCTCCCTCTGTGGTAGTGCGCTGGGCGAGGGCAGTGGACTACCATTTTCATGCCCGCTTTACTGCCACCGCAAGACGCTATCAATACCTTATTTTTAATCACCCCATACGTCCTGCCATACTCAGCCAACATACCGCCTGGCATTACTATCCCTTAGACATCAGCCGTATGCAGGCAGCGGCGCAATACATTCTAGGAGAACACGATTTTACTTCTTTTCGTTCTTCTCAATGCCAATCCAAGACCGCTATGCGCAAGGTCAGCCATTTTTCAATAGAGCGTCAGGGAGACATGGTCATTCTCCAAATTGAAGCCAATGCGTTTTTACATCACATGGTACGTAATTTAGCGGGGGTCATGATGAAAATTGGGGCTGGATTTAAAGACCCAGAATGGGTGCCGACCGTATTGGCCGCCAAAAGCCGACAACACGCGGCGGAAACGGCACCGCCAGAAGGACTATATCTCATCCAAGTCCGCTATCCGCCACCGTATTTTTTTCCTGAATCCGGTAAACAGATTTTGCTATACTAAACGTCATTTTGAAGAAGGTCAGCGCGATGGGGCATATAAACATTTAAGGGCAGTGTGATGAGTTGGTTTAAAAAATTATTACCTTCACGCATACGGACTGGGGCCAGTGCCAAAAAAGGGGTGCCAGAAGGCTTATGGTCTAAATGCGAGAGCTGTAATTCGGTGTTGTACCGGACCGAATTAGAAAGAAATTTGGAAGTGTGCCCAAAATGCGATTATCACATGCGCATTTCTGCACGCAAACGCTTGGCTTATTTCTTAGATGCCGATACCTTGGAAGAAATTGCTGCCGATGTCCTCCCTGAAGACAAACTCAAATTTAGAGATTTGAAAAAATATAAAGACCGCTTGTCTTATGCGCAAAAAGAAACAGGCGAAAAAGAAGCCTTAATCGTCTCTAAGGGTAAATTGTGCAATATGCCTGTGGTGGTCGCAGCGTTTGAATATGGATTTATAGGCGGTTCCATGGGAGCAGCCGTAGGAGAGCGGTTTGTCCGCGCCATTAACACCTGCATGCAATATAATTTACCCTTGATTTGTTTTGCAGCGAGCGGCGGGGCACGCATGCAAGAAGCGTTAATTTCCTTAATGCAAATGGCCAAGGTCAGCGCCGCGCTGGCCCAATTAGCTGAGCAAGGCATTCCTTACATTTCGGTATTGACTGACCCTACCATGGGAGGCGTTTCAGCAAGCCTTGCCATGTTAGGCGATATTATTATTGCGGAACCCAATGCCTTAATTGGTTTTGCGGGGCCACGAGTCATTGAGCAAACGGTGCGTGAGAAACTTCCAGAAGGGTTTCAACGCAGTGAATTTTTGCTAAAACACGGTGCGATTGATATCATTTTTCATCGCAGTGAAATGCGCGATGGTATCGCCCGATTACTTGCAAAATTAACTAAACAACCGGTATTGTTCTCGCAAGCAAAACAACAAACAGAAGGGTAATCACATGGAAAAAAAAACCAAACACCGCATAGCCGGCATACTCGTTGTACTTGGATTATTGGTCATTCTTATTCCCTTATTTCAAAGTAACAATGATCTCCCTACTAACACGGCAGAAATAAAAGCACCGCCTTTTCCTGATCAACCCGTACAAGTGATGTCAGCTGAACCCGATGAAGCAATCAACCTCCAAGAACAAATTAATCCACCCACACCGTCTACAGGTTCCGTAACACCGCATGACACCGTGCCACCTGTCTCTTCGGTAGAAACGCAGACCGTGCAGCCTCCTGTTGAAATCATTCACAATGACACGCAAGCAGAAAAAGCTCCTACTAAAAAACCAGAGATCAACTCGTCAGCAAATAAAAAACCCTTGGCCAGCACAGTTAAAACAACAAAAAAATTGGCTCATCATGTCAAATCGTCTAAACAAACCACTCTTAAAACCGTGGCTCTTCTTAAGCCTGCAGACAACAATGGTTTATTGAAATTAAAACAAGCGGTTTGGGTCATACAAATCGGTAGCTTTAAAAATAAGACCAATGCCTTACGTTTGGTCAACCGCTTACGCGCTCACGGCTATCGCGCTTTCATTCAACAAGTCTCTACGACCTTTGGTCAAAGCACACGGGTATTTGTTGGCCCTGAAACCAAGCGCACCTCCGCGCATCAACTCGCGGGCCGCTTAGAAACGGAATTACATGTAAGAGGCGTGGTAATTAGTTATAAGCCCTTAATGTTATGAACCAGGTACACCAATCTCTCATTCAAGTAACCACCCCAGGACGGGGAATAAGTGATATTACCAGCACCATAGCGACTTGGGTGGCCCAATCGGGTATCAGCATAGGAACGTGTCACGTATTTTTGCATCACACCAGTGCTTCTTTAATTTTGTGTGAAAATGCCGATCCGCTGGTACAGCGAGATTTAGAAGCCTTTATGCAACGCTTAGTCAAAGACGGCGACCCTTTATTTCAACATACAGCCGAAGGGCCGGACGACATGCCCGCTCATATTCGCACGATTTTGACTCAATCTTATTTAGTACTTCCTATTACAGATGGCCAACTGGGCTTGGGTACGTGGCAAGGGATTTATTTGTGGGAACATAGAATACATTCCCATCAACGTCAGTTGACGCTTACTTTACAAGGGGAATAGGGCACCCGCGTCATCCTGAATGACGCGCGATGAGGTGCTTATTTACTATTTTGAATGGGAATGACCCTTTTTTTGCGTTGCAGATTGAATTGTCGATAGCAGTTGTTTAGCTATTTCGTTACGTGGATAGGCGGCAATATATTCCAATGCAGCAATGTAACGTTCCTTATCAGAAACACTAGCTGAAATTTTATTGCGTGCCTGCACTTCATTTTCATTCATAACTGGCTTTTTCTTAGAGCGGTTAAATATCGTCAAGGATGAAGCAGAATGTTTTGCCTCTGAGCTAAGAAACGCAACTTGGTCTGTAGAGAGGGCACAGTGCATCAACTGTCCCCTAATTTTATGGAAGTCTTCATCTCTTAAAGCCAATATTAGCTCCAAAGGCAAATCATTTAATCCAGCTTTGAGATAACGGCTCAGGGAATGTTTTCTATCGCGTGATTCGTCATAGGCCTTTTTAATTTCTTTCCATAGGTATTCAGAAGAAATAGCAGATTGATTGATGCGGTGCAATAAAGCTCTTGCCCTAAGGATACCTGCTGCGCCATGTTTAATATGCTGTAAGCGTACAGAAAACGAAGCTCTATCGCGCATCCAATACAAGTAATTACGTCCTTTTGCGGGTTCGGGATCTGCAAGACTAGAAAATGTATCTTTACCGAATAAAATAAGATTTACTTTTTTTATAACTCTGGGATCGGCTGGTGAATATTCGCTGGCTAACTGAGGATCGCTGGATTGGCTATTTTCCGCTTTTTCATTTTTTTCCTTCCCTTTTTCTTCTGATATGTCTTCTGATATGTCTTCTTCCTCTTCTATTTCTCCCTTTTCTTTCTCTTTTTCTTGTTCAGCACCCCTTTTTTCTTTTTTTCTATCTTGCCCTGGGATCCATTGCCTTAATCCATCAAGCAACGCAGTTACTCTCGTTTCATTGTTAGTATTGATCTCTAAATTCAAACCAGAAAAATAAGATAACAGGCGTTTATCAGCAAAAATATCGTCTAAAAATGTATTAAAACGAGCATCATTATATTCCTCACTCGCATAAGTAATAAAACGATAAGCTGCATCTAAAAACGCTTGCATTCTTTCTTCATTATTTTCTTTACGAAGATGCGCAGTAGCGGGATTGCAGTAATCAAATACTTCATCCCTGAGTTCAAGTAAACGCTCGTGATTTCTAAATCCAGAACTGATGTCGCTATAATGGATCTCCATGAGAGAAAAGAATTTATTCTGTACATCGAATAGCTCTAAACCTCTATGAGTCAAATTAAATTCACCTGAAACTGTATTTTTCGTAGAAAAATAATGTTCAATCCATGATGCTAAATTAGTAGCATTTATTTTTTCCAATACCCTATCATAAAATTTTTGCAAGTCTGAAAAAAACTGCTGTGGTGAAGATTCTATTTGCTCGTAACGGGCTAGAAATTGGTAATACGCCAATTGGAACAAAGCGGGACTTAACTGACTATGTGCTAAATTCCTATATAATCCATTTCTATAGTGTTGCAGTAAGCGTTTTTTAATATACTCTCTATCAAAAGTCTCAGGAAATTTTTTACCTCGAATTTCACTGCAAAGGTTAAGATAAAACGTATCTGTTATACCCAAACAATCATAATAAAAAAACAACTGTTCTAATATAGAGAATGGTGTCTCACCACTTTTAAGTTTTTCTACACCGTGTCGTATTTTGACGAGTATCTCGTTAAAGTTCTCCAGTATTGAATTTCCCTCAGGTGGCTTAGTTAACTTAATAAATTCACTCCAATCCACGACTCCCATTTGATTTACAGCATCTATAATTTGTTGAAATAGTTTCTTCAATTTTTCCTTTTTATCAATATCAGCTTCGCTGTCAAGTTCATTTAATTGCTTCAAAAGAATATAAAAGCTTTGTTTTGCTGCTATCAATTCCTCACCTATTTCTTGAACAGAGCCTAACAGTGCTTCTTCTTCTCCAAGCTGATATAACTTAGATTTCAAAAGCTCAAACGAAGGTTGCGAACTGGAAAAAAAATTCAGCCAAGTTTGTTTACGCTTATCTGGGTACCATTGTTCATCGTGTTCTTTAAGTAATTCTTTAAGCGAGGGTAATTCCTGAGATAAAATTTTTACTATCTCTTCTGCATTATTACTATTCGTGGCACGCCAAAGCGCTCTCTTATTTTTCCTTGAAGCAATTGAATAAAAATATCTTGCTGCATTGGATAAGCAGGTAGACCACACGTTTTCAAACTGGGAACCTTCTTGAGTGTGGACATAATCATACAATGCTAGAACAAGCAAACCATGCTTAACTGGAGATACAGCATCAGATTCTAAAATAGAAAAAAGATCATCGGTAGGTTTATATTTTTCTACAAACGCTTTTTCGTCAGTAGATAAATTAAATGATCGAACCAACTCATGGGTTTTGTTAAATGAATCAATATGCTGCACGGCTTTCGTCTCCCCTTCGTCTCTCTATTTATAGTGGTTGTTTGCGTAAAAAGTAGGCCAGTATAGCACAAATTTTGAACTAAATCCTATTGTTTTGAGAGGGAAACATACCACAATAGACAAAAACAACTGGGCTATAAACTGAGGCAATTTTGTTAAAAGTTCACTAATTTCTTTTCTCCCGTTTCCTCCCACAACAACATATTGCCTTGTGTATGCCACGCCCCTAACACAATGCGTGTCGCCTCATCACCTTGCAAAGAAAAAGAGTGAATAGCAGGTCTATGCGTGTGACCGTGAATAAGAAATTTAATATGATGAGTTTGCATGCGGTTTTCTACTTCCGTTTGTGTCACGTCCATCATTTCCATGGTGGATGATTGCGTGTGACGCGTGCTGGCAGCACGCATTTTATTTGCAACGTATTGCCTTAATGAAAGTGGCAATAATAAAAATAAGGTTTGTATCCAGCGATTACGTAATTTTTTACGGGAACGCAGATAAACAAGATCATGTGTACACAAGGTATCGCCGTGCATAAGAAGAACAGGGGTGTGATAAAGCAAGACAATGGATTCATCCGGCAAAAGCACACAACCACTATCGCGCAAAAAGCGTTTGCCAATTAAAAAATCCCTATTACCATGCAAAATATAAACCGGTATGCCTTTTGCTATCACCGCTTTCAATGCGTGAGTCACGGCATGATAAAAAGGAGTTTGATTATCATCACCTATCCATGCTTCAAATAAATCACCTAAAATATAAAGCGCATCCACAGAGGAATCTAATTGCTTCAAACAATCAAAAAACCGTTGCGTCATATCTTGACGTGTTTCGTCCAAATGTAAGTCGGAAATAAAAATAGTTTTGCGATGTGAAATCATAACACCCTATTTAATAGCGAATTTTTTTTTGAGTTTACCAAAACATTATATATAGCGCTATCCTATAATAAAGAAAAGAAGGAGAAACCTCATGAGCCTGCTAACCAATAAAACTGATGTGATGTTATGGCAGGATGTCATCAAAGAAGCAGAGCAAGCTTGTTCAGTGGACCTTGAGCAGGAATTAGAGGCTTATCTTGTTTCCTTATTAATCCGATATGCCAACAAACCTGAATTGACCAAGCAGATTTTTGCCACGGCTTTTTTAAAGGCATTACATTTACGTCAACAAGAGCGTCATGTGTTGTTACAACACGTCGGTGATCAATGTTTGTTATTTGCCGGCTTATTTCCTTATGCAGCCAAAAAGAAACATGTCAAAATTGGTTATTTTGTCGACTTGGGCCGAACGGCTTACACCAACCTTTCGGGAAAAGACCATGATTTATATGCCACGCTGGCCTTACAATTTGTGGTCTTAATGGACATCTTGCAATCTATACGCCAAACGCAAGAGTTATTGCCGCTTGAGGCCTATGAACAATGGAATGAAGTCGGTAGCCAACGAGCATTGCAAATACTCAGACAATATACCAAGGCCTTACCCAAGAAATTCTAAACGTTCAGATTGAGTTAATTCCCCAATCTCACTAAAATAGCCACACATTGAAATAGGGGTGGGGAACATGCGTTTAATTTTACTCGGATGTCCTGGAGCGGGAAAAGGAACACAAGCCAAGCTCATTGCTGAGAAATATCAAATCCCTTCTATTTCAACCGGTGATATTTTGCGCGCCGCTATTCAACAAGGCAGTGCGTTAGGAAAAAAAGTAAAAGAAATTGTGGAGAGCGGCCATTTAGTTCCTGATGAAGTGGTTATTCAATTGGTTTTAGAAAGAATACAGCAGCCTGATTGTAAAAATGGTTTTTTACTTGATGGTTTTCCTCGCACCGTTGCGCAAGCCGAGGCATTAGCTAAACTGTCCCCCATTAATTACGTGATTGACATAGACGTACCTGAAGACGAAGTGGTCAAACGCTTAACGGGACGCCGTATTCATCCCGCTTCTGGACGAACTTATCATTTAGCTTTCCAGCCGCCGCATCATCCAGGGCTGGATGACATTACAGGTGAGCCTTTGGTGCAAAGACCGGATGATAATGAAGAAACCGTGCGTAATCGCTTGGCTGTCTATCGCCAACAAACCAGCCCTTTGCAACACTACTACCAACAGCCATCACGCACTCCCGTACACTATCTCAAAGTGGATGGACGAGGGGAGGTCAAAGAGATTACTCAACGTATTTTCTCAGCCTTAAACCATCAGCAAGAAGTGGCTAAATAAATTTCAATATCTCTATACAGATTATAAAATATACAATATTAATTGCTTCCCTTAACATATGGGCTGATAGGCCTATCTATAATGAATAGACAATCCTGATCCGAATGAACTACGCCGGATTGATTTTCTAACCGAACAGGAGCCTTATCATGAAAATCCAAGTATTAGATTCTAACTCTAAAAAACCGTTGGTTAGCACCAAATTACAAATTCAAATCAAAGGGAAAAACAGTGGCTATCTGACTTTGAACACGGACGGCAATGGTAGTTTATTGCTGGATGACAAATACATAGGAGATGAACTTTCAACTTCTATTCACGGACAAGGCCCATGGGTAAAAGCAAGCAACAATGCTACGTTACTTTATGATGCCAAACAAAAACAAACGACGGGTGGTAGCAAGCAAACAACAACAAGTAAGTAAGGATATTGTGCTATTAAAAAGGCCACAGTTGTGGCCTTTTTTTTAAATTGCAATCACCACTCTTTCAAGAGATACTCTTGTTTTTACGCTGAAATCACAAGGAAGCATGACCACTAACCAAGCCACCTTTTACGATGCGGATAAACGGGAGCTTTTCTGCCAAGGTGATTTTGATCTGGCGCATTTGCCTGCATTAGAATCCTTACTTCATGCCCTTTCTCTTCCTAGTACGGGTGAAATTACCGTTGATGGCAGTGGAATACAGAAAATGGATAGCGCAGGGGCTTGGCTGTTAGCGAATTGGCAAGGCCGCCTTGAAAAAAAAGGGCTCACTGTTTCCCTAGATAAATTTCCTGAGAAAAGTCAAAAACTACTCGCCATTGTAAAAAAAGAATTAAGCGCAGAAATTCCATTACCGGTTGTGACAACGCCTACCTGGGTCAAGAAAGTCGGCATTTCTACCTTGTATCAATTAGCTGAATTACGCGAATATCTCTCCTTTGTTGGAATGCTAGCTTTAGAAATGTTACGCATACTGAAAAATCCCAGCAAACATCTGCGCTTATCTTCCATTGCCAGCATTATTTACAGTACGGGTTTTCAAGCCTTGCCCATTATCGCTTTATTGTCATTCATGATTGGCGTTGTCATCACCTATCAAATGGGCCTGCAATTACGCAATTACGGCGCCAATATTTATATCGTCGATTTACTGGGACTGTCCATATTGAGGGAATTTTCTCCCTTGCTCACCGCCATTATGGTGGCCGGTCGCTCAGGATCAGCATTTACCGCACAACTTGGCATGATGAAACTCAATCAAGAAATTGATGCCCTCGATACCATGGGAGTAACTCCTGCAGAATTATTATTACTGCCTCGCATCATAGGGCTGTTTATCAGCCTACCTTTACTGACTATTTGGTCGGATATCTTTGGTGTAGTAGGGGGCATGGTGATGTCTAATACGATGTTGCACATTACTTGGTATGACTTTCTGCAGCGCTTTCCGCATGTGATTCCGCTTAAGACTTTATTTATTGGTCTAGGTAAAGCACCGGTGTTTGCCTTGATTATTGCGAGCGTTGGATGTTTTCAAGGAAACAGAGTAGAAGGAACCGCCGACAGTGTAGGACGCAATACCACGCGCAGCGTAGTATTAGCCATCTTTTTTATTATTGTGGCCGACGCTATTTTCTCCATACTCTTTAGTAAGTTGAAATTATGACAGACCAAGACACGGTGATTGAAATCAGTCATTTAAAAACTTACCTAGGCGATTCATGGGTTCACCAAGATATTAATCTGACGATTCAGCGCGGTGAGATAGTTTCCATTGTAGGTGGCAGTGGCTCGGGTAAAACCACTTTATTGCGCGAAATTTTATGCCTCACCAAACCAACCTCAGGTTCTATTCGAGTATTTGATTGTGAGGTTACTAAAGCTTCTCCTTCCACTTTGCTCAAGATTCAGAAACGCTGGGGCGTTTTATTTCAACAAAATGCCTTGTTCAGTTCGTTGACCTTGCTAGAAAATGTGTCTTTTCCTTTAAAAGAACATACCAATTTGGACGAGGCTAGCATTAAAGAGCTGGCCATATTAAAAATCCTGATGGCAGGCTTGCCTGAGGATGCGGCATTAAAATACCCAGCTGAACTCAGTGGCGGGATGCAAAAACGCGCAGGCATTGCCCGTGCTATCGTACTCGATCCTGAATTACTTTTTCTGGATGAACCCACAGCAGGCTTGGACCCTAATACCGCAGAAGGCTTTGATGAATTAATATTAAACTTGCAGACCACCATGGGTTTGACTATTGTAATGGTAACGCATGATCTCGATTCTTTATGGAAAGTGGCCAATCGCGTGGCATTTTTAGGAGATGGGAAAGTGTTGTGCATAGACAAAATGCCTGAATTAGTGAAGCAAGACAATGCGATGATCAAAGAATTCTTTAGCGGACCGCGCGGGCGGATTGCACAAGCAAGTCATCAATCTGAAAGTAATGACGATGGACACTAACGTTAATTACACTATTGTGGGCGCTTTTGTCATTATTTTGCTTTCTGCTATTATTTTAGCCATTATTTGGCTGTCTTCTGGATTTTCATTTGAACAATACTCCACTTATATGGTCTATATGCAAGAATCCGTTTCAGGGCTCAGTATTGACTCTCCAGTGGAATTTAATGGCGTCAATGTGGGGACGGTACACAGTATAGAATTGAACCGTCAAAACCCTCAATTAGTCGAACTATTGCTTAGCGTAAAAAGTAATACTCCCATCACTCAAGGCACCGTTGCTACACTTACGACTAGGGGCGTCACGGGGATTACTTACATCGCTTTGAAAGATAAAAGCACAGACCTTAGAAAACTTAAACGTTTAGGGGACGAACCTTATCCCATCATCAAGACGGCTCCCTCTTTATTTTTGCGCTTAGACACTGCTCTCAGTGAAGTATCCACTAATTTACGTTTAGTAACTGAATCCATTCAATCCGTCTTAGACAAAGAAAATCTGCGTTCCATTAAGGGAACGCTGCATAATTTGGACCATATCACGGGAGTCATGGCCAACAATAGTCAACAGATCACTAAAATATTAACCAACACTGCAAAAGCAAGTGAGAAGATGGCGCCTTTATTACAATCCAGCACTACGGCCATTCGCTTGTTGGAAACGCAAACGTTACCCACTGCCTACCGTTTACTCGATAACTTAGATACAATGACGCAATCGTTTTCAGAATTATCTAACGAATTAAAGGAAAATCCTTCTATCTTAATTCGCGGATCTATAAAGCGTACAGGACCAGGTGAAACGCAATGACAATAAACGCGGCCTGCAAAATAAAAAAGGCGATGATGATAGTGGGACTGGCAGCCGGCCTGTCATCTTGTTCTTTATTTTCACCCGTCAATTTGACCAATCAAAACACTTATCTGTTAAATACGCTGCCTCTACACGTTACTCAAAAACGTACGCGTTCCATCATTTTATTGGTGATGCCGCCCAGCAGTCGTCCCGTTTACAACACGACGCAAATGGCTTATTCCACCAAGCCACATCAAATTGCTTATTTTAGTCAAAACCAATGGGCAGAAACGCCTGCACAAATGTGGTCGCCGCTTTTGGTGCAGACCTTGCAACATACTCATTATTTCCGCCTGGTGACTACGCCACCGTATGCTGCGCATTACGACTACATACTTAACACGCAAATTTTACAATTAGAGCAAAATTTCACTTGCCAACCGGCTATGCTGGAGTTTGCCGTGAATGTGCAAATTATCAAAACAAGCACTAACCGAGTGGTTGCTGCTAAACAATTTTATATTCAAGAACCCATGTTACAAAAAACCCCTTATTACGGGGTACTGGCTGCCAACCTAGCTGCCGCCGGTCTATTGAAGCAAATCGCTGGATTTTGTGTTTCACATATCCGTTAGCTAGGACGCCTTTTCTGGCTTGATTTGTTTGTTGTATTCCCCCTTCCGTCGCTTCGCGCCACCTTCCCCCTGAGGGGGAAGGTATTATAATTAATGCGCTTGTGTGGGTAATTCTTTGGCGGAGATACTTTCTATGAATTATACTAAATTGATAACTATATAGATTAACCCGCAGCTGGAGTATCTTTTATGACCAGACAATCAGACGAGGGAAATTTGCTTTTAGACGAGGATAGTTTTCTTTTAAATTATCAGGATAGAAAGTTTGTTTTTGCTAACCGTGCAGAACCTTATCACTTCGCTTCATTTTTTGGTGGAGGGGCAAAAGGGATTGCTTATGTAGGGGTGGTGGATGTATTGGAATCATTTAAAATTGGCCCAGATAGGCAAGCTTCTGTCAGAGACGAATTAAAAGGCGTGATGGGGGCCTCTGTTGGCGCAATAACAGCGGCTTTCGTAGCCAGTGGAATGAAAAGCAGTGCCATATTGGAAACCACCAACAATGCTGATTTTGGTGCTTTGTTAGGTTCTAAGTTCAAACTCATACATAAAAGTGGTGATGGCTTAGAAGCATTTATTCGTAAAAATATTCAAGACGCTATCACCGATCATTTGAAACAATATATAGCTAGTGCGGAGACAAAAGCGAAACTGGATACTTTATCTGATACAGAACGCGCGCATATCACTACCTTATTAACTGAAATAGAAACCACCGGCACCATTAGCTCACCGATTACGTTTAGCATGATGCACAGCCTGCATCAATTTGACAGTCAACATTTTAAAGAATTAGCTATGACCGCAGTGCGTAAAGATACGGTAGAGCCTTATGTATTTAATGCTACGAATACACCGGACTTAGAAATTGCCTTGGGTGCCCGTGCCTCTGCCTCTATTCCTGTTATTTTAAAATCCGTCAAGATTGAAGCCAGCAAAGTGCCTGGGCAAACACAGCTACCAACGAAAGAAGAATATATAGAATTCATTGATGGCGGTTATGTCAATAACACCGCAGTCGATATCATGAAATCGACAGAGCAAGGATTGAATGTAGGAGAACAAGGGCAAGACTTAAATACCTTGGCATTGGGATTTGACGAAACGGGTGTAGTGCCTGAGGGGTCAACAGACGTTCAATCGCCTTATTTGAATGCGGATCCCTTTCAAGAATTCCCATTTTATCCACCTAGCACAATAGAAGAAATTAAACGAAACAAAATTCCACAATGGGTTGAAGGGCTAGATTCTAGCGTAAAAAATACAGATTTAAAAAGACAGGGCCTGGAAGAAATTAATCAATCCTATACGCAAAGAAATATTCCATTACAAGTCAGTGGCGTGAAATCCACCAGTTTTAATCGAGCCAAGGAATTGGCGCCCACGATTATTGAAAATGCTAAATTACAAACTAAAAAATATTTGAAACACCATAGAGGGGAATATATTTATCACTCCTTTGATCATCCCGTTTCATTATTTTTATTTCTTCCCAAAGATAAAATGGACACCGTAATCCAAGCAGGGAATCCCGTATACGGCGTATCGGTTGAAGAGATGAAAAACATAAGCATCTTCAAGGAGGCCGTGAGTTCGTCAATGACCAGTGCTGATAAGCGCAGGGGATTAGAACAAGCCATAACTAACCTTACCGCAGAGAACAAGCAACCTTATTATCAATTTATCCTAGAACAATTACGTCAAACAAAGCAGCTAGACTTATTTTTAAAAGACCATCAAACGAGTGAGCCTTCTCCCTTATTAATTTATCTAAAAACGGCAAGGGAAGAAGAACAGGCCAAAGACCACCTGTTTACAGAGCAAAAAACAATTCTGGCTTGGATCAATAAGACAAAAACGCAAGAGAAAGATAATCCATTAAGAGTAAGATTATTGGATGATGTACGCGAAAATGTGATGAAAGCCACGAATTCTAATGAATTGCATCAAGCAACAGAGAAACTCACTTCGCGATACGGAGAACATTTTTTAGATTATTCTGCGAAACAGCCTTCACTTGCTGCGCCAGTCAAACAGCCGCATGGGGATATACGCCTAGCTCATCATAGAAGGCCAGGAAGAATGGACTCTTTCTTTGATACGTTTGATATGGTGGTTAACAATCAACGTCCCAATGCGTTAATGCTGAGTACGCTCACTACGCCAGCCATGAAAAACAGTGAACCTTATCGCGGTTATACCTTAGACCGATTAAGAAATGAAAATATTTTAGATAAAATCATGATAGACGTCTATGCGGTTCCGCGCTTGTCCACTGGAGCGGCTGAATTACTCTTTCATGCTAATCAAATCAACCTTATTGAACAAATTGACAAAATGAGCGAACAACCGGCAAGTTCATTGAAAAAAGCCATGCTTCATGATGCTAGAGAATATGTGAATGAAGCCACTAATTTTCAGCAATTAGCTGATGCGGTAGCGCCGCTTACGACTATCAAGGAAAGTCTAGCCCGTCGTGCACTTAATTTTTTACTAAGGCAATGGCGTGGTGAACCCAAACCAACTCATTCGTTGTCTGCTCAAGTAGAAACGCTTAGTAAGTTATCACAAAAAGAAATTTACGAGACGGCTCCAATTCACTCTACTCATAACTCTAATGAAGAAGTATTAGAGGCATTAAATCATCATCCTGCGCAATCGGTTCATGATGCATTAGCTAAAGAAAAGACCGTGGAAACTAAAGTCGGCGAACAACAGCAAGAGGCTCATTCTAAAAAAGAGGATGAGAAGTTAGAAGAAAAGGAGAAAGAAAAAGAAAAGGAAAAAGAAGATACGGAGAATCCAGAGGATACACATCCGCATCTTTGAAGTGGTATGCACAAGAAAAAATTTTTGTAATCTTTATTTATTCCAAATTCTCAGCATTTTTACGCATGACTTCTGTCACATGTGTATTGATTAAAGCAAAACCATGAAAAGCAGCAACGCTTAAGCGTAATACGACCATTTCCGTATTAGCGACTACGGTAGCAGTGCGCATTCCTGATAAAGAATAAAAGCCTGTTTCATTTAATCCTATGGCATCACCGGCGTTTAAGGTGGCTAGTGATTGGACATGTGTTTTACCATTTTCTATAGTGATATGTCTTACATCGGCAGTTCCACTTACAATTAAATACACACTGTCTACCGGATCCGCTTCCGTCACAATGGTCGCTCCAGCAGGAATACGCTTCTCAATAAAGAGAGTAGCGAGTTCGTCAATTTCTTTAGGAGTTAACTGAGAAAAACAACTTTGTTTTTGAACTAATGATTTAACGAGCCCTAAGTCCATAGTTGCCGTCATATTTTTGTCATCCTTAACATGCAATTTACTTTCCTAATTTTATGTGAAATAAAGCAATAAATACGAATTTGTAGCATACTCTTTTCCTTATTTAGCGGTAAACAATATTGTTAAAAATGGTTATATATTTCTTAAATATTAAGTAAAAATTATACAATTATTTCAATAGAATAAAAATTTAACACAAAAATAATTCGCCATAAAGGGGTTTTTCCTGTACCATACGCGGATGCAAGTATTAACGAACTTATCAAAATATGTATTGTTAGCCGTTTTAAGTTGCAGCTTTTTAATCATTTGGCATGGTGGTAATACCGATATCACTGATTCAGGCCCGATTATTACTGAGACAGCAACACGAGCCAACAATGCAAACGACAACAGACCTGTAGTCGCTAAGCCTGAGAATTCGATTTGGGCTACGCTGCGCCGCGAGTTTATTTTAGATCACAGAACTCAGTCCGCGCAGGTCCAAGCAGAAATTCGCAAGTTATTAGCAGACCAAGGTAAGCTGTATAGTATTTTAAAAGCAGCCGGTCCTTATATTTACTTCATCCATCAACAAACGCGTGCGCGTGGATTACCTGCAGAAATTGCGTTAATTCCTGTCATTGAAAGTGAATTCAATCCTAATGATCGTTCTAGCAAAGGGGCAACAGGTCTTTGGCAATTAATGTTAGGCACCGCTCGTGAATTAGGAGTGAAAGTGAGATCCGGTTACGATGGCAGACGTAATGTTATTGCATCAACCCGAGCAGCTCTCGCTTACTTTAAAGATTTAGGCGTTTATTTTAATGGTAATTGGTACTTGGCCATTGCCGCTTATAATTGCGGACAAGGGAAAGTGAATTCGGCGCAACGTCGCACGGGAAGCAAAAATTTTTGGAATTTGCCTTTGCCCCAAGAAACCAAATTTTATGTACCTAAACTGCTAGCTGTGGCCGCTATCGTAGAAAATCCTAAAAAATACGGTATGCAATTACCGCCCATTAATAATGAACCGTATTTTACTGAAGTCAAAGTGCAAAAAGCGGTGAGTATGGCGCAAGTGGCTAAATCTTCTGGAATCAATATCAACACATTGCATAAACTCAATCCTGACTATCATCACACTAAAGTGTTGAAGAAGGGGAGTGATACCTTATTAGTTCCTGTCAAAAAAATACCTGAAGTCAAAGCTCAAATCGGGTTAGCTCCTACCTCTTCCAAAACATTATAGCTTCTTTTATTTCATCCCATGCTTTCAAAAGAACATTGAATTTAAGCTTATTTTTGATAAAATGTGGCACTAAAATGCAAATAATATTTCGAGGGGTACGCTATCATGCAGCACGAAAACAAAACAGCTAGCTCAGCAGGGCCATTTTATTTGAATTATGCTAAAAAAGCAGAATCTCAAGAAAAAGGTAAATTAGAAATGTGTTGCAACTATGCAGCGCATATATGGTTCGGCGATAAAGAGTTAAACATAGAAGAAAATCGACCATTGGCCTTGGCCATTTTTGAAGAACTCATCAATAAAAATTATATCCCTGCTATTCTACAGAAATTAACATTTCTAACCTCTGCCGTCCTATGGGAAGAAGATGAAGAAAAGAATAAAATAAAATCCTTGAATGAAGCGTTTAGTACCGCGTTTAGGGATTGCAATGGTGTCATTCCTGATTGTTTAGAGGTTGCAACGCAT
>Ga0207084_1101_pt1 | contig 16945 bp, 13 predicted proteins | sample Alteio_BWMinHeat_55_FD_153543 | JGI IMG/M metagenome (GOLD analysis project Ga0207084, IMG submission 153543) | Enriched cells from forest soil in Barre Woods Harvard Forest LTER site, Petersham, Massachusetts, United States -... | ecosystem: Environmental > Terrestrial > Soil > Temperate forest >...
GGTGTGCATAATTTAATTGTTTCAACCAGTGAAAATAATTTAGCTGCATTATTAAAAAAAATGGGAACAGGATTATTAGTGACAGAATTAATGGGACAGGGAATTAATTTAGTGACAGGTGATTATTCTCGTGGTGCAAGTGGATTTTGGATTGAAAATGGAGAGATTCAATTTCCTGTGGAAGAAATTACTATCGCAAGTCATTTAAAAGATATGTTTTCGAAAATAATTGCTGTGGGAAATGATATTGATAAGCGTGGAAATATTCAAACGGGATCAATATTAATTGAAGAAATGATGATTGCAGGAAATTAGAGCGTTCCCTTCTCCCAATCGTTTTTATTTTTTTCTTCGTGCACAACATTGATCTTTCATTACCACAGCTGTTGCTAAAGCTGCTCCCACAACAACGGTTGGAACAATTCCAAATGTTCCAACAGAAATAACAGCAATCACTGCAGGTTTAAAAAATCGCGAATAATTAAATGATGGTTGCGCGGGTTGTGTATTTTGTAGTGACGCATGTTGTATTGCGTTTTGTGATTGCGCATGATTATTTTTTGAATCCGATTTTTTGTCTTCCGCAATCGGTGATAAAGGATCTCTTTGTCGAGCTTTTCTTCCAAGAGGAGCAACATTAATTTCATTCATGAGCTTAGCGTGTTTAGCAACCTCCCTCATAAATTGAGGATGAACTAAACTTTCAATTTCACTTATCGTTCCAGCTGCCATAAAGCGATCAAAACACTTTTGAGCAGAATCTGTTGTTGAGACATGACGCTGAAATGAAAAATGATATTTCAATGTTTTCACAAACGATTCGAAATACGTGATTGCCATTCCTAAATTAATTTTAGAAAGACGTGCAAGATCTTTAAATTTAAATTCAGAATATTGAGAAATATTTTTGCAAGACACATAAAATTTTTTCTCGTCGTGTTCAAAGAGTAATTTTACAAATTTGGAATCTGCATTAATTAAAGTACATTTGACTGATTTAGTTTTATCTGATTTTAATTCGAGATCTAGCCATCTTTTAAGTGTTTTTTCGTCAGACGTTTCCGCCGTGCTTTGCATAAAAAATACCCTATATTTTGCGTGTAAAAGTGCAGGAATAGTATAAAGATGAGGAGAGTGGGTCAAGCTAAAAATTCAATAATGCACCTTGAAAATCCTTCCGGATCTTCCACCGGCAACATATGTCCCGCATTTTCAAAAATAAATAATTTTGCAGCTGAGATATTATCTGCAAGATATTGCGAATTGGTTGGGGGCGATAAAATATCTTCTTCTCCACAGATAGCTAACGTTGGACAGGTAATTTTATTTAATTGGTTCGAAGTGTCGTGATTTAATAATGCATTCACTTGATACAGATAGCTGTATCGACTTTCTTCAAACGGTTTCATCAATGCTTGTCGAATAAAAAGAGTTTGTTTTTTAGGATCATCCAAAAATGTGTGACCAAATAACCACGACATCATATTTTTAATAATGATTTCAGGCGGAACATCACTCTTCATTAATTCAATATTTGTTTTAATCGAAAATTTTCTGAGTGAAAGTAATTTTGCTTGTGAAGAACATAATACTAATTTATTAACGCGATCAGGATGATGAATTGCAATTTGCTGTGCAATGCATCCGCCGAGCGAGTGTCCTACGATATGTGTTTTTTTAATTTTAAGATGATCTAATAAATTTATTAAATCATTGGCCATTAATTCAGTCGTGCATTCAGGTTCGAATAATTTATTTTTTCCCATGCCACGATTGTCATACGTAATTACGCTGAAATTTTTTTTCAAATAAGGAATTGTTGAAGTCCAAAAAAATCGATCTGCATTCAGACCGCTAATTAATAAAAGTGGTTCGCCTTCACCGGTGATTTCGTAATAATCTTTAATTGATGAATTCATTAGAGCTGTTTTGTTCCTGATTCTTTTGTCCAATATAAGATTAATGTACCTAACACGAGTCCAATTGGAATTAATAATAACGCTGTTTGATAATCATGAAATGTAAAATGATTTTTATTTCCAATTTTTTGTAAAATAATTCCTACAAGAGGAGTGGCAATAGCACTGCATAAAAATACGATAAAATTAGTAACACCAATCGCAGAACCTTTTGCAGAACTTAAATTTAATTCGCAAGACAATGCAATGGTGGTGAGCTCTACACCAGAACAAATTCCAATGAGTCCCATTAACACTGCCAGCACATTAAAAGAAAGATGCGAATTAAATTCGATTAAAAGAAAACAAAATAAAGCAATGAGTATTCCAAATAACATGACTATTTTTCTGCGCTTTAAGCGATCTGAAATAAAACCCATGAGCGGTGAGCCTAACATCCAGCCCATCATTAATATTGATGTGAGTAATGCTGCTTGATGTGTAGAAAATCCATAACCTGTCGTAAAAAATGGAATTGCCCATAACATTGCAAATGCAGCTGTTGGAACAAAAATGAGTCCTCCAAATAATCCGCACAGCCATGTTTGAGGATTTTTTATGACGTAGAGTAAATTATTTTTTACACGTGTGAAACCTTGTTTGCTAAGTTCTTCAATCACTTCGGGTGGACGTCGTGGAATAATTAACCATAATAAAATTGTTAAAATAATTCCAGCGATGCCTGCAACGACCCAAACGGATTTCCATCCTTCTGATGCCATGATGTGTGCAACAAAAACTTGGCCTAAAATCGCGCCTAACATTCCTATTGTTTGTGTGAGTCCTGTTAGCAACGCTAAATTTTTTTTCGAGATCCAATTCGTTGCAATGAAAATAACGCCAATAAAACCAAACGCAGAACCCGCGCCCATTAATAATCGCCCTAAAAATGCGAGAAAAAATGAATGTGTTGTAAATAATAAAGAACCGATTCCGCAAAAAATAGCTGCAATAGGGAGTGTTTTTTTGCCACCATAATAATCTAATAAAACACCTGCGCCAATTTGCATCGGTGCATAAGAATAATAATATGCGCCAATTAATCCACCTAATCCTGCAGCAGTTAAATTAAAGTAACTTCCTAAATCATTCATCATGACACTCGGCGCAGTTCGAATAAAATATTCATAAAAATAAAAAAGAGAAACAAAAAACCAAATGAGCCAAGCGATGGGTTGTGAAACAGGGCGGCACGTGCGAAATTCCGTAGAAGCTTCCATAAAGAGTTCCTTATTTTTTAATTATCCTATAGTATTAACAGCTGGAAATAAACTAAAAAGTATGGAGGCGAAAATGAAAAAAATATTTTTCTTTATCACGGTTCTATTTTTTAATGCGGTATCTGCGCAAACGCTGCCTGGGGTTATTCCCAATATTTCTGATCATGATTATGCCGTACCTGTGCAATATCATTTTGAAACAATGCCCGCTGAAAAATTATCTGACACTATTTCTCGACAATATATTTATGGATCACAATCGATGCTTGTGAAATGGACTTTTAAAAAAGGCGCAGTGGTTCCTTTGCATCATCATGTGAATGAACAAATTACATGGATTCCAGAAGGATTAGCTAAATTAAATTCGCAAGGAAAAACATTTCTTTTAAAAGCGGGTGATGTGATTGTGATTCCTCCTAATGTTCCGCATGAATTTATTGCATTAGAAGATACAATTGATATCGATATTTTTACGCCAGCACGACAAGATTGGATTGATAATACCGCGCAATATTTACAACAACTTCCTAATAAAAAATAAGGAAATTTTATTATGAAAGGCTCTGAATTTTTGCTGGATGTATTTCGTCAAGAAGAAATATCTCATGTTTTTTTAGTGCCGGGTGGATATATTGATCCCATTATTTCTGCATTAAAAAATGTTCCTGAAGTGAAAGGCATTGTCGCTGCACACGAAGGCGGTGCTGTTTTTATGGCAGATGGTTATGCGCGTTTAAGTGATAAATTTGGTGTAGCACTTGGAATTGGTGGGCCAGGTGTGACAAATATGATGACAGGCATTGCATCGGCTTACACAGATCAAATTCCTTTATTTGTCATTACAGGTGAAACAAAAACATTTTGGGAAGGACGCGGTGCCTTTCAAGATTCAAGCAGCGGAGGTATTAACGATGCATCGATGTTACAAAGTATCACCGTTAAAAAACTTGCTGTTCCACATATTCAATCGTTAGAGCATCACGTTAAATTTTTATTACGCGCAATGTTAAATCATACGCAGCAAGGTCCTGTGCATTTATCTTTTCCCGCAAATATTCAAACAGAAGAACATGAATTTCATTATAAAAAAATGCAAAAAGATTTATATCATCCGCGTTTTTTAAATGAAGAAAGTTTTAATAAAATTGAAAAGTTAATCGAAAAAAAACCTAACATTGTTATTTTAGCAGGGACAGGCGTATTGCATTCGCAAGCGAGTAAATCACTTCTTCAATTGGCAGAACAATTTGATATTCCTGTTGCTACAACATTAACTGCAAAAGGTGTTTTCCCGGAAGATCATCGTTTGTCACTCGGTGTATTCGGTTGGTTTGGATCTAATCGTGCAACACAAACAATGTTATCAAAAAAAATTGATGTGTTGATTGTGTTGGGTTCGAAAATGAATCAAATGGAAACAATGGTGTGGAGTGAAAATATTTTACCAAAACATGCATTAATTGTTAACGACATCAGTGAAAGCGGATGGTTTGCGAATTATGACCCTGATTTATTTGTGCTAGGGGATGCCAATCAATTTTTAGAAGCGCTATTAAAACAGAAAAAAATATTCGATGCGACTAAAGAAGAGCGTAAAGAATGGATAGAAGAGTTTATTCTAAACACGCCTAAATTTTGTGACGAAGAAAATTTAACAACAGACATGACACCGATTCATCCCGCACGCATTATTCATGATTTAAGAAATGTTTCACCTAAAGATACTATATTATTTGTCGGAGAAGGTGCGCACGGATTTTTTGCAACACATTATTGGACAAGTTTCTCACCACAACAATTTTTTATTGCAATAAAATTTATGAGTGCAATGGGATGGTCTATTCCTGCATCTATTGGCGCGAAATTTGCAAGACCCAATCAACCTGTTGTGTGTATTACAGGTGATGGCAGTATTATGATGCACGGAATGGAAATTCAAACTGCTGCGCGTTATGAATTACCAATTATTTTTATTGTTTTTAATAATCAATCTCACGGAAATCCACAATTACGCGGTAAACGCGTTGGAAAATTTGAATGTGAATTTTTAAAATTACCGAATCATGATTGGGCGAAATTTGGAGAATCACTCGGGGCCGTGGGAATGCGCGTTGATAAACCTGAAGAATTAAAATCAACATTTGAAAAAGCATTCAAATTAAATAAAACAGTGGTGATTGATATTGCAAGTGGAAATTACCAGACACCGACTTATGCATTTGATGAATATATGTATCAAGTGAAGAAATGAAATTATTTATGATTCTTGTCATATTCAATAAAAGTTTCATTAATAATTTTCATCGCAACAATCACTTTGGGAACACCAATATAAAGTGTTAGCAAAACCAACATATCGATTATTTTTTGTTTGCTCACACCCACATTCAACAAACATTCTGTGTGTGCTTTAATTTCCGCATGTACTGTGCATGAAGTAATAAGAGAAGCGAGCACAGCAATTTCTTTTTCCTGCACAGAAAGAGTAGGCGTTTTAACATCCCAGATATCACATAAACCATGTGCCACAACAACATCTGCTAATTCAGGGGAAAATTGATAAAGATCATCTAATAATTTTTTTTTGTAAGGTTCGTATTTACTATTAAAAACATCAACGCCTTTTTTATAAGCAGGTGTGTTTTTGTAATCAGGAGATTTCATTTAAATTTTCCTTAAAAATAAAAACCGACAATTTTTAATTGTCGGTTTTTTTAGATTGACTTAATTATGATTTTTTATTTTGGTCAAATTTATTTTTATTGAGATCGCCACGATTCATATCAAATTTACTTTTATTTAAATCACCACGATTGATGTTTGGAGTTTGCTGTCCTTTGTTGGGTATTGCACCTGTGCCGGTGTTCATCGCAGGACGTTGTGTTGTTCCTGTGTTGGTTGTTGGAGTAGTAGGGCGAGCTCCTAAATTCGTTTTGTTTAAGTTTGTTTGGTTCGTTGCTTGTGTTTGTTGCGTTTGATTGAATTTGTTACCCATAGCACGTGCCTCCTAGTAGAAGATTTTTGAAAAGTACAAAACCATTATACCTGTATTTTTTTTATTTTAAAAAAGACAAAATAATGAAGAAGATAAGCAAAAAATAGGGAAATCTTCGCACGATTTGAAATAGTTTAGTCAAATAAGTAGCTATATTTTTTGAGAAAATTTTTTAAATAATTTTTGTTTAATACAATCAATTAATAACTGGAATGCAAGGATATCGTTACACATCAACTAACAGTAGTCATCTATACTGAAAGTAGGTAATTTTTTTAATGCGAGGTTTCTTCTTATGCCTATACCAGAAGAGATTCGTCGAAAATTTGAGTCTATTGAGTTGAGACAAAAGTCTATGATGTTGCGGTTGCAAGCATTGCAATCCCTTGAAGGTTTGAAAACAGAATTAAAAAAAAATGTAGCAGGGGCAAAATTTGAAATTGAAACTACAGATGCAAGCGGAATGTTGATGCATCCTTCCTCAAAAATATTCAAAGCACTTTCGGATGAAGTAACAAAGTACGATGAGCTAGAGAAAAAGGATATCGCCGCAAAAAAATCAGGAGCAATGGATGAAAAACTTTTTAAAGAGAAGACTGAAGATCGATTAAAAAATATTAATACGCTTATTGAACAATGGGAGACAGAACGTGCAGCAAAAGTAAATAAACGTATTGATCAACTCACGGGTGGAGAAAAACCCACACGATTGTCATCTGAGATGGAAGAAAAGTGGGATCTTGGGACGTTGGCGACACAGTTGGAAAAAGATAATCGTGATAAACCTCTTTCTGTTGCAGCCGCAAAATTAGAATATCAGTTGAATGCATTGCAATATGCTGTGTTAAAGCAATCTGAATCGTTGCCTAAAGAAATTGAAGCGCTTGAAGCAAAACGAGAAGTTGCAGAGGAGCAATTAACAGGCAACATAACTGCTCTTGCAAAACAAATTAAAGAAAAAGAAGAAGAGTTAAAAAATATCAGCGAAGAAAAAATGGAAATTGAAAGAATTGCGGATAATGTTCAGCGAAAAGCAAAGAATGAAAAACTTGCCCCGGGCATCTCTGATGATTTGGCTAAAGAAATAAAAGAGTTAAATGAGAAAAGGTACAAGTTGGGAAATGAAAAAAATGAAGCTTTAAAAAAAATGGATGACGAAATTGAGAATAAGAAAAAATTACTAGATAAAGCATCGGAAACGATGCGCAATGCCCAAAGAATGATTAGCGAATTAAGAGAAGAAAGATCTCATCACGATTTGAAAATAAAAAAATCTGATAATGATTTAAGAGTAAAAATTTCTGAAGCCAGTAATTTTTTAATAGGACAATTAGGATCCTATCGAGGCACGTCTGATCCCACTGCGAGAAAAATAGTTGATTCAGCCAATACCATTGAAAAACCAGAGGATGAAGCTCGCGTTGCATCTGATGTGGGTAAGTTAATCTCAATAGAATTTCAGCAACAGCTATCAAAAGAATTACCGCAACAGCGCGCTTCACGTTCTTCTATTACTGTTGATACTAAAAGCATGACAGATGAAAAACGTGCTTTTTTTCGCGCTGCTTCATTCGTAGAAAGAGATAGCAAAACATTTCATCGCAGTTCAACATTCAGAGCACCCAGCAGAACAGGTACTGCTGCTCCTCCATTGACTCGAGGATTTTCAGAAGAAAATCCCGTCAACGCAAAATTACACTCGGATTATTTAGCTTTAGTAAAAGCAATGAAAAATCCTAAAGCGACTTTCGAGACGGATTTTAAGGCATTGCTGAATTCTTTAGCGGAGTTGATGAAATTAGATGTGTTGCCCGATTATGTGAAACCAAAACATTTACAATCATTATTGAAAATTGCAAATGCGTCTAATGATGCTCGATTTTTAAAAAAAATAAATGACATTATTTCTAGCGATCCTAATAAAAAAGAAATGTTCATCCAACGCTTGTTTCAAGGAAAAGATGAGAAAGAAAATAAAGAAATGGTTCGGCTTATTTTTGATATGGGAACAGATTTAAGTAGTGGGCCATTACGAAATTCTGTTTATGCGTATTTATCGAATACAACAGATCCTAAGATGAAACCATTACTGAACGAAGCCAATCAAATTTTAGAAAGACAGGTTATTATTTTTAATGAAATTGCTAAAAATGATGAAGTTCTCACAAAGATAAAATCAGATTGTGATGCAGTTGTTAAAAAAGTGCAAAATGAAATAGCGCTTGCTGAAAGCAAATTAAAAGGAAAACCATTATCGGACAAAGAAAAAGAAAAATATAAAAAAAGAATTTCGACCGCAGAATCCGAACGCGATTCGGCAATCAAAAAAATTCAAGATGAAATGATCAGTGAAATTGAAAAACAATTCATTGCAAAAGATTTAGGAGGAAAATTATCAACAGCTGAAGTGGGCGCAGTAAAAGAAGATCATGGTCTTCGTTTAACAGAGGTGTCGGCTTTAGGTTGTTTATTTAAGATAGAAAAATTACCTGCTTTTGTAACAGTGGATACGTTAACCAATCTTTTCTTATCTTCTCCTGGTAATTTCGCTGCGCTCTATTTAAATGAAGCAACGTTCGATAGAATTTTTACAGGTGATCGAGATGCGAAGCAATCGCCTGTTTCTAATATGATAGTGAATTTTTTCAATTCTAAAGAAGTTCCTAAAAAAATTATAAATCTCTGTGATCAAGTTATTGTGCAAGCAGGTGGAAGAATAGTGGATTCAAAAGATTCAAAAGATTCAAAAGACTCAAAAGACTCAAAAGACTCTAAAGAAATGCGCATGCGTGCTGATGATGCATTGGTGATTGGAGGACAGTTTGCTTTAAAATTAAAAGACAATGAGTTTCTTGTTAAACATTTTGATGCGTTTGCATCAACAGCGTATGCTGACATGAGTAAAAAAACACTTCCTACCCAATGGTTAACTGCAATTTGCGCATCTCCTATTCCAGACAGTATTCCTGCAAAAAGTTTTGTGAATTTCTCTCAAAAATATCCAATACCGACTGGAATTTTTTCAAATAAAAATTTCACAGAAAAAATTTCTCAACTAAATTCAAATGATTTTAAGGTTTTTCTCAAATTACTTGCAGTCAGTGATTTAATGCCTTTAAATAACTTTAAAAAAGTAATGGAATTATTTGCCAAAAAAGATTCTGTTGCACACATGGAATTTCTTAAAGAAGTTCCAGGATTATTTTCAAAACAAGATCGAGAAAGGGCTAAAGTTGCGCAGGAATTCGTAGAGCAAGCAACACGTGTTGTTCCACCTTTATCAGAAAAAGTCAAAGCAGATTTATCGAAACATACATTGCCTGTGTTAGAGAAATATTCTACTACTGCGCAATTAATGTCGGCGAATATTGCAAGTCGTGCGGTGCATGATTCTCTTGAAGGAGTTGAACCCTTAGATAACCCTACTGCTGTTCAATCGGGTGTGATGATGGGAAATACAGTTGCACCTGCGCAACAAAATGTAAATGCAGCGCAAAAAGATGAAGCAGTTACATCTAAATCAGGGATTGAAGTGGGTGGGCCACCTAAGCCATGATAACGTTTTTTTAAAAAGGTAAATAATATGGTTCAATCATCTGTTATTACATCGCTTCCCACATTGTCTGGATTAATGACATTACATTCAGGCGAACAAAAATTGATTGAGGAAAATGAAAGAATTATTCAGTCAGGAACAGGAGAGGAGCAGACAGCGTTGATACAAAGAATAAAACTGAATGATCAAAATAATTATTCGCTTGAGAAAATTGTAAGATACGCAGAAAAAAGCACAGTATTTAATGATTTCTGTGAAACCAATCTTTTGTTGAATGCGAAATGGAAGGAATGGTGTCTGCGATTGAATTGTCCTTCGTTTGAAATTAAAGCGCTGCATTCTCCTGAAAAAAATATTTCCATTTTCGCTCGAATAAAATCCGCTTTTCTTTTGAGTCAATATAAAAAATATGAAAAAGAAGAAAAAAAGGCTCATCCCAAAGCAATTGAAATATTAGAGAAAGCCTGCGAATTTAAATTGTATCACGCGCTTAATTTAAAATTAAAATTTTGTTCTGTTATTTTAAATGATGCAATCAAAGAAGGGCGCACAGTCAATGATAATTTAATGCAAGATATGAATGATACCACTACAGATATGATTGAATTTTATTATTCCTGCGGTTATTTAGATGCCGCGCATGTGTTATTTGATATGGCCTATTATTATTTGCATGTTGATAACATGGTTGAAAAACTTTTGATAGAACGTTTTGAAATGGCATCAGCGAATGTGTCGCAATGGGATTGGCCTAAACAGTATGATGCTAAACAAGGTACATTACCGAGTTATGTCATCACATTACAAACAGCTGCAGAATATATGTATATTGCAGCGATGATTGAAGAGAAAGGTATTTCAAAAACACTAGTTGATAAATTTTATCCAAAGCAGGGTTTATTAGAAAATTATAAAGATGAAAATGGAAAATTAAAATTTTCAAATTGGCAGGCGGTTTACAAAGATCATGTCGAAAAAATTGAAAAAAGATTTCCAAAATTTCCTTTACCTGAAAAGTTTTGTACGATTGCTCAACATCGTGCTATTGAAAAAGTGGCTGAAATTCTTGAAAAAATGGGGCACTCAGAGTCTGATAGAGCAACGCTGGTGCCGCCAGTGAAAAAATAATTTCTAATTAACCAAAATGGTACGCCAATCCTAAACCAATAAAATCAGTACTTGCCATAGACGAGTTACTACCGATTTTTTGAATACGGGTCCAAGAAAGATCTCCCGAAACATTTTGTGTAAAGTCATAACCTACACCTAAACCAAACGTAGGATAAACTTTATTTGTTCTATCGCTATCGCTTAAAGAAACACCCGCACCTGTTAAAGATACTTTTGCGCGTTCCATTAAGTAAGCAAGACCTAATTTACCAAATACGCTGAAATTATTTTGTAAAGGTAAAATGCCCTTTGCAACGACATCAAGTGCATCTGCTTTTAATGTGCCACTTGCTGAAACAGTTGTAGAACCATTAACTGCTGTGCCACGTGAACTCATGTTATGAAATTTTGTCCAACCTGTTTCAACTGCCCAATTTTCATTGAATTGGTAACCAGCAAACAGTCTACCGCCGAGTCCTTTATTACCTGAGGTACTTGTTGAAGAAGTAGTACCTGGTCCGAGTAATTCATTCATATCTGAATTAGAAAAACCCGCTTGATGAATATTGTCCCAACCTAATTGACCTCCAAGATAAGCACCTGGAAGAGCCGCTTGTGCGCTTCCTGCGCTTACTAAAATCGCTGCTGCGATCATTGAAAGTGATTTAATTTTAAACATGTTTTTGTTTCCTGAATTATTTTGACACGCGAATTTAAGATGATTTTCACTCTTATGTCAAATTTTATTTTATATCGTCATTTATGTGTAATTTTTAATCTGTTTAAAAAAATAAATTGATACAATCCACGGTATATGTTAATTAAGCAGCGGAATTTTAAAAAAAACAGGACAATGCATGGAATTGGTGAATCGTTCCCGCTTTCTCATCTATATTGTTTCAGCTATTGCAGCACTTGCGGGTTTGTTGTTCGGATTTGATACAGGCATTATTTCCGGCGCGCTTTTATTTATCCAAAAAGATTTTATTCTCTCCACTGAAATGAAAGAACTCATCGTGAGCAGCGTATTATTGGGCGCCATGATGGGATCCTTATTCAGCGGACATTTAACCGATCGTTTCGGTCGACGTCGTTTAATGTTACTCATTTCTATTCTTTTTATAATGGGAACAGCTATCGCTTCTTTCGCGCACGAAGTTTATGCCATTTTAATTGGAAGATTATTTATCGGATTCGCAATTGGAATTGGATCTTACACTGCACCTTTATATATTGCAGAAGTGGCTCCATTTGAATTACGTGGTGCATTGGTTTCATTGAATCAATTAGCCATTACGATTGGTATCTTATGTTCTTATTTAATTAATTATGCATTCACCACATTAGAAGGTTCTTGGCGTTGGATGTTTGGTATTGGAATATTACCTGCAATTTTCTTGTGTGTTGGAATGATTTTTTTACCTGAAAGTCCGCGTTGGTTAGTCAAACAAAATGAAATTGAAAAAGCGACAGCTGTGTTAAAAAAATTACGAAATTCAAATGATATTTCAAAAGAAATTGAAGACATTAAAAAAAGTTTTTTAATGAAACAAGGATCCTTTAAAGATATTTTTTCTCCGTGGATACGTCCCGTTTTATTTTTAGGTGCGATTTTAGGATTCATTCAACAAGTCACAGGAATTAATACGATCATTTATTACGCGCCAACCATTTTTCAAATGGCAGGATTTCAAGATGCATCCAGTTCTATTTTAGCAACTGTTGGAATTGGTGTAGTGAATGTGCTTGCGACTATTTTTGCTGTATTTTTTCTCGATAGTTTAGGACGTCGTCCATTGTTACTCACGGGACTCGTTGGAATGTTTATCAGTTTATTAGGGCTGAGTTTAGTTTTTCATTTCAATGATCAATGGGTCATGATGCGATGGATTGCAATGGGCTGCACATTTAGTTTTATTATTTCATTTGCATTTAGTTTAGGCGCGATTTTGTGGTTGGTTGTTTCAGAAATATTTCCACTTGAAGTGCGCGGCATTGCAATGGGTGTTGCCGTATTTAGTTGTTGGTTTTGGAATTTTGTTGTGTCATCGACTTTTTTAACGTTATTAAATGCACTCGGCGCAAGTACAACATTTTTATGTTACGCAGTGATGTGTATTTTAAGTTTTGTTTTTTGTTATTACAAAGCACCTGAAACGAGTGGTGTCACACTCGAACAAATCGAAGAAAATATTCGTAAGCGTTTACCACTGCGCGCAATTGGTCAACCTGTTTTTTCTAAAACTCTCGCCACTGAAGAATCTTCATGAAAAAAAATATTATCGCGCTCGATTTAGGCGCAACAAAATGTGCAGCAGGTCTTGCACACTATGATACTGAAACAAAAAATTTATCTTGCAGCAAACATTCTTCGTTAAAACTCACTGATGCAACTTCACTTGAAAATTTAATTTCTCAATTAGAAAAAAAATTAGATTTTTCTTTTTCACATGCAGATGCGATTTGTGTGGGTGCAGCAGGGCATTACGATGGAAAAGAAATTTATCATGATCGTGTTTATCCTTATCGAATGAATTTTTATGAATTAGCGAAATCAAAAAAATGGCCTGCGTATGATGTCGTTCATGATTATGTTCCGATTGTGTGCGCGACATTTACTTCTTATATGGAAAATCCAGAAAACATAAAAAGATTAAATAGCTGTGCAGTAAATCCTCTCGGACGTCGTGTTGCATTAGGTGTGGGAACAGGGCTCGGATTAAAAGATGGCGTATTATTATCGAGCGGAGAATTTTGGTTAGGTAAAAATGAAATGGGGCATATTGGAATTTCCATTCCGCCAAGTTTAGATAAAACACATCGTGAACGTCACGATGAACTCATTCGTTTTTTACATGTGCATGAACCCATTACATTTGAAAAAATTCTTTCAGGTCACGGACTCGTTCGTCTTTATCAATTTTTTTATTCGAATAAAGAAATCACACCAGAACAAGTTGGAATTGAAATGCGAGAAGGGCGTGCATCCGATGTGATGGATGCATTTGCGTGGTATTTAGGATTATTAGTTGGAACAGTGCAATTGAGTTTTATGCCAGAAGGTGGAATTTGGATTACCGGTGGTGTTGCACTCAATCATTTAGAAATTTTCGATAAGTCAGAATTTTTTTCTGGAATTCATTCTTCTCCAGCTTATCTTTCACAACGTGAACACTATCCTTTAGGTGTTTTGTGTAATCATCATCACGCATTTTTAGGTGGTGCCTATTACGCAGCGAAAAGATTGTTGTAGCCCCCCGTCGCGTCCTTCCTCGCAATGACGATTATCGTATATAATGTAAAGATAACACCCTACAAAACGAGGAGCATTTCATGAAAAGTTTCCTCTCTATTTTCAAAGAACCCCCTAAAAAAACAGCCTGTTGCGCCGCATGTGCGGGTGAGTATATGAAAGCAGGGGTGATTTCTATTGACGTGGTTGATCCTGTAGGTCGTGTCAAAACAATGGCGGGAGTTTATTTAAAAGGACATTTCGATTGCCTTATTGTCATCATCAATACAAGCCAAAACTTAGTAACGATCACAGGAAAAATTCCTCATGACACTCTTTCTGATTCGCAATGCGAAGAACTTTATACTGCGATTTCAACAAAAAATGGATTAACAAAATTAGATCTCACATTAAGTGGAACTTCTTCTCAACTTAAAAAATTTTTTAATGGAATAAAAACGAATCCCACATTAGATGATTTAACATTACATCGCGGCGAAAGAATTTCAGTATCTGATTTCAGTGAGTTGCTCACAAAAATGTTATCAGAAAATAAAATAATTACTGCACTCTCATTAGATTATGAAATTTTCGAACACGATGAAAAAGGAAATCCAAAAAATTCTAAACTCATTCCATTTTTAAACGCACTTGCGCAAACAAGAATTTTCGCATTAAGAATATTAAATACTCATTCGCAAATGTGGAGTGCTGAAGTAAGAACCGCTTTACTCAAAGCAAAAAAATTAAAAAGAGTATGGCTTGATTTTTATGATGCTGAGTATGGTCGGCGTCCTTCTTATGACACGCGTATGCTTGATCTTCCTAAAATGTTATTACTTGAAAGTGATCAATTAGAAATGGTGGAAGCAAAATCGTACCACCGTGATTATCTGAATGCAGCGGCGTGTGAGAGATTTTATGGGGAACAGGATGATGATCAAAAACATTTTCTCGATACACAACGAGAAGTTCGCGCATTATCTACTTTGAATCAACGAAAACACGAAATTGCAAATTATCAATCGGAAAAAAATGCACATGAAGCGCGTGTGATTGCAGCCATGAATGAAATAGCAAGATTAATAAATGTTGGACCGCAAGTTTTTCCTATTATTAAAGCTTATTTGGAAGGTGAATGGATATTTTCGAAAGGGAGTCATACTGTTTCTATAGATGGTGAATGGGTAACTAAGCACATCCCTGTTCCCGTTCCACCACCGCTTCCCACACCCGCTGATTATTTACAACGACTCATTCCACTTGCCGCAAAATCAGTTGTTTCTATCAGTAAAACAGACGAAGGTGGAATAGAATTCAAAGCCTCTTTTAATCCAAGCATATGGCATGCAATTGGAGTGATATTATCGAGAGCATCATCTGATTCGAAAAATGAAAAAACATTGTATTTTCCATTCAAATTTCCTGTGGAGGATAATCCTACCTTTGAAGGATTATTTATGCGAATGATTTCTCGAGAACAAGCAAAACGATTTCAAGCTAATATGTGGCAGAGTCAAGAAATGACAAGAGGAGATATCTTTTCTGTACCGCAGCTTGCTTTCGAGGCTGCAGAACAAATTAAACATGACATTCGATATCTTTCAGAAATGGGAAGTGTTGCGTGGATACAAGGTCGTTGGTGCTGTCACTACGAAAGATTTAGAGATGAAATGGTTGCTGTTGATCAAAATTCTGCTGATGCACTTTCAAAATTAGTAGCAATAGAAAAAAGAATTTACAAAGTCGTTAAAAAAGAATATGAACTTTTTCATAAGAAACGCAAAAATAAATTTGAAATTAATTTTGATACTTTTTCAAAAGAAGAGAAAGAATTAGGAATTACTATATTGATGAGTCAGAAAGAACAGTTTCGATTTGAAATTTACCAAGATTACGTCAATGATTTTTTTAAAATTTTAAAAGATTTAAAACAACAAGGGACTCTAAATCAAAAAATATTTGATTTGCTTTTTGAAAATTTAATTTATTTTCCTAAAATCAAAAAAATTGCTAATTTGTTTATTAAAAATAAATTATCTATTACAGAGAAAATGATTGAATTTATCTGTGAAGATCTTTTTCAAGAAACGGAAATGTGTGATGGGATTGAATTATTAGGTATGAATCATCCTAAAAAATTGGCTGATGTGAAAAAGATTATCGATGAAAAAGGGTATACTGAAGAAGCGAAAAAAGAATTGCGGGAATTGTTTGAAAAAAATCCCGCGCCTTCAATTTCTAGAAAATCTTTATTTCCTGCAAGTGTTTTAACCGATGTGGAATCTAAGTTGGGATCCATGATGAAAAAATTTATTGATAGCAACGATCAAGAAGTAAATTTAATCACGAGTTATGTACAACGAGTTGTGAATGAAATAAAAAGAATAAAATTGCTCACAGCAGACGATGAGAAACAAGAAGAATTATCTTTGCTTTTAAATCGAGTGTTATTGGTTCTTCAAGATAAAAAACATCCTGATTTGAAAAAGCTGCGCGAGTTTTTGGAAGAAAAAGAAAAACAAACGCCACGTCCTGCCATCATGGAAATTGAAAGAATGTATCGCGATCATATTGAAAATGCACATGCTTCTGCTGCTTTAAAAAACCTGCTGCCTTTTTTAACGGGAGGTGTGCAAACTATTCAAGCTGTTTACACGGATGAAAAATCTACTTTGCAAGAAAAGAGAGAACATTTTGAAAGAATAATTGATGGTCATATAAAAGCGCTGGGAGATATGAATAATTCTGATATTGCGGGAATTATTAAAACTTCTTTGGTTATCAAGCGTGCTGAAATGAAACCTGCAACAGCTGCTGCTAGCCCGCCTCCCCAAATCGATTATTAATTAATTTTACAATTTCATTTCGTGC
>Ga0207084_1103_pt1 | contig 16797 bp, 11 predicted proteins | sample Alteio_BWMinHeat_55_FD_153543 | JGI IMG/M metagenome (GOLD analysis project Ga0207084, IMG submission 153543) | Enriched cells from forest soil in Barre Woods Harvard Forest LTER site, Petersham, Massachusetts, United States -... | ecosystem: Environmental > Terrestrial > Soil > Temperate forest >...
TGGCTCTGTCATCCGAAGAACCTAGAGTTTTGAAATATTCACTCACTTTTGATGAAGAAGGGAATTGTATTGCTCAATATTCAGGAAAAGATGACCATCTTTTGGGAGAAGGTGGATTCGGGAGAGTCAAAGTGGGGCAAAAAATATTTAATCCTGATGGCTCAAGATGTGAAAACAGAAGCATAACCCAGGATGGGGTCGAAAATCCGGATAAAGGATGGGTGGCTATCAAAATCATCACACATGCAAAGGTGCTTGACCGCCCAGAAAAGGAATCCGATGAAGTGATCATCGGGCGTAAATTAAAAAGAGTCGTGGGGAAAACCAGTTTAAAATACCAGGAGAAAGGCGTTACTAAAGAATATGTGTTTATGCCGCTTAATGGCCTCTCGTTGGAGGAACAGGAGTGTGATACCTATTCAGAAAAACTAGATTTAGCTATTAAAAGTGCTGAAGAACTACAGTTTTTGCATGGCGAGGGCATTCTTCATAATGATGTTAAAGGTGCAAACATGATGTCTAGTCTTATTAGAGAAGAAGTGGTATCGGTGGATTATGGATTGTCTTTTGATAAAAACAAGTTGCCAGACAAAGTTACGATGAATGAGGATGGGAGTTATACGCGTCCTGTTATCCAGGGAACACCCAGGTATTTGGCACCTGAGATCTTAGAATCCAGACACTACTCTGAAAAATCAGATAGTTTTTCATTGGGTATTTTGCTGTTTAATGATTTAAAAATATACGAAGCGTTTGACACTAATCCGAGGGTTGATAGAGATCCGGAATTTGCTCTTCGAGCGATTATTCTTGTAAGCGAGATAACAAGTCGGGAACCATCCGATCGCCCTTTGCTTGACAAGATAATAGAGACGCTGAAAAAAATAAAACAGGATGTGGAGTCGGGTTATCAACACTCTCAAGAAGAATCAGAAAACATTCGCAAAGAGGCGGTCCTTGCCATAAAAAATTTATATTTGAATTCGATCTACAATGATGGTCTTATTTATTCCGGGGGCTCGCCAAACGTCCCGGGACAAAAGATGTTCGTTTTTGTTGTGTTTTGTAAGTTGCTTATTTATGGCGATGAGCTCATTAAAACATTGATGTTAGACAGAAACCTTTTGGCTACCCCAGGATATGGTCAAGATTTAATTCAATATCTTGAAAACATGAGTCTTGCTGATCCTACAAACCCTAATTATCAAGTTTTGTGTGACACCATTAAACGAGTGCAACCTCAATGTGAGGCGGTCAATCGCCTTGAGGCAATTTTAAGCAAGGTTGAAGCGGAGTTTAAGAAAAATGAACCATTCAATGCAAAAACAAAAGAGGGGAGGGTGCTTTTGGCCAAAATTGATGCCATACAAGAGGGCATCGATAAAATAATTGCTGGCGGTAAAATTAATTTAAAAGATCCCCAATTTGGGACTAAATTTACTGAAATAATAGGCGATATGAAAGATAAGTTAAAGGACATGGCTCAAAAGTTAAAATCCTATCTCTTGATTGAATTTGAACGCATGGATTTCTCTACTATGAATGCAGATGAATTACTTCAAGCTATCCATCATTTGATAACATTACATCAAGAATTAAAAGACGAGGAAGTTTCGAAGCTGGACGCAATATTAGAAAGAGTGCCTCCACTTTTGGCCAAAAACCCAAAAGAGATTGCGGATAGTCTAGCCACTTCGTTTAAGAAGGGTAATGTGGTGGCGCAAGACTTAATGTTTAGAAAACTCGTTCAGGCTTTTACTTCTTTTATTCCGTTGGTTTCAGAGCCGGGAACTAAGCGGGCATTTCTAGTTGGAAAATTAAGTGAATTGCAAGCAACTGATGTGAGCGCTGTTAATGAGAAAGTATTGAGTGCCTGGTTGAAATCCATGATAGAGAATATTCCTAAAGCCTATCAGGCGGATTGGCTCAATATTTGCAATATCATCACAAAACAAAATTTAGCAACGGAGCGAGGAATAAATAATGTTCTTGCCCATATCAGTAAAATCGAAAGAGTAGCCGCTCCTGTTCTACAACCCAAGGGAGAGTTAAAGGAAACTGCTGAGCATGAGGTAAAAAGAGCGGCCGAAAGACAATCCAAGCTGGATAGCTTAAAAGCGGTTTTATTAGGCGGCCCAGAAGTGCACTATTTCTATGATAAAAAGAAACGAGCCGAGCCAAAACCTCTTAAAAGCCCTTTTTTAGAGAAAGGGCCCCCGTCTTCGCCCACAAAATCAACCCGCTAGCTATTTATACAGCTCATTGACATCGTCTCCTCACCCCTATAAAGTCACAATCTCAACTGTTCTTAATCTTGTTGGAGCGCTAGAATGTACGCACGTTATCATCGTTACTGGCTTTATTTTCTTTTTAGGAAGTTGGGTAAGGTAGTGAATGGTAAAGTTAAACGTCTGGAGTCAAGAAGATGCAAAACAAGGTCAAGTCTCAAAACAAGCTCAAATCAACAACTCGTGTAATTGTTTCGATTGCCATCCTATCTCTCAGTTTTCTCTTTTCTTCTTTAAGTTACTCTAACACCCCTAGCTCTGTAACTCCTGGCTTAACCGCCCCAGAGCAATCCTCTTCTCAAACCAAAACCATTGCCATTTCCCAAATAGTGGCCCACCCCGCTTTAGATGCCGTTCGAGAAGGCATTATTGAAGGCCTGAAACAAGCGGGCTATGAAGAGCAGAAAAATCTCGTTGTTTTATATCAAAATGCCCAAGGCGATATCGGCTTAGCCTCCCAAATAGCCGTGAAATTTATAAGTGATCGAATCGATGCCGCCATTGGAATTGCCACTCCTGCGGCCCAAACCTTATTTTATCAAGCCAAAAAAAGCAAAAATAAAATCCCCGTTATCTTTACAGCGGTAAGCGATCCCGCATCCGCAAACTTAGATCCAGGACCCGAACACTATCCTATTACCGGTGTAACGGATGCGCCTCCTCTAGAGCCATTAGTCACTCTCATGAAAAAGCTTCAGCCCGAAATACATACCCTTGGGATCCTCTACAACCCTGCTGAGATTAATTCGGTCACTACAATCGACCACTTAAAACCTCTATTAAAGCAGCAAAAAATCACCTTGATTGAAGTGGCGGTTAATAAAACCCAGGATATTACGCTTGCCATGCAACAATTAACATCTAAGGTGGAGGCGATTTATTTTCCCCAGGATAATACGGTTGTCTCTGGTATTGAAACCGTCAGTAAGATTGCCGCTCAACAGGGGATCCCACTTTTCTGTAACGATCCCGTCTTGATTGAAAAGGGAGTGTTAGCAGCAGTGGGGTATGATTACAAAGAGATGGGTGTCCTCACCGGCAAAATCGTTGCCCGAATTTTACAGGGCGAGGCGGCCTCCTTGATCCCGATTGTCCATCCTCAAACCTTTAAAACAGTGGTCAATGAACCCTTGTTGAATAGCTTTAAGGCGAAACCCGCGAAGGCTAAAACCCCATGAATCTGATTCAGCTATTTGGAGCAATAGAACTCGGGCTCTTATATGGCCTGGTAGCACTCGCCATTTATCTCACCTTCCGCGTGATCAATTTCCCCGATTTAACTGTAGACGGAAGCTTCCCACTGGGTGCAGCCGTCTATGCCGCCCTGATTGTAAAAGGAGAGTTTTTTAACATTCCGGTAGGCCCTTTAATGGCAACAGCCCTCGCGATAATGGCAGGGGCCTTAGCGGGGTTTGTGACAGGGTTTCTGCATGTGCGTTTAAAGATTTTAGGCCTGCTTGCCGGTATTTTAACCATGACAGCGCTTTATTCTGTCAATTTACGCATCATGGGAAAACCCAATATTGCTTTATCCAATGAAGCAAGCCTCTTTGGCGATCCCCAATATGTGATCTGGGTTTTACTGCTCATAGTCTTAGGCTTTGTTTTTCTCTTACAACGCTTTTTAAAGAGCCAATATGGCTTGGCCTTGCGAGGCACGGGTATTAATCCGCGTGTGAGCCCGAGTTATGGGGTGAATACCGATCATATGACATTAGTTGGCTTGGTAATTAGTAACGGATTGGTGGCCCTGGCGGGCGCCTTATATGCCCAATTCCAAGGGTTTGCGGATATTTCCATGGGTACAGGTACCCTAATCTATGGCTTAGCCGCCGTGATTGTGGGGGAAACCTTAATTACGAGTAATTATTTAAGCCTTATTTTGATAAGCACGGTATTAGGGTCCATTTTGTATCGTATTGCCATTGCCTTTGCCTTAAATATCCATGAATTCGGATTGCAAACCTACGATTTAAATTTAATCACGGCTGGTTTGGTGGTAGTGGCCCTTCTTTTTCCTCGAATAAAACAAAAAATTAAAACCTGGGGGAGGCGAGCATCATGATTGAATTGCAAAATATTAGCGTGACATTCGCCAAAAATACCCCGCTTGAACATAAATTATTTGAGGGCTTATCCCTACAAATTAAAACGGGGCAGTTTTTGACGATTATTGGCGGGAACGGGGCCGGAAAGTCTAGTTTAATGAATGTCATTTCAGGAGATAGACAAGCCGATTCAGGCAAAATCTTTTTGGATGATAAAGAAGTCACCAAATTATTGCCTTATGAACGAGCAGCCTTAATAAGCCGTGTCTTTCAAGATCCGCTTCTTGGCACCTATGCCGATTTAACCATTGAAGAAAATTTAAGTCTGGCCTATTCCAGAGGCCACAAACGGACTCTTCAATTGGCGATTACAGCGGCACTTCGCCAAGAATTTAGGGATTTATTGGCCCATATGAATTTGGGATTAGAGAACCGTCTAAAAGACAAGATGGGGTTATTATCGGGCGGGCAACGTCAGGCGATTAGTTTGTTAATGGCCACCGTCCGCCCCTCCAAAATTTTATTGTTAGATGAACATACGGCCAATCTAGATCCCAAAATGGAAAGGGTTATCTTAAAATTAACCGCACTATTGGTCGCTGAGAAAAAATTAACGGCGTTGATGATTACCCATTCCATGCAACAGGCCTTGGAATTTGGCAATCGAACCCTTGTGATGTATCAAGGGGAAATTGTGCATGATCTAGAAGGGGAAGCACGCAATATGCTTACCCCTGCTGAATTATTACCGTTTTTTTAAGATTATCTATTCGGGTCTTGGTTTCCGGGCGATAGTGGTTCGTTTCATCCAAGCCTCTGGTCTGTGGTCTTCTTCAGGCGCGGGTTGTTCTTGTTCAGACTTACAGCGTTCTAATGCATCTCTAAATTTTTTAAATTGAGTGGCGGAGAGATCTAACCATTGTTCTTCACCTTTGCCGTTAACCACCTTGTCTAGAGCCTCTATGGCTTGTTTGTGATTCACGTCTGATAATCCCGGGTGTTCTAATAATTCCTCAATGTCCTCTTCAGAAGGACGACGAGCAGGATCTCGAGAAATAATCCTATTCTCTTCATCATATTGTATTTGATTGGCCTTCGCCAATAATAGTCCCGCTGTAACTTGTCTATATTCCTCTACGATCGCTTTTCGTGCATCAGGCTCCAAATTTTGCTTGCGTAGTAATGTATCATAATGTTTTTTAATGCTATTAAAAGCTTCTTGTAAGGCTGTCTTTTTAGGGGTAGCCTCTGGAGAGGCAAGAAAAGTGTTCATTGCGACTTCATTGTGGAAACGCTGTTCCCTTTGCTCGGATTGAATGGATTCGAGGTGATCTAGCAAATCTCTTTGGTTTCCTTCTTGGGCTGCAAAAATATATTGAGGTTTAATTTTAAGCTTAGCAGTCAATCCTGTAATTAAGTCGAATTTAGCTTTTATTTCTGCTTCATCCTTTGGTGTTTTAGGAAATTTTTCCAGGAGTTCTCCTCTTTTTCTAATGGCATCTGTTAAACGACCAACCACCTCCTGATCTCCTTTCAAAGATACAAATCTTAGAATTAGAGGAACATTTCCAATTTCAAATGCTCTTTGCAAGGCAAGGTTAGTGCAGGTGCCAATTAAAACTGGAGCGATTTTCTCTTTTTCTAAAGGATAAATAATATTCATTCTTTTTTGATATTCTTGATGTTCTAGAAATTCTTGCTCTGTTCGAACAGGCTTTTTTGGCAACAAAAGATCAAAGTAGAAACTAATTAAGCTTGCGTCGGCTGATTCCATCATGACTAGTAAGTTTTCTTTGCTCGTTGTTTGACTGTTTTGAATCATTTTGATTTTAGCTTTTCCTCCTGCCATCGAACTTCCTTCAATAGTTTCACCAAGGAGTTTAATCAATTCATGACTCTCAGTAACGTTTTTTAAATGGTGTATCATTAGAACACTTGATAATCCTGCATGTTTCTGTCGGATGGCTTCATCTGAATACGGAGCACAGACAGACTCCAAGTCGGACAAATATTTGTAGTAGTCTAATTTGAATAGCACTGCGGGTTTTCTTTGACCCTTTTTTTCACCCTCAGAGTATCTATGCTCACTAGTGTCTCTGTCCGTTCTTAAAATTTGAAAAAAATTCCCATTGCTTAGGAAATCAATTACAAACCCCGATCCGTTCTCGACTTCAAGTTTATCAAGGAATTCTTTAGCCTTACCCTTACCCAGTTTCAGGGCGTCTATGAATTCTTTTTGTGCAGTAGTTAAGGGAGCACGAGCGGCCATATGAATTACCTCTCTTTTTTGAGTGCCTTACATATATGACCCTTGTTTTTACAATAAGTTCGCTTGTATATCCTAAACTTGTATCCTAAATACCCACTATTCCTTGCATATCCACGGAGTGAAAAAGAGATGATTTTGTAGCCAACCCTCACCCGGCCTTCGGCCACCCTCTCCCAAGTTCCTTGGGAGAGGGAAAAAGTAACCAAATACTATTGGGGCATTATCAAATGGGGCATTATTAAAATTACTAAAATTGTTGCATCATTATTAAAGTCAAAAGTTATTATGAAAATATATCCCAAGTACAAAAACAAAAAATCATTTTAAAACCCATTCCTCAAATCGTTCTTAGCTCAGCACTCAACTTAATTTGCATATCACTGAGTAATCATACATATTTTAAAGTGGTGTAAGGACATGATGTGAATGAGATGGGAGTTGAGGTAAAATGGTCAGGGATAAGACCCCTATCTTTTTTTGGAAGGCGATTAACTAATGAGTCGTGTATTCAAGGGCCTCTTGAGTTTGTTATTAATTGGGGCATTGATAGGCGGTGCTTTTGCGTCCATTGTAGGGTTACGTAGCTCTACTCGTTTCCCTATTCGGGGAATAGAGTTACAAGGTGAGCTTAAATATATTACGAAGGAAGAAGTGATTAATTTAGTATCAAAGGAACTTAACCACGGATTTTTTGGCCTCGATGTCGAGGCTATTTCGCGTGCATTAAAAAATTTACCCTGGTTAGACCAAGTGTTTATAAAACGCGTGTGGCCTGATAAGTTATTAGTCACGGTTCGCGAGCAAAACCCCCAGGCGTATTTTGGTGAAACCGGTATGTTATCAACCGGAGCTAAAGTGTTTTATCCCCCTACGAAACCTACCCCTCCTTTAAAGCTGCCCAAATTTACGGGTCCTGAATCCCGAGCCAAAGAAATGCTTGATAACTATTTCACCTTTTTGGAGCGGCTCGCCCCCTTGGGGCTTAAGGTGGAGGAGATCCTCCTTTCAGATGCCGGGAGTTGGCAGATTGTATTAGAGGATGGCATGAATATCATTTTGGGCAAAGTTGCCTTGGAAGAGCGCTTAGGGCGATTTGCCTTGGCCTATCCAAAAAGCTTACATCAAGAACGTCCCAAGATTGCGTATTTAGATCTACGTTATCCCAATGGCTTTGCTATTGGGTGGAAAAAATCAGTGGAAATGGAATAAGGTAGGGGAGAAAATCATAATATGCCCAAAAAACCTGATAAAAATTTGATTGTCGGTTTGGACATTGGAACCTCAAAGGTGGTTGCTATCGTTGGCGAAGTGAATCCGCAAGGGGAAATCCACATTATAGGAGTAGGATCACATCCTTCCCGTGGTTTAAAAAAAGGCGTGGTGGTGAATATCGAAGCTACCGTACAAGCTGTTTTGCGAGCCGTAGAAGAAGCAGAACGCATGGCCGGTTGCGAGATCCATTCTGTTTACACTGGCATTGCAGGCAGTCATGTGAAAAGCCTGAACTCTCATGGCATTGTGGCTATCCGACAACACGAAGTCACCGCCTTTGATGTAGACCGCGTCATTGAAGCAGCAAAAGCGGTTGCCATTCCAGCCGATCAAAAAATTCTCCATATCGTTCCCCAGGAATACATCATCGATAAACAAGAAGGCATTCGTGAACCGATTGGCATGTCGGGCGTTCGATTAGAAGCGAAAGTGCATATTGTGACGGGGGCGGTGAGTGCGGCGCAAAACATTGCCAAATGTGTGCGCAGATGTGGTTTGGAAGTAGATGATATTATCTTAGAACAACTTGCTTCAAGTTATGCTGTTTTAACGGAAGATGAAAAACAATTAGGAGTTTGTTTGATTGACATCGGTGGCGGGACAACCGATATCGCAGTATTTTCAGAAGGCGCGATTCGTCACACAGCCGTTATCCCCATCGCAGGCGATCAAGTCACAAACGATGTCGCCATTGCTTTAAGAACACCCACCCAAAACGCTGAAAATCTCAAAATCCAATATGGCTGCGCTTTAAATGAATTGGCCGATATGGAAGAAATTATTGATATTCCGAGTATGGGTGATAACAAGGCGAAACGTTTCTCACGTTTGGAATTGGTGGAAGCGATTGAGCCCCGTTTTGAAGAATTATTTACTTTGGTTCGTGCAGAATTATCACGAATTGGAATCGAGGAATTATTAGGGTGCGGAATAGTGGTGACAGGGGGCAGCGCACGATTGGAAGGGGTGGTTGAATTGGCAGAAGAAGTCTTTCGTCTCCCCGTTCGTTTAGGTATACCTCGTAATGTACATGGATTAGTGGATGTCATTCGAAATCCAAGTTATGCAACGGGAGTGGGGCTTTTGCTCTATGGATTATCCTCTCGTGAACGTCATCATCAAATGGATGTGGTTTCGCCGTATTCATTTAAACAATTTTTCGGTCGTGTGAAAAATTGGGTTCAAGGCCATTTTTAATTTTGAAGGAGTGCTTTGTCTATGTTTGAACTGACAGAAAGTTTCCCACAAAGCGCGGTGATTAAAGTCATTGGTGTGGGTGGAGGGGGCGGTAACGCCATTAAACACATGTTAACGGCCAATGTGCGCGGAGTCGAATTTATTCGGGCCAATACAGATAGGCAAGCCTTAGAAGATGAATTAGTGGGGATGGTGTTGCAGTTAGGGGCCTCCGTCACTAAAGGCTTAGGGGCAGGCGCCAATCCAGAGATGGGGCGTCAGAGTGCTTTAGAAGATCGGGAACGAATTCATGAAGTCCTAGAAGGGGCGGATTTAGTCTTTATTACAGCAGGAATGGGCGGTGGAACCGGTACGGGGGCGGCCCCCATTGTGGCGGAGGTGGCCAAAGAAATCGGCGCATTGACCGTTGCCGTTGTCACTAAGCCCTTTATTTTTGAAGGCAAGAGACGTATGCAATATGCCGAAGAAGGCATACATAAATTAAGTCAGGTAGTTGATTCTCTTATTACAATTCCTAATCAAAAACTATTGAGTGTTTTAGGGAAGGGCGTTACCCTACTGGATGCCTTTAAGGCGGCAAATAATGTTTTGTTAGGCGCCGTTCAAGGGATTTCAGAGTTGATAACCCAACCAGGGTTAATCAATGTGGATTTTGCAGATGTGAGAACCGTCATGTCCGAAATGGGCTTGGCAATGATGGGAACGGGTGTGGCAACAGGTGAGAACCGTGCTCGAATGGCGGCAGAAATGGCCATTTCGAGTCCTTTGTTAGAAGATGTAAATTTAGCAGGTGCACGAGGTGTATTAGTCAATATCACTGGCGGTCAAGATCTCTCTATTTCGGAGTTTGAAGAGGTAGGAGAAGTGGTAAAGGGCTTTACAGCGGAAGATGCGACCGTTATCGTGGGAACCGTCATCGATCCGAATATGACGGATGAACTTCGGGTGACAATTGTTGCAACGGGTCTAGGGAAGGTTCAATCAACCACCATGAGAGGGCAAGAAAATAGGGGGACAAGTTCCTCCTTGGCAAGGGAAGGCCGTAACCCGCTAATGCGTCGGGCCATGACCCCCCTTAAGAGACGAGTAGAATCTGCCTCTCAACAACCCGTCACTCCAGACTACCCCTTTCTCGATATCCCAGCCTTTTTACGAAGACGAACGCCAATAGAGGAAACTGAGCGTGATTAAGCAACGGACCTTAAAAAATATTATTCGTGCGATGGGGGTTGGTGTCCATACGGGTGAGAAAGTCTACCTTACCTTACGGCCGGCTGATCCTAATACCGGGATTGTGTTTCGCCGGGTTGATCTCAAGCCTACAGTCGAGATCCTAGCGGCGATTGACAATGTCGGTGAAACCACCCTTTCAACGACATTAATGAAAGAAGGGGTGCGTGTTTCCACCGTAGAACATCTTTTATCCGCTATGGCGGGTTTAGGGATAGATAACGCGATTGTAGATGTCTCTGCCGCTGAGGTACCGATTATGGACGGCAGTGCGGGTCCTTTTGTCTTTTTACTGCAATCGGCTGGTATTCGTGAACAGGAAGCCCCTAAACGGTTCTTACGCATTAAAAAACGTATCTATCTAGAAGAGGGGGATAAATGGGCCTGTTTGGAACCCTTCAATGGGTTTAGAGTCTCCTATACCCTCGATTACGATCACCCTGTTTTAAGAAACAGCATTCAATCCGCCACCTTTGATTTCTCCCCTACCGCTTATGTAAAAGAGGTCAGCCGGGCGAGAACCTTTGGCTTTTTATCAGAATACGAATGGCTACGGGCCAGAAATTTAGCCCTAGGGGGTAGCCTCAATAATGCAATTGTGTTAGACGACTATCGTATTATGAATGAAGATGGGTTAAGATACGAGAATGAATTGGTTATGCATAAGGTATTAGACGCCATAGGCGATCTCTATCTTTTAGGGGCGAGTCTAATAGGCGAATTTAAAGGATTTAAATCGGGGCATACCCTAAATAATAAGTTGCTGAAAGCCTTATTAGCGAAAAAATCCGCCTGGGAAATTGTTACCTTCGAGGAAGAAACCTCTCCGGTAACCTATCTTTACCCGGCTACAGCTGCTTAACTCTTTTAAATCTCGCTTTAAGGAATCGTTTTTGATCCTGCCAGTTTGAGCAAGGCTTCGCTTAAAGCCGGGGCAGAAAGAGTAAGGGCGGTCGTATGAATTTGCTCCGCACTCTCTGCAGAAAGGCTAGGAAGAGGTAAAATAGACTGAGTGACTGAGGAGTGGGGGGAGTCTGATTCTGGGATCACCCTTGTTTCAATCGATTTAATGCCAGACCACTGTGGATTTTGGCGGACAAAAGATAAAATTTGAGGGGCGAGGTATCGGAGCTTATGCCCAAAGCCTGGGGTATCTGCCGTGATTATGAGAACATTATCTCGTATATTGGTTAATCGACAGTGACTCGCTAAGGAAGGGTCTAATTGTTTAAACAGGATCTGTTCTAATTTAGCCAAACGATTTGCTTTTTCGAGGAGCGAGCGTAGGGCCTCAGAACGGTTTAAAATGTCGACAAATGATAATGCAATGGGTTTCATAAATGAATTGTAGCGAAAGAGGATTGAGAAAGCAGCATGTTTATTACATCGTTAGTTCGTAAGGTGTTGGGGAGCCGTAATGAGCGGATCTTAAAACGTTATCGAAAAACCGTTGAAGTGATTAATGCCCTAGAGCCTGAAATCGCGGCTTTGGACGATAACCATTTACAAGCTAAAACTCTAGAATTTAAAGAACGACTCAAAGCAGGGGCCTCGCTTGAAACGATTTTGCCAGAAGCCTTTGCAGTGGTGCGAGAAGTCTCTAAACGTACCTTGAAAATGCGACATTTCGATGTGCAGCTTATCGGGGGTATAGTTTTACATGAAGGCAAGATTGCCGAAATGCGCACCGGTGAAGGGAAAACGGTGGTTGCCACTCTGGCGCTTTATTTAAATTCTTTAACTGAGCAAGGGACACACTTAGTCACTGTCAACGATTATTTAGCTAAACGAGATGCTGAATGGATGCAACCCCTCTATGAATTTCTAGGGCTTAAAGTCGGGGTGATTGTGCACGGGCTGTCTCGTGAAGAACGACAAATTGCATATGCAGCCGATATTACCTACGGTACCAACAACGAATTTGGCTTTGATTATTTACGGGACAACATGGTGTTTTCACCGAACGAACGTGTCCAACGAAAACTCAATTTTGCGGTCGTTGACGAAGTCGATTCTATTTTAGTCGATGAGGCGCGCACCCCTTTAATTATTTCGGGTGCTGACGAAGACAGTTCTGAATTATATGTGAATATCAATCGCATTATTCCCTCTCTTGTACGACAAAAAGAAAAAGACGGCCCGGGGGACTACTCCGTGGATGAAAAGGCCCGTCAAGCCTTTTTAACGGAAGCGGGCCATCTGCATGTTGAAAAATTGCTGGTTAAAGAAGGATTATTAGAGGCAGGGGCGAGCTTGTATGATGCCGCTCATGTTTCTTTGATGCATCATCTCTATGCAGGCTTGAAAGCCCATGCCCTGTTTAAACGCGATGTGGATTATATGGTGCGAGACAATCAAGTGATCATCGTGGATGAACACACTGGACGCATGATGCCAGGGCGAAGATGGTCCGATGGTATTCACCAGGCGGTTGAGGCCAAAGAAGGCGCTAGAATTGAAAATGAAAACCAGACCTTGGCGTCTATCACCTTCCAAAACTATTTTCGTCTTTATGAAAAATTGGCAGGAATGACAGGAACGGCTGATACAGAAGCCTATGAATTTCAGCAAATTTACGGTCTTGAAGTGATTGTTATTCCCACCAATCAGCCGAATAAACGGGCCGATTTGGGTGACATGATTTATCTCACCCAAAAAGAAAAGTTTGAGGCAATTATTAGCGATATCGAGGCCTGTGTTAAAAAGGAACAGCCTGTTTTAGTGGGCACCATTTCGATTGAAACCTCTGAATATTTATCTTCGCTTTTAAATAAACATCATATTCCTCATCAAGTATTAAATGCCAAACATCATGAACGAGAAGCCCAGATTGTAGCCGAGGCCGGTCGTCCGGGGACGGTGACGATTGCCACCAACATGGCAGGTCGAGGAACCGATATTGTGTTGGGTGGAAAATACAATGCCGAGGATGAAACAGGATTGGATGCCTGGCAAGAAAGACACAACAAGGTGGTGGCGGCGGGTGGCTTGCATATCATCGGTACCGAGCGACATGAATCGAGACGAATTGATAATCAATTAAGGGGTCGTTCTGGTCGACAAGGGGATCCGGGCAGCACCCGTTTTTATCTATCCTTGCACGATAATTTAATGCGCATATTTATTTCTGAAAACATTGCCGCGCTTTTAAGTAAATTAGGCTTAAAAGATGGCGAGGCTTTAACTCACCCTTGGGTAACGCGTGCGGTGGAAAATGCTCAGAAGAAAGTTGAAGGGCATAATTTTGATATGCGTAAACAATTATTAGAATATGATGATGTCGCCAACGATCAACGTCATGTTCTTTATCATCAACGAAATTCTTTGCTAGAAGCGACTGATGTTGCAGATGTCATAGAGGATATTCGGGAGGATGTGGTGATGGCGCTCGTTTCAGAATATATTCCACCTCAAAGTCTTGAAGAGCAATGGGATATAGCGGGACTCACTCAAGTATTAAATCGGGATTTTGGTTTGAAATGCGATATTGCTAAGTGGTTAGAAGAGGATACTTCCTTAGACGAAGAAAATTTGCGAAAACGATTGGCTTTAGAAGTGAAAAGCTTACACGAGGCAAAAGAAAGAGAGATAGGGGTAGAATCCTTCCGGCAAATTGAAAAAACCCTCATGCTCACAGTATTAGATAATCATTGGCGTGAACATTTGGCGATGATGGATTATTTGCGTCACAGTATTCATTTGCGAGGCTATGCTCAAAAAGATCCAAAACAAGAATACAAGCGTGAATCCTTTGTGTTGTTTTCAGATATGTTAGATCTTGTGAAACGGGAAGTGATTAAGCTTTTAACCCGAGTTCAAATTAGAACCGAAAACGATGTCGAGGCCTTTGATAAGCAATGGCGTGAACACGAGCCTCGTCATTTACAATACACCCATGCCGATGCCCCTAATTTGGTGGAAGATCTCAAGGCAAAGCAATTGGCACAAAATCAGGCAGCCCAAAATCAAGGATTTGAAGAAGGCGCTGAATTTCAAAAGGGTTCTGAATACCAAACCGAAAACCCTGAAGCCTCCCCTGAGCCTTTTGTGCGAGACGCCCCCAAAGTCGGCCGCAATGAAGCCTGTCCTTGTGGTTCAGGCAAAAAATACAAGCAATGTCACGGTAAATTGACTTAATTTCTCCCGTCATTCCCGCGACAACGCTTCAAGTTTGCTGCGGATCATACTGAAGTGTACTTTGCGCAAACTATATGGCACACACTGTTTTTATATACAACATTGAAATATGAGTAGTGAATCAAAGATTGTGCGACAACCTCTGACCCTTTAACTACTAGATATTTTACTTTCTGCTATCCTAATAGAATGCACACACTCATCGATCGCGTGATCCACAAAACCTGGAAGAGCCAGCCGACCATTGAAGGGGCAGGGGTTCATCTCCATCGCGTATTTGGTTTTGCTGAATTGCCCCTGCTCGATCCCTTTTTATTATTAGACGATTTTCGTTCAGAAAATCCTGCCGAGTATTTAGCCGGATTTCCCTGGCATCCGCATCGAGGCATTGAAACCATAACCTATGTGTTGGATGGGGATGTTGAACATGGGGATAGCATGGGAAATAAAGGCAGTATTGCGGCGGGCGATATCCAATGGATGACCGCTGGAAGCGGGATCATCCACCAAGAAATGCCAAAGGGAAATCGAAAGGGTCAAATGTTTGGGTTTCAACTTTGGGCAAATCTCCCTGCAAAATCGAAAATGATGGATCCCCGATATCGAGGGATCAAACAAAATGAAATCCCAATTGTATCTTTGTCTAATGGAACAAGAGTTCATGTGATTTGTGGTGAGGTAAATGGCATTAAAGGCCCTGTGAAAGATATTGTGATTGAACCCGAATATCTGGATGTCGAGCTTCCTGCCGGAAAAACCTTCGAACATACAGTAAAACACGATCACACCGTTTTTGCCTACGTCACGGACGGAATCGGATACTTCGATCGTCAGCGTGTGCCCTTTGCGCATGCTGCAGTCGGTGTGAATTACTTCGACATGACGCCTCCTTGCGCTTGTGATAATGGCACCCTGGTTCTGTATCAAAAGGGAACCCAAGTAACCATCACCACGGATAAACACCCGGTTCGTTTCTTACTCATTTCCGGAAAGCCTATCAAAGAACCCATCGCCTGGTATGGCCCGATTGTCATGAATACCCATGAAGAACTGCGTGTGGCCTTTGATGAATACCAAAAAGGGACGTTTATTAAAAAACGTTAAAATATACAACACGAATTTGGTTTTTTCTATGTAATCGGCAGCACATCCTTTTTTAATGCACCCCTCTTCTACGCAGTTTTCGTTTCCCGGCAGGTTTCCCGGGTTTTTTAGAAGTGCCTAGTTGTGTAGCGCCTTCTCTGGCAGGTGCAGATCCTGAAGCAGGTGCAGATCCTGAAGAAGCACTGCTCCTGGGAAGTGTTTGACTCAGTTTATTTACCCAAGTTGTACGTTGTTGCGAGCGACTAAGCGCACGCGCCTGAGCATCCGCTTCTATAGCCGCTTGAGAGTTGTTGCTTGTAGCAGTTTTTGAAATAACACGTATTGGACGCTTTTCCTTTTTACCAGCCATGTCAGTATCAGAATCAGCATCCTCTTCCATATTCCAATCGCCTTCTTTATTATCCCTAAATTCATCAGCATCAGCAGTTGATCCTGTAGGCGGTGTTGATCCTGAGGGAGGTAATGTTTCACTTGATGTTACACTTGCAGCAGAAGAGGACCCAGAGACAAGACTAAGTAGACTGGCAGAACTACTACTATAAGTGCTAAAAGTAGTTAAACTATTAAAAGCACTGGCGCCGTTTTGCTGATGACTTGAGGCAGCAGAAGTAAGTGTCAAGCTTGGGGAAGATCCGTCTCCCGTTACAGTTGTAGAATGAGAGGCAAGCGCACTAACGCGTGCATCTTCCTCTACAGTTTTTGAATCACTTTGAGGTTTTGCACTGGCACTTGAGCTTGTACTTGCTTTAACAGGAGGCCTAAAAGTTGCCAAAAGTGCAGCTTGGCTTAGCATCAACTCATTACCACTATTATTATAAGTCATTACACCTGCTCTCGGTGCAGAAGCGCTGCTACTCCCCGGTCCATCTAAATCAACATCCAAGCTAAGGGAGGCTTGAACCGGATTTTGTGAGCCAGCCGCTCCTACAATTCCTGCAATACTTTCTTCTTCACGCACCTTTTTATTATCGGTATTCTCTACTAAAACTTGAGCTAGCTCAGCAGGAGCAACACTACTGGAACCCTGATGAGACCCTAAAGTTTGAACAGGAACTCTTAGCCAAGCAGGCATTTTGATGAAAGTGAGAACGCTATTGACAGCCTGGCCAACCGCTACTAGTGTCACAAATCTATTCGAAGAAGCTCTAAGTCTGGCATCTCTAGTCTGAATAGCCAGCCTTCTTTGACGACTTCTCTCTTCTATTTCACGGGTGGTTGAAGAAGAACTTGATGTAGTCGCGCTTGAGGAAGA
>Ga0207084_1028_pt1 | contig 16259 bp, 14 predicted proteins | sample Alteio_BWMinHeat_55_FD_153543 | JGI IMG/M metagenome (GOLD analysis project Ga0207084, IMG submission 153543) | Enriched cells from forest soil in Barre Woods Harvard Forest LTER site, Petersham, Massachusetts, United States -... | ecosystem: Environmental > Terrestrial > Soil > Temperate forest >...
AATTACTATTTATCACAACACTAGTTATTTGACTGGGCTATAGCCTTATCGTATCGTTTAATTAGCAATTCGATTCGGCAAAGGGAAAAGCGATTATGCAAAATAGGCGACAAATGACATTTTGGGGATTTTTATTTTTTCTCTCCGGGATTGCCGCTCTCATTTATGAATCCATTTGGGCCCAATATTTAAAGCTCTTGCTAGGCCACGCTGCCTATTCGCAAACCATCGTACTCATCATTTTTATGGGAGGCATGACAGGCGGCGCACTCCTGGTGTCCCGATTCACACCCAGAATCAAAAATTTACTTAAAGCTTATGCGATTGTTGAATTAATTTTGGGATTAATGGGGGCCTGTTTTCATCCTTTATTTACGACTGTGACACCCTTTTTACAAAATACCATATTACCTTCCATTTCTGATCCTATGCTCGCCCGTGTGGTGTTATGGATAATAAGTGCCTGTCTAATTTTGCCGCAATCTCTGTTATTAGGTGCAACATTCCCTTTGATGACGGGGGGAATATTAAGAAGATATCCTGCTGACGAATCAGGCAGATTAATTGCCCTCCTTTATTTTGTGAATAGCCTTGGCGGCGGATTAGGGGTATTGATCAGCGGCTTTGTCCTGATTAAACTTTTTGGTTTACCGGGAACCATTCAAACTGCAGGATTAATCAACATTTTTATAGCCTGGATGATTTGGGTTTCTTCGAAAACACCTGAATCGACCCCTGTTGCAACACCTTCCACGAACACTCACTCCTGGCCCTATTTCTTTTTAGCCGCCTCTTTTGTTACAGGCTTAGCCTCATTTTTATACGAGGTCGGCTGGATAAGAATGTTGGCATTGGTAATGGGTGCCTCAACACAAGCATTTGAATTGATGCTAAGTGCGTTTATTTTAGGATTAGCTTTTGGCAGTCTCACTATCCAATATTTCATGCCCAAAATTAAATCCCCCCTTTTGACACTGGGCGGAATTCAAATTGCCATGGGTTTGTTAGCCCTTGCCACTTTACCCATATATAATTTTCTTTTTGAATTATTAGCCTTGTTTTTAGAGGGAATTAAAGTCACAGAGCCTGGATACATACTATCTAGCCTATTTAACCAAGGACTTTGTTTCCTAGTGATGCTTCCCACGACCTTCTGTGCCGGCATGACATTGCCTTTGTTAACCCAACTTTTATTGCAGAAACGCTATGGGGAACGAGCGATAGGCGAAGTGTATGCAGCCAATACCCTAGGCGCTATTTTGGGAGTGATCCTGGCACAACAAGTGATTATGCCGCATTTAGGCTTAAAATTTGTCATTGGATTCGGAGGACTGTTTGATCTTGGATTAGGTCTTGCCGTATTAACAGCCATTTTTTATGCGACTCATCGATTAAAGTTGGGCCTGGTGAGCCTCATCGCTGTAACAAGCGCTTTTGCTATTTTTGCTATAGGTGATCTTGATCGTTACAAAATGATCTCGGGGGTGTTTCGTACGGGACGGATCTTATCGCCTCAAAATACACAACTCCTGTTTTATAAAGACGGAAAAACCGCCACTGTTTCAGTCACCAAAACAGAAGATATCCTTGCTATTGCGAGTAACGGAAAAGTAGACGCCTCCATTAATTTGCAGAATCTCGCGACTCCAGATGAGTCCACTCAAGTTCTCATGGGGTTATTGCCCTTTTCTTTGAACCCTGATATCAAAACCGTCGCAGTTGTAGGATTAGGTTCGGGAATGACGACGCATGCCCTATTAAGTATTCCTTCCATATCGGAAGTTAACACGCTTGAAATTGAACCTATGATGATAAAGGGTGCACGACTCTTTGGTGAACGGGTGGCCTTAACTTTTAATGACAAACGTAGTCACATTATCACTGAAGATGCGAGAACCTTCTTTTTGGTCAACAAACATCAATATGATCTCATTGTTTCTGAACCTTCCAATCCTTGGGTAAGCGGCGTATCGAGCCTTTTTACCAGCGAGTATTATGCGATTGTTAAAAAGGCATTAGCAGAGAATGGGTTGTTCGCACAATGGTTTCATTTATATGATGTCTCTCCAGGGCTCGTAGGCTCTGTAGTACAAGCATTAGAAAAACATTTTCCACATTATGCTGTCTATTTTACAAATGGGGCAGACATACTCATTATCGCTTCAAAGACAAAGGCAAGTTTAAACACTCCTTCTGCGCAAACCTTCTCTCATGTGGCAATTAAAAAAGAGTTAGAACGAATTGGGATTAAAACCGAGGAAGATTTATTGTTTCGCAAGCTCGGTGACAAACACTCTTTATCCGCGTTCTTTCAAGCAATCGCCCTTCGAGAAAATTCAGATTTCTATCCTGTTTTAGAGTTGTATGCCAATCGCGATCGTTTTTTGATGAAAAACTCCTATGAATTGTCTCAGTTGAAATTTGGGCCGCTACCCAGTTTGGCATTATTAAATCCAGAAGGTGCTATCAATATGCAGGCTATCACGCCTCATTTTAGCTATGCCCCTTCCCAACAAATTATCTATGCCCAACAGATTTATCGGAATTTAGTCGAAGGGCGGAAACATTTACCCAATGAACCACGGGTTAGAACGCTTATTTACGAATTCATGAATTTGGAATCGTTATGTCAGCTTTCCTCAAGCCCTATTTGGTTAAAAAATCTCCATAATTTATTTGAAGAAACCTATGCTTATTTGAATGATACACAAATGAAAAATTTGTGGTATAAGGTGAAATCTACCCCTTGTTTATTATTTGCGCCTCAATCTATCAAACAATGGATGGCAGTTTATGATAGCCTTGTTGAAAAGAATTATTCTGCCCTTTTAATAGCCACGAGGGTCGTTTTAGACAAAAGATCGGTGAGGCTTTCGCCCAGAGATTATCATTTTGCTCTAGGTTTGAATCTCTTTGCTAGCATTAAGTTAAACCAGATTACTGAGGCGAAAGCTTTGCTTGAAGAGGTGCGATTGCCAAAGGATCCGCCGCTGTATATACAAATGCTCACGGCTCATATTAATAATTTTAATAAAAAAATGGATTAATCCCCACGCACTATCTTTTCGCTTAAGGCATAATAGGCTTCGGGTGTGCCAAATATCACCAGCACATCCCCTGCCTGAATCACCATATTTGAATCAGGATTGGGAAACCGGGTCATCCCGTGAGTCAATATTTTAATGCTGGCATCAATGGTAGGATCGGAAATATCTCGTAGCGTTTTATTGACCGCATAGGCATTTTCGGGAACGGTTAAGGCATGTAATCCCATTCTAGTAATGGGATCTTCTTCTAAACTGGTTTCTTCTGTCCCCTTGAAAAATCCTTGCATCATTCGATAACGATCTGCATGAATCGCGCGGATCTTAAGCAACACCTTGGAGGCAGGCACCCCCAACATCATGAGTAAATGAGAGGCGAGCATTAAACTCGCTTCGAGGGATTCAGGCACCACTTCTGTTGCCCCCGCTTCTTGGAAGGCTTTCAGGTTGGAATCGTTGCGGGTGCGTACGAACACAGGGACATCACTTCGTAATGCGCGGATGTGCTGCAAGGTTTCTAAGGCTGCAGGTTCATCTGCAAAACTGATGACAATCATCCTGGCTCGCGAAAGTCCTGCTGCACTTAATATCTCAGGACGCCTGGCATCCCCATAGAAGGCATGTTCACCTGCTAACACTGAGGAAGAAAGGCGAATGGGATCTAGATCGAGCATGACACAGGGAATATGTTCTTGCTCTAAGAATCGTGAGAGGATTTGTCCGACACGCCCAAATCCGCAAATGATGACATGATCTTTCATTTCAGCTGTATGCTTGGCTAATTCAAATGGGCGATCTTCTTGGCTGATCCCCTGATCCAGTTTGCCGAAGAAAAACTGACTCAAAGGTTTGTTGTATCGAATCAAAATGGGCGCGACCACAATACTTAATACCACTGCCGCGACCACGATTTGGCTTTGGGCAGGATCGATTAACTTGTGCTGAATGGCAACGGTTAAAAGCACAAACCCGAATTCTCCTCCCTGGGCTAAAATCAGCCCGGTGCGGAAGGATTTAACCAGGCTCACTTTGCTTATCAGCCAAGTTAATCCCATGATAAGCACCGTTTTTAAGGTGATAAGCGCACATAATACTAATAAGATCCAGTGCCAATTTTTCGGTAATTCATACAATTGGAATAAGGCGCCGACTGTGATAAAGAAAAGGCCCAGTAACACATCTCGAAAGGGCCGGATATCAATTTCAATTTGATGCCTAAACTCAGTTTCTCCCAGCATGAGCCCCGCCAAAAAGGCGCCCAAGGCCATAGAGAGTTCAAGTTCTGCCGTGATCCAGGCTGCGGTGAGTGCCACCAAAAGAACCGCCAACATGAATAGTTCAGTTGAACGGGCCTTGGCAACACTGTGGAAGAGTGGTCGGAGTAACCATTGTCCCAGGAAGGCCAAACCAATGGTTACCCCAATACCTTTCATCAAGGCCAGTAGAAGGGGCATCAAAAGCGGGGTTTGTTTGGTCGCACTTAAGGTGGGAATAACAATGATAAAAAAGACGGCCGCTAAATCTTGAAATAGGAGCACACTCAGCGATAATCTTCCATACGTCGTATGAAGCTCATTCTGCTCGGAGAGTTGTTTAACCACCACGGCGGTTGAAGAAAGGGCAAGGGTTGAACCGGCGACAAAAGCAGTTTTGGGTTCTAATCCGAGATAATAACCCGCTAAACTCGCAATGGCCGTACAAACCACCACTTGGATGCTGCCTAAGCCCAGAAGTGCCCGACGCATGGTAAGCAATCGAGGCAAGGAAAATTCAAGACCGATAGTAAACATTAAGAAGACTACACCAAACTCGGCTAGGGGGCGTAAATCTTCCAATGAGGGGATGAATCCTAATCCTCCAGGACCGATTAACATTCCGACAAAGAGGTAGCCCAGGATGGGGGGAAGATTAATGCGTCGGAAGAGCGCCACGGCAAATACCGCACAGGCTAATAAGACTAATATATATTCAAATTGGTGCATGCTTACAATTCTATATCTGAGTCGAGGGAGTTTTCGAGCGCTTGGATGCGCACTTCCAACAATTCAAGTTTTTGTTGAACGCGCGCCAAAGTTTCAGTTTGGGTTTCAAATTCTTCTCGTGTCACGAGATTGAGCTTAGCAAGGGCTTTTTGTAACTCTTGTTTAAAGTACAGCTCAAAGTCCCCCTTCATTTTTTGTATTCCGGGGGGCAGTTCTCCAAATCGCTTGGCAAATTCATCAAAAAACTTTGTGTTCATCTTTAGAATAAGCGTATCATAATGAGGTTTTCTAATCAAGGAATTGTGAAGTGTTATTGAATAATGCACCCTGTTTATCTGTCAGGCGTGTCCTTTATACCCTCAAAATGGCCTTTCACTATCGCGCCCAATTAAAGCGCTATCGCCATGAAGCACAATATCACCTCCGCTCGGTTTTAGATCTGGATCTCAAGCGCTTGAAGGCGGAAGGAATCACTGTTCTTGTCTTGGATTTTGATGGGGTCTTGGCCTCGCATGGGGAAGACAGGGTAGAGGGAGACCTAGAGCCTTGGCTAGACCAATGTTTACAGGTGTTCGGTAGCAATCATGTCTTCATTCTTTCAAATTTGCCGACCAAAACACGGGCCTTGTATTTTCAACAACATTTTCCCGGGATTATATGGGTCCAAGTGTTGTGTAAAAAGCCCTATCCCGACGGATTATTGGCTATTTTGAAAGAAACCGGCGCCCCTAAACACGCCATTCTATTAATAGATGATCGCTTGTTGACAGGTATATTGGCCGCTGTTATCGTCGGCGTGCGAGCCTTATGGGTGGTGGATCCCCTCATCGACATACGAAAAAGACCTTTTCAAGAAGGCCTTTTTATCCTATTACGATGGTTTGAACGTCAGCTATTTTAGGATTAATCTTAAATATGAGGGTAATTAACAAATATAGGAAAGTAATATGACTTTTGTCGTTACAGAGAATTGTATCCGTTGCCGATTTACAGACTGTGTTGAGGTCTGCCCGGTCGATTGTTTCCGTGAAGGCCCCAATTTTTTAGTCATTGACCCAGACGAATGTATTGATTGCGCGCTTTGTGAACCAGAATGCCCTGCCAATGCGATTCATTCAGAGGACAATGTGCCAGCGGAGCAAAAACAATTTATACAAATCAATGCCGAATTGTCCAAAAAATGGCCGGTGATTAACAAACACAAAGAAAATTTCCCGGACGCAGAAGAATGGAAAGGGGTTCCCAATAAACTTGAGCAATTAAAACGAGAGTGGTGAGCGTTTTTTGTTCTCTCTTAATTCCAGGGTGAAGGTTTTTGTTTTCTCTTAATGCCCTGCTTAGGATGCTTAAAATCTAGGTAAATCTTAAGCAATTGATCTTCCAAGGCCTGTCTTTTCACCAAACCTACGCTCAAAGTAGAGAGTTCCTCTTTTAATTTATGAGGTTCAACTAGGGTTTTGTTTTCCCCTTCTATTTCAGCAAAAGGGTATTTATTTAGAAAATGCAAAATCGGATCGAGCGTTTTATTAAAATTCAGCAAGAAAGGTTCGTAGGGCTTAAATTCCGGAACAGCCGCTTCCATCGCTTCTTCAAGAGAGGCAAATAGAAAATAGGATGCACTACTTAAACCGAGCAACCGATCACAAAAGATTTTAACGGGGGTTGATTTAAGAGGGGTTTGCGATTTTTGGGCCAAGTCTGTCAATTTTAGAAGTTGTAAAAGTTGTGCCCACAATTTTTCTCGTTCGCCTAGCCATTTCACAAGCCTTTTATCAAGCGGTGATAAAGGTTTCGCAGATCCTTTAAATTGAGGTAACAATTCCTACACACTCCTTTGCACAGTAAAGTTACTCCGTTTAGTTAAAGCGACTGGCTACTGTAAGTCAAGTATCTTCCCTTTTATAGGGGCAAAAGAGAGGGTTTTTTTTTAACTTTTTTGTAAGCCTTTCGCTAGTTGATTATAGGGTAAAGGCTGAAATTTTGCAGGGAAAAAGCCTAAGAAAATTCCTTATTTTTTTCTATCTTATTGAATATATTGAAAATTTAATAACCTCCAGGCGATGTTTGTTTGAATTAAAACTTACATTTTTTAAAAAAAGAACCTTGTTTGTTGAATTAGAATTGATATTGTCAATAGTATTCAAGGATGAATACTAAGGGATTTTAGTCGAAGGATCGACTGAACAAGGATTGTTACTTTGACGCAGGGATGGCACTAATGAAAGGCGGATTTATATAATCCGCCTTTTCTTTTGGTAGACCAGAATACTAACCGATCCGAGTATCAGCCCAAGAAAAAGTAGACAAGACCATGCGGCTAAAGATAACCCAAACAAAGTGAATTCTCCACGACCACACTCCCCACTCGCCATGAAAACAGCCTCTATAAATTGTGGCCAAGAAAGATATTGAAACAGACGATTAAGATTGGCAACACAGCTGGCGTGTTCTTGGGGGGGTAAAAATTGTATCCATATTTGTCGACCGGCAAGCAATACTCCAATCAAACTGGCAAGAATCACTCCGGCACCGTAGTAAAAACGCCCGAGATGTTTTGGGTTGTGGATTGCCCCCACTATGAGCAGGATAGCCACTATCCACAGAACATAACGTTGTAATAAACATAATGGGCAGGGTTGAAGCGATAAACGATACTCCAAGAAATAGGCACCCATTAATACGAGGGCAGTTAAAAACGCCATTAAAGCGAATAGACGACGAAAAGAGATCAGGGCCTTGTAATTAGTAAACATATTGAAATCTCACTCCTACGATATCTAGCTTTCGTTTATCCAACCGATGGGAAACGATGTTCGCCCGGATATAATTTCCAAAAATTCGAATGGCATCATTTGCATACCATCCAAAAGAAACCCCTAGGTTACGTTCGGTGCCGCCGCGAATATCTTGATTATTAAGATTAAGATAACTTTGGCGGATCGCAATTTCAAATGCACCACAGTCTCCTTTGGGTGTGATGCGTCCAAAAGTCCCGGTTTTGAAGTCATAGTTGCGCGACTCTCCTGTCAGGATAAAACTCGCTTGAATGTAGCCCCCCCGAAATCTTAAACTCGATTGGGAGTGGAGTCTATTTACAAAAGCCTCTGCATATTCCCCTTGTAGGGTGAAGGGACCTCGTAAAAGGGCCGCATCAACCCCTAACACTTGATGGTGTTTAACTTGTCGAATGATTCCTGTGTTGAGAAATTCAGGCATTTCGCGTGAATGGGCTTCGGGTTTAGACCTAAACCGGGGTAGATCGGTAGGTTTCGCTTCTTGATGCGAAAGAGACATTCCTACATGGTATACCCGATCTTCTGTGTGGAGTGGCGAAAATGTGATGCGGGAGGCCAGGCTAATGGGATGGGTTCTTGCCAATAAATGTTCATCACGTCCGTATTCCACGATACCGATTGTGGCTGTCATCATTTCCCAGGCTTTGGAAAGAGAAACGCCTAAGCCTAAGGGTGGGGCGAAGGCAATAATGGGCAGAGGGCGTTCTAAAAATGAAAGCCACTTGCTGCTACAAGCCATTTCAAAGCTAAAAGGCAGAAAAATCTTGCCAATTAATAGATTAGTTTGGGGTGCGAGTCCTTTGTAGGATAGATAAGCCTCAAAAATTTCAACTCTCTTTCGGGCTAAATCCACTTTAAAGACATAAGAAAGATCTTGGGTAACGCCTCCTCTCAAAGCGATTTCTGCTTGTCGAATTTGGGCGCTATTGACGGGGCCGCTTAGGTCTCTTCGCCTTGTTGGGTTGTTTTGATTAGGGAGCGATCGGTTATGAAGGAATAAAGTTTCGTCGAGTTTGAGATGGGTTGACAGTTTAAACGTCCTATATTCATTTTCAGTATCATAAAATTTAAGGCCTCTTTCGGTATCCAGTGCGACTTTGGCCAATAGATTACTGCTGCCAGCAAGGATACCTAAACCAAACAAAACTACCGAAATTTGTTTTGGTTTCATTATCACAAATCACTCCCGTTTAATACTTTTTGCAATTGAATTCGAATAATTTTTAAGGTTACAACACAACTTAAAGACGAAATTCTCCAATAAAGACAGTCGAAGCAGGGCCATTTAAATAAATAGATCCATTTGGATTATCCCAGGTGACCTTGAGTTTACCTTTTGAAAAAGAGACTGTCACTGGGCTTTCCAGCAACCCTTGTTTAATCCCTGCAACGGCAGCGGCGCATGCACCTGATCCACAAGCCAGGGTTTGGCCTGCTCCTCGTTCAAATACGCGCAATCGAATATGATGAGGATCCATAATTTGCATGAACCCCACATTGACTCCTTTTGGAAAGTGGCTATGTTTTGATAAAATGTTTCCCAGCTTTTTGATAGGTGCCGTTTCAAGATTGGGAACCTGGATCACTGCGTGTGGATTTCCTAAGGAAAGAGCGGCAAATTCTACAGGGGCATTATCCACCATGAGACTATAAATCATGGATTGTTTAGGGGCTATAAAAGGGATCTCTTCAGGGGCAAAACGGGGTTTGCCCATTCCAACGGTAATGGTTTCATTGTCTGAAATGTTCAATTCAATTTTTCCTGCCAAACAATCTGCTTTTAAATGTGTGCGATTAGTAAATCCAAAATTATGGAAAAAGCGCGCAGCGCATCTTGCGCCATTACCACTGAATTCGGCTTCTTGACCATTGGAATTAAAAATTCTAAAACAAAAATCACTGTCTTCGCTTAAAGGAGGTTCAATCAACAGGACTTGATCACAGCCAATTCCAAAATGGCGAGAGGCGATGCGTTTAATATGCGCCATATGAAGTTTTAAATATTGTGAGATGAGGTCGACCACCACAAAATCGTTGCCTAAGGCTTGCATCTTGGCAAAATTAACGCGCATGGGGTTCCGCTATTAAAGAGGCTTGGGCATTAGGCGTTGGCAAATAAAGCGGCCCACTTTGACCGCAGGCCGATAATAGAAAAGTCGTGAACAATACCAACAGTTTGAACAGGTTTTGCATCCTTGCAGTATACCATGCTGACCGGCTTAAAAAAATCGTATTTGTCCCAGTTCGGGACCCTCACCCGGCCTTCGGCCACCCTCTCCCGAAAGCGGGAGAGGGTGAGAGCTCGTGATCTGCAGAAGCACCCCTAAAATCCGAAATATTAACAATTTAAAAGTTAATTAACTTTTAAGAATTATTTTCTTTCCCTCTCCCGCTGCGAGAGCGGGGTAGCTGCTTCTTTCTTCCCCTCTCCCGTTGCGAGAGCGGGGTAGCTGCTTCTTTCTTCCCCTCTCCCGCTGCGGGAGAGGGTGGCCGAAGGCCGGGTGAGGGTCATTATTTGTTATACGTTTGACTTTTTCAAACAAAAAAAGGTATTCTAGCCTTTATGTTAAGCAATACAACTCATAAAACCCTCTACACCATCCAAAGTATCCGCAGTTTTGCAAGCCGTTCCCGGACGGCAAGCAATACACAAAATGCCTTGTTCGAAGAGTTATGGCCGCAATACGGCCTTCATGAAATCCATAACCAATTCGATGGGGTGAATTTAAGCGATTTTCGCTCAGGGAAGGACATCATCTTAGATATTGGTTTTGGGGATGGACGCTCCCTTTGTCATCTAGGACAAACTTCTGAAGATAAGATCTTTATTGGGGTAGAAGTCTATAAACGAGGGATAATACAGGTGCTCTCAGAGATTGCCTCACTGCAACTCTCCAATATTCGTCTTGTTTGGGGAGATGTCACTCGGCTAGCGGCAGTCCTCCCAGCGGGGGGCCTTACGGGAGTCCAAGTGTTCTTTCCCGATCCTTGGCCCAAATCTCGCCATCATAAACGCCGCCTTATTTCAGGCCCTTTTGTTGAAACTTTGGCCTTTCTGTTAAGAGAAGGGGGGATTTTACATCTCGCGACCGATTCTGAAGACTATGCCCGTCAGATGATGTCAGTCCTATCCTCAAGTCCTAAATTTCACAATAAGTTCGGGCCCAATCAATTCGCCGAGCGCCCTTTGGAGCGTCCCCAAACGAAATATGAGGACAGGGCTTTGAAAGCAGGTCGCTTAATCCGGGAGCTTATTTTCGAGCGCAGTACCCTATAATTAATAGATGTCCACATTGCCTTTAACTCTCGATATGATTTTGGTGTTGCTGATTTTGGCAACCACCATTATTTTTTCGCTTTGGCACATCATTCGCGTGGATGTGGTTGCCCTATTAGTATTAGTGCTGATAGGAATAACGAAACTACTCCCGCCCGATCAATTATTTTCAGGTTTTTCAAGCGAAGCGGTGATGTCAATTATTGCGATCATGATTATCGGGGCTGGCATTGAAAAAAGTGGACTTGCTTTACGGGCGGCGCGCTGGATTTTAAAGATAGGGCGAGAACATCCTCAGAAAGTCAGCACGGTCTTAATGTTTACCTCAGGCTTACTCTCAGGATTTATGCGTAGTCTTGGCACGGTTGCCCTGTTATTACCGGTGGTTTCAAGAATTACGGCGCGTACCGGGATGCCGAAATCCCGTCTGTTGATTCCAATGGCCTTTTGCGCGATTTTGGGCGGGACGCTCACCATGGTGGGATCCAGTCCGCTCATTATACTTAACAGCTTGCTTAAAAATGCCCATCAGTATGTTCACAGTAAAGCGGTTTCAGGCTTTGAACCCTTTAATCTTTTTTCTGTTTTTCCGATAGGCTTAGTGATGTTATTAACCGGCATCGGGTATTTTGTATTCTGGGGAAAAAAATTATTACCTGAAGAACCTATCAAAATGGTAACAAGTGGTACAACAAAAGATAATTTTCTCAAAACTTATAATAAAGGGGGTGATATCTTTGAGTTGAAGATCTTGCCGACGAGCCCCTTGGTCAATCTAACGCTGCGCGAATTTGAAGACAGATTAGATCCCACTTCTTCAATATTGGCGGTGATGCAAGGAACAGAAGTGCACTTCCCGCCCTTAAGAAATACGGTGATTACTCCGAACTCGTTGGTGGCCATTATGGGGGAAAAGGCTACCGTTCAAGCATTCGCTTTAAAAAACGATCTCAAATTATACCCACGATTAACGGCCTTTGCTGAAACCCTACATCCTGTACGAGCAGGATTGTGTGAAGCAGTATTGCCGCCCAGCTCGCGATTAGTAGGGGAAGAGGTAAGAGAATTACATATGAAGCGTAATTATCAAATCCATGTGTTGGCTCTTCTCCGAGGACAAACGGTCTATCATGGCGAAGAAATGAATAAACTCAGCTTAAGACCCGGAGACACCTTAGGCATGTTTTGTGCCTGGGACGCCCTCGCAGATTTTCATAAAAATCCTGACTTTGTCGTTTTAACCACCGCCTATCCACGAGAAGAGATCCGACCTCAAAAAATATGGTTCGCACTCCTTTTCTTGGTATTGTCCTTAAGTTTAATTGTCTGGGGAGGATTTTCAGTTTCGGTGGGGTTATTATTGGGCGCTTCCGGGATGGTTGCCACCAACGTATTGTCGATGGATGAAGCTTATAATGCGGTGAGCTGGAAAACCGTTTTTTTAGTGGCAGGGCTTATTCCCTTAGGCTTGGTTATGCAGGTCACCGATACTACGGATTGGTTAGCCCAACATGTGCTTAATTTTCCAGAGAAAATGCCCCTTTGGGTTGTTCAAACCGCACTCGCCTTGTTAGCAACATTATTTAGTTTTGTGATGTCAGGGGTGGGGGGCGACTATCGTTTTGGTGCCTCTTGCCTTGGATTTAGCCCTACGCTTGCACGCTGATCCTCGCCAATTGGCCTTGATTGTGGCCATTGCCGCATCCAATACCTTTATGGCTCCTGTGCATCAATCTAATGCCCTGATTGCAGGCCCCGGGAATTACAGCACGCGGGATTTCGTCAAGGCAGGCACGGGGATGATGATTCTATACTGGGTAATATTACTTGTTATGTGTAATTTTTTGTACTAAAACGGGAAAAGGAAGGGAGGAAACGATTATGAAAACAGCGACGAATATTGTAGGGGCTCTACTGATTCTATTTGGGATTTTTGCCTTGATTTATCGTGGTGTTAACTATGAAACCAAAGAACCTGTTGCCCAACTTAAAATACCTAACGTAACCAATATAGAAGTAACGGAAAAACATGAAAAGGTCTTTTTTATTCCCCCCCTTGTCGCAGCCACCTCCATTGTTGCGGGTGTTGTGTTGGTCGTGATTACCCGAGTCGGTAAGAATAAAAGGCTAAAATAGCCAAAATCATCACTTTAGGGACAGAACCTAGGCGGGCAAGAAAATTTCAAGCAAGTTATTGTGAAATTGTTTACCCAGGGTGGTTAACTCGATTTTGGTGGGTCGGATATCAATGAATCCCATTGCTTCTGCTTGTTCCAGCTTTGGCTGAATGGTGTGTGCCTCTAATCCTGTTCGGGCTTCAAACAAATCCAGGGAGAATCCATTCACCAACCGTAGCGCATTTAACATGAATTCAAAAACACGTTCTTTTTCAGAGATCAATTTTGTTTCCGCTAAAAAAGTATTGTTGGGATCAAGATAATCTTTAGGAACTCGCTTCTTAGCATAACGGCTAATTTGAAGGGACGGACCTTTTATTTCGGTGATTTTGCCGTGGGCGCCTGCCCCAACGCCTAAATAATCTCCAAAATTCCAATAATTTAAATTATGTTTGCACTGAAATCCGGGTTTGGCAAAGGCAGATATTTCATATTGATTGAATCCTGCTTTGCTTAAGCGCGCATGACCTTCTATTAGCATTTCCCAAAGGGATTCTTCATCGGGTAAAGGTGGAGGATATTTGTGAAAAGGGGTGTTGGGTTCCAATGTTAAATGATACCAAGAAAGATGTTTTGGCGAAAATTCTAAGGCCATGTCGAGATCTTTCATGGCGTCTTCGGGGGTTTGATTGGGAAGCCCGTACATGAGATCAATATTAAAAGAGTTGAAATGATTTTGAAGACTATTCAGGGCCTCTATACATTCTTTTTGTTGATGCACACGACCCAAAGCGGCCAAATATTTATCTTGAAAACTCTGGATCCCTAAGGATAAACGATTGACACCTGCTATGGCATATTCATTGAAAGGGTGACGTTCAAAGGTGCCAGGATTGGCTTCTAAAGTGATTTCGATCTCGGCTTCGAAAGAAAAATCTTTAAAGACGGCATTTAGGATAGAATGAATCGAGCTTGGCGAAATAAGGCTCGGTGTCCCTCCCCCAAAAAAAATACTGTGTAGTTTACGGTTCTGAACCCGTTCTTTTTCAAGAGATAAATCTGTTAACAAAGCCTTAATATAGGCCTCTTCAGGCAGCGTCCCTTGTAGAGTATAAGAATTAAAATCGCAATAAGGACATTTTTTGATGCACCAAGGTAAATGGATATAAAGCGAAAGAGGAGGAAGCGAGGGAGGGGGAGCTTCAAGCATGAGCACTTTCCAGGGACAAGGTATTGGATAGAGAAGGAACATTTGAAGCTGAATCTTCAATCAACTTACCCTCTTCAAGAACCAACACGCGATCTAATTTTTCCACTATGGAGGCGTGGTGCGACACAATAATCACCGTTTTAAAATGATCTCGAATGATTTCCAAGATATCCCGTTTGCTTTCTTCATTTAGGCAATCTAAGGTTTCATCTAATAATAACACCTGAGGTTTCAAGAGCCAGGCGCGTGCAAGCACGAGTCGACGGATCTCCCCCCCTGAAAGATAACTCCCCAATTCTCCCACTATTGTATCGAGTTTATTCGGCAATTTTAGCATTAATTCTTCGAGGCCCATGAGCGTGATCGCTTGAATTAAACGGGTGTCGGATATATTTTGGGAGTCGTAACATAAATTATCGCGCAAACTTAAATTCATCAAACGAATATCTTGGGGAATAAGATGGATCCCTTTAAAGATATTCATATTGCCGGAATCGGGAGGATACAATCCATTTATCATGGCGAGCAAGGTTGATTTGCCGCAGCCATTCTTCCCCACGATTCCTATTTTCTCTCCCACCTTAAGTTTGATGGACAATCCTTTGAAAAGTGACTCTGATTCAGGGTTAAATGAAAAAATAATATTTTCTAAGGAAATATCAACCAAAGCATTGTCCTGAGACATTTTTTGTTTTTCAATCTTTAATCGCCGAAGGGGAATATCTAACAATTGTATCACTTTGCCGATATCCACACAGGATTCCATCAATTGTCTGAATTCGGTTGAGAGGTGTTTAATCGGGAGGAAGGCGGAAATGAGTTGTCCTTTCAACATGACAAACTCACCGAGAGTGAGCGTGCCATTCGCAAGCCCGTAAAGAGAGGCAAACAAAACAATTGTAAATGCGCCTCCCATAATAATGCCGATGATAATGTGTATACCGTGTAATCTAAAATTCGCCTCATTCCAACGATTGGCTTCTTCCTCTAACAAGCTGCTTATGGTCTTATCCTCAAACATCAATTGATTGCGCAGTGTTTTGCTATTCAATAGGCTATCGTTTGTACGTTTACAGACAACATCGGTCATTTCCCAAGCGTAGGCCCGTATTGCAATGTACCACTTTGTCCCTTTATAAAGCGTAAAAAATGACAAGATAAAGGCTGGCAATAAAACACAACCATATAAACCCAATTGACAAGCCACTATCACGGCCACAACACATTTGATGGTAGTGGGGATGAGGGATAATAGGACAACCCGTGCGACGGTGCGAGCACTTAGGCTGATTCGCCGGATGGCATTCAAGGTTTCAGGAACAGAAAGGGTTTGATAGTCGGAATAATCAATTTGATGAATATGGTAAATGAGATCGTGTGTGATATCGCGAATAGCATGGTTTGTCGCGGGAAACAAGGTGATTTCTTGAAGATGATTAATGGTTTTTTCAACCGTCCACAAAACACCCAGCAGCAATAAAAGCGACCCTAAGCCAAGGTTTAAATCAATTTTGGCGTTGTCGATTAGGCATTTAGTGGTATAGGGGATAAGGCTTACCGCGATAATTTCAATAATGATGAGGAAACTTGTGATAAGAGCCCGTTTTCGGGAAGCAGGGTATTTCGTCATGTAACGAAAAAAGAACAAAAAGATTTTTTTAACTGGGGCTATATACAGCTGTCTAGGCATGTTCTTATGAAAAATAAAAGGGTTCTTTTTGAAGAAGGCCTTATCCTAGTTTTGAAAAAATCAGGATATCATGGTTTCCCGCGCTTTAGCAAATACTCCCGTATTTCTATGTGCTTGCAGGGATGGGGTCTCTAATTGTTTTTG
>Ga0207084_1070_pt2 | contig 16238 bp, 9 predicted proteins | sample Alteio_BWMinHeat_55_FD_153543 | JGI IMG/M metagenome (GOLD analysis project Ga0207084, IMG submission 153543) | Enriched cells from forest soil in Barre Woods Harvard Forest LTER site, Petersham, Massachusetts, United States -... | ecosystem: Environmental > Terrestrial > Soil > Temperate forest >...
TTTTTAAAAGTCACTGGATGCCAGCTAAAAGCACGCTGGCATGACAGCTGAATATTTTTATTTTTAATATACCTGGATGCCAGCTAAAAGCACGCTGGCATGACAACATAGAGAGATCTTATGAAAATATTAATTTTAGGTGCGAATGGTTTTATTGGAAGTCATTTAAGTGAAGCGATTTTATCGCAACTTGATGCAGAAATTATTGCATGTGATTTGGCGGATCATAATTTAGCTTCTTGTTTAAATAATTCTAAATTTCATTTTGAAAAAAAAGATATTACGCGTGATCTTGCGTGGGTCACAGAACAAATTAAAAAATGTGATGTGGTATTTCCTTTGGTTGCGATTGCAACACCTGCGATGTATGTACAAAATCCATTACGTGTTTTTGAATTAGATTTCGAAGCGAATCTTGCGATTGTTCGTCAGTGTGTTGAATTTCGTAAACATGTTATTTTTCCGTCGACCTCTGAAGTGTACGGCATGTGTTCTGATGCTGCATTTGATGAAGAAGAAAGTCATTTAGTCACAGGGCCGATTAATAAAGAACGTTGGATTTATTCAACGTGCAAACAACTCATGGATAGAGTGATTTATGCATACGGAAAAAAACACGATGATTTTTCGTATACATTATTTCGTCCGTTTAATTGGTACGGCCCACGTTTAGATAATATTTTAAATCCACAACCCGGTGGTTCGCGCGTACTCACACAATTTATTGGAAATATTTTGCGTGGTGAAAATATTATGTTGGTGAATGGTGGGGCGCAGCAGCGATGTTTTTTACATATTCACGATGGGATTCAAGCGTTAATAAAAATGATTCAACATAAAAATAATGATGCGAAAAATAAAATTTTTAATGTGGGAAATCCGGAAGAAAATATTTCGATTCGTACATTGGCGGAATCGTTAATAAAATTAATTAAAAAATATCCGAAATATAAAGCGCTTGCTGAAAAAACACAGCTGATTGAAGTGGATTCTGAAAAATATTATGGAAGTGGATATCAAGATGTCTCGTTGCGTGTGCCTTCGATTGCACGTGCGCGCGAGGAATTAAAATGGAATCCGTCAGTGAATCTCGAAACAGGATTAACGAAAACATTAGATTTTTATTTGAATGCATAATCATTGTCATGCCAGCCGAGCGTTTTTTGCGAGAGGTGGCATCCAGAGGCTTTTTAAAAGTCACTGGATGCCAGCTAAAAGCACGCTGGCATGACAGCTGAATATTTTTATTTTTAATATACCTGGATGCCAGCTAAAAGCACGCTGGCATGACAAAACGTCATTTTTTGGGTGGTTTTTTATTTGCATCTGCTTTTGTTGAAGTAGTAGCAGTGGAAGCAGCTGTTGCAGAAGCAGTAGGCTTAGGCGTTAAGCTTTGTGTTTGCAGTCCTGTTGCAGCAATAGGCGCAGGTTGAGTAGCTGTGATTTGTTTATAATGAGTGCTAAGTTCAACGTGCACTGACCAAGACATAGGACCTGAATCTGGCTCATCCGAATCATTCAGCGCAAAAACAGATTTCATTTTTTTATCTATGATGTCTGCTTGAGTAGGGTTTTTTGAGGAGAGAAAATATTTTCTTCTCTCATTTAATTTATCAAGTGCTTGTTTGCGTTCTTCGCATGCGAGATGATTTCCAGACGCTTCTATTTTTTTTGCTTTATCCAAGAGAACATTAATTGTCTGCATCCAAAGTGTTTCATAATAATTTTCTAGATCTTTTTTTAATTGAGGATGTTGTATGCCTTTTAAAAAAGAATCCACTGACATCTGATTATTTATTTTTTCTACCCAATGTAAATTGAAAATAACTTTTTTATAAGCCTCAACGACATCAGGATATTTTTTATGGCCTTCTAATTTTTCATTTGATTTTAGTTGAACACTTTTTATTTCAGTTTCTGCGTCTTTTTGTTTTTTCTGAGCTTCTTCTGTGTAGTGTTTTGTTAAATCAGATTTGAAAGTGCTACTTTTTTCTGGTGTTAAATAGTTGAATACAATTTTTTCACAACCTTGATCGTAACAATAATTTCCAAGTGATATTAACGCTAAAGTTCCGCCTGCTCGGTGTGCTTCACAGAAATAATAAATGGCTTCTTTTGTGTAGTATTCTTCAGTTTTAAGTGCTGGAGTAGCTGATTTTGTGTCAGCTACAGCGGCTGTTGTAGCCATGCCGCCCGTCGCTGTTGTCGTGATGCCGCTCATATTTGAATTTTTGTTGTCAGAAGATTTTTTCTCAGCGTTCAGTTGTCTTGCTTGAGAGGCGAGAGTTTCATAATGCATTGCCGCTTCAAGAGAAGTATTTGAAAATTTACTGCGTGCTTCTTTTTCTTTTTGGCTAAGAAATTCAAATCGTTGTTTAGCTGTATTTTTCTTACCGTTTCCAATTTGTGTATCAATTTCTTTTTCTTCTGCTTCTGTTAATCGTCCTACTTTTTTATCAAAGAAAGTAGATTGATCGCTGAGTTCTGCTTTTTTAAGAATAGCGATGCTTGCTACCCACGCTAGTCCTAAATTTTGAACTGGAACTTTATAATTTTTTTCTTCAATGAAAGAGGGATTTAAATTAAAATTCCTGATAAATCCATCGACATCATTTTTTTCTTGGGATGTCGCACCGCTTTTAAGTTGTTCAAGTTGAAATAAAGAAATCTGTATTGAGTCAGTGAATAAAGCATTATCTGAAGCATCTGCATTTAAAGATTTTAATCGCAGCCGCGACATTGTAATAAGATTTTTAAGAGCTTGAATTGCTTTAGGAACATTCGGAATTCCACCGCGATAATTTCCTGTGAAATAAGCGTCAGCGAGTGCGCGATGAGCAGTGAGTTTTTGATCATCCTGCTTGTCTTCAATAATTTTTTTCCAGGGATGAAGATTACCTTCTTCATAATTTTCTGAAGTGATAGCAGGCATTTTTTCTTTTGTTACTATTTTTTTTAATCGAGTTGTTTTAGCAAGAAGATATTGATCTTCTGGTTTCTGTGATGATTTTAATCGCGCGATTAACGTATCGATGAGTATGATGATTGGGTCTTTAAGTTCATATCTGTTTAATCTTCTTATTCTAATAATTTCAGTATAAGCCGCTAATGGGAAATCATGTTTTAGATGACTGAGTAATCGAATAGAATTGAATAAATTTCTTCCGGGTTGTTCTTTTTCATCGAGATTGAAAAAGGTATTGAGATATTCTTTCCATGTATTTGTTTGTGGTGCTTTTGCATCAATCAATTCTAAAATAGCTGCTTTTTTGCTTGGATTTCTCACATTGCGAGGTCCAGCCGCATATAAAATATAAAGTTGAGCGCACGCATAAAAATAAAAGTAAGAAGATTTTTCTTTATTAATACCTTCTTTCTCATCAATCAATTTATTTAATCGAGCTAATCCAAAAGGATTATCATTACGAGAAGTCAATAAATCAATCGCATCACCATAACGAGGAGGAACAGAGTGCAGTGCATGAATTGCTTTTGAGTAATTAGAATATTGATTAAAACCTTCTACGCTTTCTAAAAATATTTTATCTGCAGCGTCATTATCTTTTCTAGGAAGTCGTTTGAAAATAATATCGTTCGCTTGACATTTCGCTAATTTATCTTTTATATCTTTTGAATCTGTTTTGCTTATTGTATTTAAAATGCTTTCAACATTTTTTATTTCTTCAGGAGTGCCACTTTCAAAAAATCCTGATTTATAAAGATTAGTAAAACACGTGGTGCAAGCGGAGAGGGGAGTGTCTCCTGAATTAACACTTCGAGTCGTTTGTGCATTGTAATAAAACATTCCTAAATAATATTGCGCAGCTAGATAAAGTTTTTTATCTGCCTCTATTCCTATTCTTTTAAAATGAAAAGCAGCATATTCTTGGATGGGAAATTTTTTTGGAAATCGTTTGGAAAGCGCATCAAAAAAAACGGCTTTAGTAAAGGCAATTCTAGGATCGTGGTAATCATATATCGGTTGTATTTCACGCGCGAGTAAAACAAAAAATTCTTCATCATTTTTTTTGTCGTTCGCAATTTCAAGAGCTGTTTTTTCATCGCCTCGTGTAATAGCTGTGAGTAGTCTTGCTACGCATCGAGATTCATCAGCCATGTTAGACGAAGAAGATAAATGACCTTGATAATAATACACGCCCAAACAACATTGGGCGCTAGGATAGTGTGTTTTATCTGTTTTTTCTATTTTATACGCATAAGGTGCAGCATATTTTTCAATAGGAAATGTTTTTGGAAATCGTTTGAAAAGTGCATTAAACAAAAGAAGTTTAGCAAAAACAATTTTAGGATCTTTGGAATCTTCTATTGCTTGTATTTTAGGTGCGAGTGAAGTAAAAAATTTTTCATCATTTTCTGATTTGTTCGTGCTTGCAACAGCTGCGTGCGCATCTCCTTTTTGAATCGCATCTAATAATGCGTCTGCGGGTGAATGAGATTGCATTTTTTTCTCTCCTCGGTGTCATTATCTTTTAATTATAGCTTAATTTTTCATATTTAATTTTAATGCTTATATAATCAATATCTAACAGGTGCTGCTGCAGGGTGAGCACTATTTGCAGCGGTACTCGTTGTTGCAGCAGGTGCTGTTCTTGCAATGGATGCGACAGATAATAATTTTGCTGAAATGGTATCAGCAGAAGAAATACCCAGCGCATTATTAGAAGGTAAATCTAATTGAATCCAATATTGATGAAGATATTTTCTGACACTCTCTGATGTCACTGCAAGTTGTAAGCCATTTGTTTTATTAGGTGCAGTGAGTGTGTCAACTTTTTCTAAGATTCGATCAACTATTAATTTGTATTCTGGATATCGAGTGAGTCCATCTTTTGCATCATGCAATTCTTTCAGCGCTTTTTTATAGAAAGCAGTTTGTTTTAAATTTCCAGGACGATCATCAGAATTTTTTTCTTCCTTTGTTGCTTCTGCTTTTGCTTGAATAATATAGTTATCTGCTTTTTGCGTGAGAAACTGATCTGTGTAATGAATAGCAAGATCATTTTTGAATTCAGGATTTACTTTGTTTGGATCGTTTAAAATAGTATTTACTGCGCTAACTGCATTGTCTTTTGCAACGAATAAAGTAGACGCGTCTGTGCTTAATTGACCTGACAATGTCATGATATTGCAATAGTGATAGTGATGAATGTGATGAATAGCTCTCTGATAAAGATTTATTGCGTCTTGTTTTATTTCAGCAATTTTTTTAGTGTCATTTGTTTCTTCTAATTTTTTTAATTCATCGTTTGCTTGAGTCAGATATTTTTCTGTTTGTTCTTTGTGATCTTTTTTATAAGCATCATGAAAAGCCGAGAGAGTTTTTTCAAGCATACTTGTGATGTGATTTTGATAGGTATCTTCAGAGCTATAATAATAAGATCCGATGGCTCTCAATGCATCGATGTCAGAAGGATCTGCGTTATATATTTCGCAATAATACATAATAGCTGTTTCTCTATGACATATTTCCATCGATGCTGTTAGTTGAGATTTGTTAAATGCGGTAGATAAACTTGTTGCAGTAGCAGCTGTAGAAAATTGTTTGCTGTCTTTTGCGGCAGTATTGTTTGCGGTTGTTCTGTTCGTTACAGATTTTTCTTCTTGAATGAGTAATGTTTGATTAGCTAAAGCTTGATAATGTGCTGCAGCTGCAAAACAAGCGTCTTTGTAGGGTTGTAATGCTTTCATTTTTTCTATTGAAATAAATGCGAGTCGTGCGCCTGTAGTGATGTTGCTTGCTTCTATTTTATTATCACGGAGGATGAATTTATCAATATTTTCTTCTTCTTCCCCTGTTAATCGTCCTTTTTTTCTATCGAAGAAAGAATGTTGTACGCTGAGGTCCGCTTTTGTGACAAGTGCGCACCATGTTTGATATTTTTTTCTATTTTTTAAAACGTTTTCTCTAAATTCTTTATCTTCTTCAATCCACGCTGCAGCTTTTACATGCGCACTTAAAACTTTATCTATTTTTTCTTTTTCTGAAACAGTTTCTTTTTTTTCTGCAGTAGTCGCTGCGGCGTGTCTAAGTGTTCTAAGTTGTTCTAAAGCAGAGTTGATACGTTGGGTGTATTCGTTTGAATTAGTTGCTTGTGGTGGTAATGATTTTCTAGCTTCAGCTAGTTTTTCAATAAGTGTTATATAAGCTTCAATGGCTTTGGGAATGTGAGGAATGCCATTTCCATTGTCAAAAGCGCGTCCTGTAAAATACAAGTATGCAAGTAACATTTGTGCTGAGAAATAACAGTCATCTTTATTATCAGCTATTCCTTTTTGTGCCATTTTAGTGCCAATTGTTTCATCCCAGCAGGGTGGTGCTTCTTTTAAATCCGTTGCAGCTGTATGTGGGCGTTGTAATTCTGTTGCTTTCGCAAAAATAAATTTTTCTTCGTCTGTTTCTTTAGGCCCGCATTTTGTTATTAAAGATTGAATTAATGTGTCGATGTCTGATTTCAATTCAGGTCTTTTTAATTTTTGTAATTGTGTAATTTTACTGTATGCAGCTAAAGGAGATTGATCGATGCAATCGAGCATTGCAATTGAATCAAGAAGATTTCTTTCTACATTTTCACCGTATTTTAGCGCATATTCTAAATCAAAAAAAGTATTGAGATATTTTATCCATACATTTTCTTGTATTTGATCGGTAGCAGCTGCAGCTGAAGTCGCTGCAGATTGTGATGAAACAGCGATTGCAGTAGTTGCTGTTGTTTCTGTTTTGGATTTTGGTTTCCAATGGGGAATTCTTTCTGCCCATTGTTTATTAAGTATATCAAAAAATTTTTTTTGCTGTGTTTTATCTTGAAAAGATTCTTTGCTATGAACTCTGTAAAGTTGAACACACGCGTAAAAATAAAAAAAGAGTGGTCCTTGCCCGGCGGATAGGACGGGTGTTATTAAGTCATCTGCTAATAAATATAAACGTGTTAATCCGTGGAGATTCTGATCGGTAGCGTTTTCTTTGCTGTCATGCTTTGCTTCAATATGCGTGACAAGAAAATTAATTGCGTTTCCGACATTAGGTGGATTTTCTTTTAATGCGTGAATTGCTTTTGAAAAATGAGATTTTTTTGCTTTGCCTTCTTCAGTTTCTAAAAATATTTTATCGGCTTCATATTCAGTATCTAAATCAGGATGGGTTACAAAAATGGTGTGAAGTAATTCTCTTGCTCTCGATTTTACCTCATTCATTGTTATCGATGAGAGGGAGATGGAAATGATTTTTTTTAAAACACCAATAGCACTTTTCATTACAAAACGATGTTGTAAGAAGGAAGAATCCTCTTTTATTAGTGCAGTAAGATTCACTACGAATTTTTGTTCGCGTTCGCCATTTTTTGTTGTTGCATTTTCATAGGAGTAAACTTCTAAATAGTAGGTAGCGATCAGATAATGCGTCATCAAAGAATTATTAAACTGCATTTTCGCTCGAACTTTATAAATAGGCGTTTTAAATTTTTCCCAGAGTGCATTGAAAAATACGGCTGCAGTAAATGATGCGGTATGTGTTTCTATTTTTTGATTAGATAAAGGCTTGATGACTTCTTCAAAAAATTTTTCATCTTTTTGTTCGGAAACGATTTTGATAATAGTCTCAACTGATTTTGTTTTAAGAATAGCGCCTGAAAGTTCTTGTGCTCTGGAATTCATTGTTGCTCCCGGTTTTTGTATGTAAATAGTGGGAGCTATTGTACGGGAGAATTCTTAAGGAAAACTTAAGGATTGTCATGCCAGCCGAGCGTTTTTTGCGAGAGGTGGCATCCAGTGTCTTTACATTCATATCCACGATCAATCGTTGTGTTTCCGACAGCTGCTAAAAATTAAATTATTTTTTGTGGCCGGCTGCTGTTGCATTTACCGTTGCTGCATTTGAAGGAGATGCAGCAGGAGGAGTAGCAGCTGATACTGTTACACTCAACGCAGGCAATGCTTTTGCTGAAGCAGCTGAAATAGGAGCAGAAGCAGCAGATTCTTTTATTGTGTTACTGGCATGGGTTGCTTCTTCTGCTTTGCGTTTTTTGAATTCCGTTTCTTTTTCTGCTGTCGTTTTTTTATAAGCAGAAATAAAAGTTTGGATATTCATTCTATTTATTGTGAGTGCTTCGTTAATAGCAAATTGATATTTTTCTGTGCCATCAAAATAATAATTTCCCAATAAGATGAGTGTCATTTCATCAGCAGGATCTGCAATATAGGCTTTGCAATAATAGTGAATCACTTTAATTTTATTGTTGTGGGCCGTGGTAACGCTCGGTGCAGCAGCCATTTCTGCTGAAACGTGTTTGCTATCGAGTGAAGATCGACTTTCATTTTCCATTTGTACTGCGTGTTGAACGAGCGTTTCACAATGCGAAGCCGCTGCAAAACAAGCATTTTTATAATCTCTGCACACATCTTTTTTTTGTGCCATGATAAATTCTAATCGTTGTTTCGAAGTAATTTTTTCAATTGTTTTATGAGCACGCATTTCTGTATCAATATTTTTTTCTTCTGACTCTGTGAGTCGTCCGTCTTTTCTATCGAAAAAAGAATGTTCCACACTGAGTTCAGCTTTTTTAACTAATGCGGTTTTTTCTCTTAATGTTTTTTCTAATTCAACAACTTTTTCTTCAAATGTTGTTGCAGCGTGTGCATTTAAAAAGATATCAATCTCTTTTTTTTCTGCATGTGTTGCGGCGCATTTTAATTTTTGAAGTTGTTGGATAGCCGTATCAACTAATTCAGGTAATGATTTTGCGTGAGCGGCTGTCATGAGTTGTTTATAAGCGTGAATGGCTTTGGGAATATTTGGGAATCCGCTTTTTAATCCACTGCCCGTAAAATAACCATGTGCAACAACGCAGTGTGCCGTGAGTTTTTCGTCATCATTTTCTATGCTTTTTTTCCATTCAACGAAGGCAGGAACTTCTTCTTCAGAAAGAGGTGGGTGTCGGTGCTCAAGGCCTTTTTTTATTGCTATGAAATTAAAAACCATTCGAGCTTCGGCCATCGTCTCCTCTTTGGAGAGTGATTCTTTTGATAACTCCTCAGCTAATTCAGTGAGTTCAGTATTTAATTCGGGTCTGCAAAGTGCACGCAGCCATATCAATTGACATAATTTGGCGTATAAAAAATCTGATTTAAGAAAATTGAGACGATAGATCACGTCTAATGGAGTTCTTTGATCAAGAAATTCTTTTGAATCACTATCGAGATCAAAAAAAGCATGAGTGAGGTTTCTCCAGATTGTGGGTGTTGGAAAATTCGATTTAGCATCTGTGTCATTAAGAATTCTTAAATAGCTGTGTTTTAACGTTTCGTTTAGATGTGCAGGATGGTCATATATAACGGCGAGCTTAAAACAAATTAAATAAAAAAGAAAAATGGATGCGTTATCATCGGGATTAAAAGGGAGTATGTCTAAGAAAACACGTACATCATTTAAATCAGTAGTATCAATCAATGGCAAGTCATTAACAGTATCAATAGTTAATGTAATTCCCATTTTATCCAAAGCTGAATTATTTTTTAGCTGAAAAGTAAATATCGATACTAAGCATTTGAATGTAATAATTCCCGTAGGTGGCAGAGTTTCTTTTTTAAGAGAAGTTAAGTCACTCGCAACAGTTTCTACAGGATGTAATGCGGTGTTGTCGGTTTGTGTATTTGAAACGGATTCATTATTAGATTGCATTGTTTATTCCTCGTGAGATGGAAGGATTATAACAAGAGAATTCTTAAGGAAATCTTAAAATAAAGTGAAAAGTTTGATTTTTTTAATTCGGAACGCGATGAATTCGTGCGCCGAGCTGCGTTAATTTTTCTTCGATACATTCATATCCACGATCGATATGATAAATACGATCAATCGTTGTGCTTCCGACAGCTGCTAATCCTGCTAATACTAAACTTGCAGAAGCGCGTAAATCAGTTGCCATTGTGGGCGCACCTTGTAATGCTTCAATTCCCGTACAAATGGCTGTATTTCCTTTCAAAGAAATATTTGCACCCATACGTAATAATTCTTGCACGTGCATAAAACGATTTTCAAAAACCGTTTCTGTAATAATGCCTGTGCCTTCTGCAATGGTATTCAATGCCATCATTTGTGCTTGCATATCTGTTGGAAATGCAGGATACGGTGCAGTGCTGAGTGTGATTGCGCGTGGACGATTACCTTTCATATCTAAACTAATCCAATCACTTCCTGTATCAATAAATGCGCCTGCTTCTTGTAATTTTAATAAAACAGATTCTAATGTTTCGGGGCGTGCATTTTTTAATTTTATTTTTCCGCGAGTAATTGCAGCTGCAGTTAAATATGTTCCTGTTTCAATTCGATCTGGTAAAACAGAGTAAGTTCCACCAGTTAATTTTTCGACACCATCAATAATAATTGTAGCTGTTCCTGCGCCAGAAATTTTTGCGCCGAGTGCATTTAAAAAATTTGCGAGATCTTCGACTTCAGGTTCACGTGCTGCATTTTGAATAATGGTTTGTCCTTTTGCGAGAACAGCTGCCATCATAATATTTTCTGTTCCTGTGACAGTGACAATATCCATTACAATCGTTGTACCTTCTAATCTTTTTTTTGCTTTTGCTTTGATGTAACCATTTTCAACTTCAATGTCTGCACCGAGTGCGCGCATTCCTTTTAAATGTTGATCAACAGGACGTGTTCCAATGGCGCATCCGCCGGGGAGTGAAACGTTTGCTTCACCAAATCGTCCGAGTAAAGGACCGAGTACTAAAACAGATGCACGCATGGTTCGCACTAATTCATACGGTGCAAAAAAAGAAGTGACATTGCTTGCATCGGCTTCAATGTTGGATTTGTCATCGAGTGACATTCGTACGCCCATTTGTCCGAGCAAACTCATAATCGTTGCAACATCTTGTAATTGCGGAACGTTACTAATTTGAATCGGTTCGGGGATTAATAATGATGCTGCTAAAATAGGAAGTGCTGCATTTTTTGCGCCGGAAATTTTTATTTCGCCTGTGAGGGGAATATTTCCTTGAATAATTAATTTATCCATTTATTTGTTCTCTTGTTGTTGCCATTCGTCTGTTGTAAATGTTTTCATTGAGATTGCGTGTAATGAGCCATCTGCGATTTTATCGCGTAATGTCTGATAAACCAATTGTTGTTTTTGGATTCGGTTTTTACCGACGAATGCATCGCTGATAATGGTTGCTTCAAAATGAACGCCGTCGTCGCCTTTGACGATGGCTTCGCAGTGAGGAATTCCGGATTCAATTAATTTTTTAACTATGTTGGGTTGCATATGACCTCATTATTAGAACATCTGTCATCCCGAGACATGCTTTTTGTCGAGGGATCTCCATGGAGATCCTTACGGCTAAAAGAAAAAGCATGCCTCAGGACGACGATGAAGCTGTCGTTTACATCGGTGGTAACATTCCACCTGGAAAATTGCCTTGCATTCCGCGCATTAATTTTAACAATCCACCTTGTTTCGAAATTTTCTTCATCATTTTTTGCATTTGCATAAATTGTTTTAATAAACGATTGACGGCTTGAATATCTGTGCCTGATCCATTTGCAATTCGACGTTTGCGTGAACCATTAATTAAATCAGGAAGACGTCGTTCTTTTTGTGTCATTGAATTAATAATCGCTTCAATTTCAATGAGTGATTTATCATTTACTTTATCTTTTACATTTTGTGGTAAGGAATTCATGCCAGGTAATTTACTCATAATGCCTGTGATTCCACCCATATTATGCACTTGACGTAATTGATCACGAAAATCTTCAAGATCAAATGCTTTTCCTTTTTTCATTTTTTTCGCGAGTTTTTCAGCTTTGGAACGATCAAGATTTCGTTCTGCTTCTTCAACGAGTGTAACAATATCACCCATTCCTAAAATGCGTGATGCAATACGCTCAGGATGAAAAGGTTCAATCGCATCAATTTTTTCACCGACGCCGATAAATTTAATGGGTTTTCCTGTGATCCATCGCACAGATAACGCAGCACCGCCGCGTGCATCACCATCTGTTTTTGTGAGAATGACTCCTGTGAGTGGTAATGCTTCATTGAATGCTTTTGCGGTATTTGCGGCATCTTGTCCTGTCATACTGTCGACAACAAATAAAGTTTCAATCGGTTGAACGCTCGCGTGTAAACGTTTTATTTCTGACATCATTTCATCATCGATGTGTAAACGTCCTGCAGTATCAATAATTAAAACATCCATTAATTTTGATTTTGCTTCTTGTAATGCTGCGGTTGCGATTTTAATCGGATCTTGATTTTCATGACTTGGAAAAAATTCCACAGAAATAGTTTGCGCGAGTGTTTGTAATTGTTGAATTGCAGCAGGACGATAAACATCGGTGCTGACAACCATCACTTTTTTTTCATTTTTCTTCAACCAATTTGCAAGTTTTGCAACAGTGGTTGTTTTTCCTGATCCTTGTAATCCTGCCATTAAAATGACAGCAGGCGGTTGTGTTGTTAAATCGAGTTCATCATTTTTTTCACCCATCATTCGGGTCAGTTCATCATTGACGAGTTTGATTAAGGCTTGTCCGGGGGTGAGGCTGCCCATGACTTCTTGGCCTAAGGCTTTTTCTTTTATTTGCGGAATAAAATCTTTAATGATAGAAAGTGCGACATCGGCTTCTAATAATGCCATTCTGATATCGCGTAATGTCGATTCAATATTTTCTTCGGTTAAGCGACCTTGACCGGAAAGTGTTTTAACGACTTTTTGTAAGCGTTCTGAAAGATTTGCAAACATGTGCAGTTCTACCTAAAATTTTTGCTGGACGAGTATACACGAAATATAGGAAATAATATGCAAATTGATTCACAAAAAAATATTTTAAAAGAAGCGCGCTTTATTGAATCTCCTCATTACGATAAGCGCCCCGATAACACATCCATTGATATGATCGTGGTGCACAATATCAGTTTGCCGCCTGGGCAATTTCTGAATGATTCCATCGAGAAGTTTTTTTTAGGAAAATTAGATTCTTCTTTGCATCCTTATTTTAAAACGATTGAAGATTTAAAAGTTTCTTCGCACCTTTTTATTAATCGCGAAGGGGTGATCACACAATTTGTTCCTTTTGATAAACGTGCATGGCATGCGGGAGAATCTTTTTTTCAAGGAAAAACTGGCTGCAATGATTTTTCAATTGGAATTGAATTGGAAGGTGAAGATGAGCGTCCGTATGAAAAAATTCAGTACACAACACTCGCAAAAATTATTTCAACATTGATGGAAAAATATTCAGCTATCACGCGTGATCGTATTGTGGGGCATTCAACCATTGCGCCAAACAGAAAAACAGATCCGGGCCCTGCATTTGATTGGACACATTTAGATTATTTATTGCATAATGTGTGAAGCTTTTTCGGGAACCGCCATAAGGAAATAATACTATGACTTTCATCACCGCATTAATTGCTCTTCTTGTTGAACGCTTTTTTGATTGGACTCACATTCGTCATTGGAATTGGTTAACACGTTATAAGCAATGGATGAGCACTAAAATAAAAACGAATTCCCCTTATCTTTCGTTAGCACTTTTTGTTGCACCGCCTGCTGTAATCGTTGCGTTAGTGGATTTAATTTTATCGCACTGGTTGTATGGTATTCCCCGATTAATATTTAGTGTGTTGGTGTTAATGTATTGTTTTGGTCCTGATAATTTGTGGGCGCAAACGTATTTATCTGTAAATGATCCGAAAATGGAAAAAGCACAACAGTTTTTTCATTTCAATGCATCACATGATTCACAAGCAGCACATCAATCTTTTACACGCGCAATTTTTATTGAAGCACATCAGCGTGTGTTTGTTGTTGTGTTTTGGTTTATTTTCTTAGGGCCTTTTGGTGCAGTGGCGTATCGATTGCTTGCATTAGAACAACAACCTTTTGCAGAAAAAATGAAACAATGGTTGGATTGGATTCCTGCACGTGTATTTACTTTCTTTTTTGCACTCGGCGGACATTTTATTGAAGTGTTTTCTATTTGGAAAAAAGGAATGACAAAAGGGACAGAGGCAACACAATCACTCATTGCTGATTGTGGAATTGCTTCACTGGATGTTGTGAAAGAAAATAAATTACCTGAAGATGGAACGGCGGAAAAACATGCGCTTGCATTGTTAGATCGTACTTTCATTATTGGATTAGTGGTGCTTGCGGCGGTTGTGTTGTTAATTTGATTTCTTAGTTTTATAATCCCGCGCTTTCGGCAAGGAATTTTCGCATGGCAAAAGCGTGGGATGATGCAGATCCAACTGAAACACAAGAATGGCTTGAAGCATTTGCTTCTGTTTTAAAAGAAGAAGGCGCAGACCGCGCACGTTTTATCGTTGAACAATTGCTCGATGCTGCTTCTAAAAAAGGAATAGAACTCGGAAAATCTCTCACAACACCTTATTGCAATACCATTAAACCAGAAGCACAACCCAACTATCCCGGCGATCTTGAAATAGAAAAAAGAATTGAAGCGATTTTGCGTTGGAATGCAGTGGTGATGGTATTACGCGCAAAAAAAGAAGCGGGCGGTGTGGGTGGGCATTTATCTTCTTACGCATCCATTGCAACGATGTATGAAGTCGGGTTCAATCATTTTTTTCACGGCGCTGTAAAAAATTCTTCAGGAAAAAATTTCGCCGGTGATTTAATTTATTTCCAAGGACATTCTTCTGAAGGAAATTATGCGCGCGCATTTTTAGAAGGACGTTTATCTGAAAAACATTTAAAAAATTTTCGTCAAGAAATTGGAAAACCAGGATTGTCATCTTATCCGCATCCGTGGTTGATGCCAGAATTTTGGCAATTCGCAACTGTGTCACTCGGACTCGGTCCACTTCAAGCTATTTATCAAGCACGTTTTTTAAAATATTTAGAAAACAGAAAATTATTAGATACGAATGATCGTCGTGTTTGGGTATTCGCAGGTGATGGTGAAATGGATGAACCTGAATCCATTGCAGCATTATCACTCGCAGCACGTGAACAACTCGATAATATTATTTATGTCGTCAATTGTAATTTACAAAGACTCGATGGACTTGTTCGCAGCAATTCAAAAATCACACAAGAATTAGAAGGTGTTTTTCGCGGCGCAGGATGGAATGTCATTAAAGTATTGTGGGGAAGTGAATGGGATTCCATTTTCAAAAAAGATAAAAAAGGGCTGTTATTAAAGCGTTTAAGTGAATGTGTCGATGGTGATTTACAAAATGCGTACGTGCGTGGCGGTGCTTACACGCGCGAATTTTTATTTGGTGAAAATGAAGAATTAAAAAAATTAGTCGAACATTTATCAGACGATGACATCGGACATTTAAGTCGCGGTGGACATGACGCAATAAAAATTTATGCGGCATATGCAAAAGCAATGGAAAATAAAAATCAACCGACAGCGATTTTATGTCAAGGTGTCAAAGGATTTGGTTTAGGAAAATCAGGCGCAGAAGGTCGCAACATTGCACACAATCAATTAGAAATGACAGAAGACGAATTAAAAACATTTCGCGAACGATTTAATATTCCTGTGACAGATAAACAAATTGCAGATTTAAGTTTTTATCATCTCGATGAAAAAAGTGAAGAAGCAAAGTATCTTCACGCGCAACGAAAAAAATTAGGCGGATATTTACCTGCACGACACGTTCATTCACATCCACTTAAAACACCTTCACTTGAAGTGTTTGATGCATTATTAAAAGGAAGTGGTGATCGTGTGATGTCAACCACGATGGTGTTAGGAAGAATTTTTAATACGTTATTAAAGGATCAAAATATCGGTTCACGTATTGTTCCTATTTTTTCTGATGAAGTGAGAACATTTGGATTAGAAGCATTATTCAGACAAGTCGGAATTTATTCTCACGTCGGACAACTTTACACACCCGAAGATAAAGAACAACTTGCTTATTATCGCGAAACACTCGACGGACAAATTCTTGAAGAAGGCATTACAGAAGCAGGATGTATGGCGTCGTGGATTGCAGCTGCAACTTCTTATGCAACACATCAATTTCCGATGGTTCCATTTTTTACTTATTACTCTATGTTTGGTTTTCAACGTGTGGGCGATTTAATTTGGGCAGCTGCAGATATGCGCGCGCGTGGATTTTTAATTGGCGCAACAGCAGGACGCACCACATTAGAAGGTGAAGGTTTACAACATCAAGATGGAAGTAGTTTGTTAGCTGCATCGCATGTTCCTAATTGTCGTTCGT
>Ga0207084_1108_pt1 | contig 15504 bp, 14 predicted proteins | sample Alteio_BWMinHeat_55_FD_153543 | JGI IMG/M metagenome (GOLD analysis project Ga0207084, IMG submission 153543) | Enriched cells from forest soil in Barre Woods Harvard Forest LTER site, Petersham, Massachusetts, United States -... | ecosystem: Environmental > Terrestrial > Soil > Temperate forest >...
AAAAGACAGCAGTATTGGTTGGTCCCTCGGGGGTTGGTAAGTCATCTTTAATTAACGCATTGGCGAGCAATAAGGCGATTCGAGTGGGAGATGTTTCGCCCAAAGGGGCAGGCAAACATACGACGACTGCGACGCGTCTTTATCATTTGCCAGATGGCGGACGTTTGATTGACTCTCCCGGCGTACGCGAATTTAATTTATGGACAGTAAATAAACAAGATATGCCCCAATGTTTCAAGGAATTTGCGCCTTTTCTGCAACAATGCCAATTTAAAGATTGCAAGCATTTGACTGAACCTAGTTGTGCTGTGCAAGCAGCGCTTGCTAATGGTAAAATCAGCCGCGAACGATATGCCAGTTATCAAACGCTGATGAAACAAGCGCGAGATGAAAGCGCATTCGATCCATCATCTAAAAAAAACAAACATAAACAGTCTCGACATAAATATGAAAAATGAGTCTCAAACTTTCCGCTTACGAAGCTTTGTCCGCCGTGATAGCCGCATCACTGCAGCGCAAGCACGTGCTTATGAAGAGCTATGGCCGCAATTTGGCCAGCAGATAGATCAGGGTTTGATTGATTATGATATGGAATTTGGCCGCAAAGCAGCGCGTTTTTTAGAAATTGGTTTTGGTTCTGGACATTCTTTATTGGCACTCGCAAAGAGTCAGCCCGAATGTGATTTTATTGGCGTGGAAACACACAAGCCTGGTATTGGCGCCCTATTACTGGGGATGGAAGCGCAAGCCATCACTAATTTGCGAATTTATCATGGTGATGTGATTGATGTCTTGACCAACTGCATTCCCATGGTGAGTCTCGATGGCATTCAAATTTTTTTTCCTGATCCTTGGCAGAAGCGCCGTCATCATTTACGCCGTTTAATTCAGCCGGATTTTGTTTCTTTGTTAGTTGAAAGAATTAAAGTGGGTGCCAGTTTACATTTAGCAACAGACTGGGAAGATTATGCGCGTCATATGATGCAAGTTGTATCATCAGAAAAAAAATTATTGAATCTGGCAGGTGAGGGGCAATATGGGGGACGTTCAGCTTATCGACCTATTATTACGAAATTTGAACGTCGAGCTGTACAAGCAGGCCGTGCTATTTGGGAATTGCAATTGGCGAAGAAAGGGTTAGAATTTCGAGATTGCTGATGGGCTGCAAAAATAACTGTTTACCCCCTCTCCCCCAATGTTTTTTATTGGGGGAGAGGGTTGGGGTGAGGGGGTGAGCAGTTACCAAAAAATAAGGATATGTGTAATGCGAAGAATAGTGAAGCTCGCTTTAGTTTGCCTGAGTTGTGCTGCGATGAATGCCTTTGCAGTGGCGCCGGGTTTTTATATGGGATTTATGCTGGGGCCCGCGACGAATAATGGTACACCGCAGAATGTGATAACGATACAGACAACGACAACGGCAGTGCCTCCGCCTCAAAACCAAGTTGTTACTGAGATTGCAGGTCCAACATTAGCGGCAAAACCTCAAACCAAGCAATTTGGTACGCGATTTTTCTTGGGCTACCAGATGAGTAAGTATGTTGGCTTTGAAATGGGTTTGGATTATTTTAATGGCATTCGATATAAGGTAAATTTGCCGCCTAATACGGCAACGGTAACTTATTCTACCGCTACAAATATGCAAATACGTTTCCGTGGTTTTGATCTGGTTGTCAAAGGCATTATGCCGCTTGGTAATTATTTTGATGTTTTTGGTAAAATTGGGCCCGCTTTTCTTTACCAATCGACATCGGGTGCTTTGAATGGCCAACCGGTTTTTGGCACGGCGCTGGTTACGGTTAATGGCGTGCCGAAGACAATCAATACAGTGACAGCCATTCCCAAAGGAAAATACACTTCAAAGGTTCGTCCAACTATCACTATCGGTGCTAGCTATGATGTCAGCCAAAATTGGGTTGCTGATATTTCTTTGAATACGATTATGGTGGGCGATTCAGTGAAAAATGTTTCCTTTCTTGCTTTGGGGCTTTCTTATCATTTTGTTGATAAGTATTGCGGACAGTTTTTGTGTGATGATTGATGTTGGCTATCTGCATGCCCTCACAAAAACATCCCCACCAAATCATTCAAAAATTTCTGTCCCAACACCGAAGCGCAAATTCTTTCATCATCATCCAACAGCAATCCACGCTCCCGCGCCGTTCGCATCACACTTTCAATTTGCGACACACTCAAACCCGTGCGCGCTTGAAACAAACTCAAAGGAACACCATCAGTTAATCGCAGCGCATTTAACATAAATTCAAACATTAAATCTCGATCAGACAAAATTTTTATTTCAACCTGACGCTTTATTGGATTCAAATAATCATTGGGATGTTTGACTTGCGCGAAACGCGTGACTTCACCTGATGCCAAAGTTAATTTACTATGCGCTCCCGCACCAATTCCTAAATAATCACCAAAGCTCCAATAATTATAATTATGTCTGCATTGCCGATCTTGTCTTGCATAAGCAGACACTTCATATTGCTGCAATCCTGCCCGAGCTAATATTTCCTGTCCTGCTAATTGCATCTCCCACAAATCATCATCTGGCGGCAAGCTAGGTGTATGACGATAGAAAAAAGTATTGGGTTCAATCGTCAATTGATACCAAGAAAGATGGGCGGGTGAAAAACTCAGTGCCTTATTTAAATCATCCAAGGCATCTGCAAGAGATTGATTCGGCAAGCCATACATTAAATCAAGATTGAAATTATCAAAGCCCGCTTCCCTCGCCAAGGTGATAGCGCGCATGGCATTGTCAGCATCATGAATACGTCCCAATGCTTGCAGCTTATCATTTTGTAAACTTTGAATGCCTAATGAAAGACGATTCACGCCTGCTTCACGAAAAGCATGAAAACCTTTCTGATCAATCGTGCCAGGATTGGCTTCCAGTGTGATTTCAATCTGAGGAGCTAAATCTAATCGCTCTGCAATACCGTTTAATATTTGCCCGATTGATTTACCAGAAAAAAGACTGGGGGTGCCGCCACCAAAGAAAATACTGATGAGGGGTCTATCAGCAATGAGCGCTAAATAATGATCCAAATTTTGTAATAGCGCTGCTACATATAATTCTTCAGGTAAGTCAGTTTTTGCCTCATGAGAATTAAAATCACAATAGGGACATTTTCGTACACACCAAGGAAGATGAATATATAAACTTAGCGGCGGAAGTTCAGTAAAAATTGGCATAAATCAGATCTACGGTTAAAATGGCGAACACTAGTATACCGTCAAATTAAGGAGTTGTTCATGAATAAGCGTGTCAAAGTTGCCATTACAGGTGCTGCCGGTCAAATAGGCTATGCTTTAATTTTTCGTATTGCTTCTGGCCAAATGTTTGGCGCAGAAACGGATGTGGAATTAAATTTATTAGAATTAGAACAAGCCCTGCCCTCACTCAAAGGGGTGGCCATGGAATTAGAAGATTGCGCCTTTCCTTTGTTGAAAAAAGTCACAACCACATCTGATGTCAATGTAGCCATGAAAGATGTCAATTGGGCTGTTTTAGTGGGTTCTATGCCGCGTAAAGATGGCATGGAGCGTTCCGATTTATTAAAAATAAATGGCCGGATTTTTTCTACGCAAGGCCGTGCTTTTAATGAGCATGCAGCCAGTGATGCGCGCCTATTTGTGGTCGGCAATCCCTGCAATACCAATTGTTTAATTGCGATGAATAATGCGCCCGATGTGCCCCGTGACCGTTTTTATGCAATGACCATGTTAGATGAATTACGCGCACGCACGCAATTAGCGATTAAAGCCAAGGTGGATGTCACTGCTATTCGTGAAATGATTATTTGGGGTAATCATTCTGCCACACAATATCCTGATTTCTATCATGCAAAAATTAATGGCAAGCCAGCGACAGAGGTCATCACAGATTTATCTTGGCTGCAAAATGATTTTATTTCCACGGTACAAAAACGGGGTGCTGAAGTGATAAAAGCGCGAGGTGCATCATCAGCAGCATCAGCGGCTAATGCGGCTTTGATGTCGGTTTATCATTTGGTGCATGATACCCTTCCTCATGAGACATTTTCTGTCGCGCGTTGTTCGCAGGGAGAATATGGTATTGACGAAGGTTTGATTTTCTCCTTCCCTTGCCGCACTGAAAATGGAAAATTAAAAATTGTTGAAGGCTTGACGCAAAATGAATTTGGCCAACAGAAAATTCAATTGACCTTGGATGAATTGCGCAAAGAACGTGATGCAGTGAAAGACTTGGGTTTGATTGCGAGTGCGGCCTAAACCCGCCAGGCAATAGCGCCCATCATCATCGTGCCAAACAAAAGACACGCAAATTCGATCAGACCTTGCGTGTCTTCGGTATGTTGATGGAAATGAATATGATGCAAGGTGGAAATATAAAGAAAAGTACCAGCGGCAAAGGCATTGAAAATCGCGGCAGCTAATTCTCCATTTTTCATCAGGGTGAAATGTTGGATCATGGCGCCGCAGGCAATGCCAAGGGGTGTCATCAAGGCAAAGAAAATAATAATGTAAAGGATGCGTTTCAAAGGAAGTTGATGGCGCAGCAAGCTTATACAAAGGGCAAAACTTTCTGATCCCTTGTGCGCTAAAATGGCGATAAATAACATGATGGTTTCTGTGAATGTTTCCCCAATCCCTAATGCCGCGCCTTCAATTAAGGCATGCACAATGAGAATCAAGGCTAATAAATAGGGAATAGCGTGAAGTGCAGATTTCGCAGAATAGTTTAGAGATAATCGTTCCAGTAATAGCAAAAATAAAAATCCCATGACACTAATCCATTCCGCCAAGGGATAAGTCATCACAGGATAAAGATGATTAAAGAGACGAATGGAATCGGGCAGCATGTGGAAAAAAGCAGCGCCAAGAAAAATGCCGCTAGCGAGGGCATCGCCGAGATGGGCTGATTCGCTGTGTTTGGGCGCGTGTTTTTTTTTAAGCGGATGAATAATGCTTATGATACTCACGAGAAAAATGAGCAAGGCGGCGATGAGTTTGTAAACGAGCAGGGTCACAGTGAAATCCTGTTTTTAAGACATTAGGTAAGAGTTTGTGTTGGTTATTGTGCGCGGGTGTTCGTTGTTGCGCAGGTGTTCGTCGTTGCGTAGGTGTTCGTCGTTGCGAGGAGTGCTTTTTACGACGAAGCAATCCAGGCTTCGACTTTTATAAAAAAAGCAATATTTGATAAAAGTCGAAGCCTGGATTGCTTCGTCGTAAAAAGCACTCCTCGCAACGACGAACACCTACGCAACGACGAACACCTGCGCAACGACGAACACCTACGCAACAACGAACACCCGCGCACAACAACCAACACGAACCAATACTTGTGAACTATAACAGGATCAGAGATACTTCCGATATGGAAATTACACTGATTCAAAAAATTGCGATTTGGGCCATTCCCCTTATTTTTGCTATTACTTTGCATGAAGTAGCGCATGGCTATGTCGCTTCTCTTTTTGGCGATAATACCGCTCGTTTATCTGGCCGTTTGAGTTTAAATCCCATTAAACATATTGATTGGCTGGGTACTGTCATTGTGCCTTTGCTCATGCTAGTCGTGAGTAATTTTATTTTTGGTTGGGCAAAGCCTGTGCCAGTTGATCAAAGAAATTTACATCATCCGCGGCGTGATATGGTTTTTGTGGCGCTAGCAGGGCCTGGTTCCAATTTATTGATGGCGCTTTTTTGGGGCTTGATGGCAAAACTTGGCGTGATGGCTGAGGCGAGCGGCAATGCTTGGTTGGGCGTGCCGCTTTCCCTGATGGGTGGTGCAGGTATTATGATCAATATTGTGCTGGGTGTTTTGAACCTAATTCCCTTGCCGCCCCTTGATGGCGGTAAAATTCTCATCAATTTATTGCCGCCACGCTGGGCTTATCAATTTAGTTTTATCGAGCCCTATAGTTTTATCATTTTGATATTGCTTATTTTTTCTGGCTTATTAGGCTATATTGTCGGGCCAATAGCTTATTCTCTCATGTATCTCATCACCAATTTGTTTGGTCTCAACTAGTGTGTTAGCATGATTCCCACTATAAGACTCAAACGAGGTGAGGGATGGACGCGAGATTTCAACATTCCAAAGCTGATACTGATCGTAAGCAATTAACGCCCTTTGAATTATTTCAACTCAGTTCGTCTAGTGTCTATCAAGCATTATTGGCAGAACATGGTAGCGATGAAGTGAGCATGGTGGATATTCATTGTGATGAGCAAGTAATCGGAAATCATTATCGATCTATAGCAAATACTGGGCAACAGGTAGAAGTTTCTGCTACACCCCTTACCTCTGATACACCAACATCAGAGGCACAAGTAATGGATCTCATCTCTAGTGATACATCGCAATCGGAAGATGAGCCTTTTACTTCAGTTGTATCATCAGGTAATTTAAGAATTAATGAATATCCTCCCATCGCTCGATTATTTGTAAGCACAAGCGGTGCCGCGCATTTGGTTTATTATCCAGCCGTTGCTTCAGATGATTCTGTTCGCCCCAGAGATATTTCACTCAAGCAATTAGTCAAGGCAGTTGATACGGTAAGAGCATCTGCGGAATTTCAAAAAATATGTGAGGGCCGCCATATTCAAGAACACTTGAACATTTGCACTTATCCAAATCACGGTGAGCCGCATTATGTTGCAGCAACTCGCATAAGCGGACGCTTGCGTGTGATTAATCCAAAAGGTGTTTTGGGAGAATCGAGCGATCCTGATTTCGAATATTTAGCCGACTTTCTTCCCATTGATTCAGCGCCTATTCATCTCGGTAATCAAGGTGTATTTAATACGGATGAATGCGGTCATTGGGTGGGAAGAATTCATGGTGTGGTAGCTCAAGATTCAACGCCTAGTGCCTTAGGAAAAATGCAGGCTATTAGCTTAAATACACCTGTCATTCCACTGCCTCCACCAACAGAGACATTTCAACTGACTGAAGGGATGATAGGGCAGGATACGAGAAAACGATTCAAGCTTAAACAGGCATTGAAAAAAAATATCACGACTTTTATTGCTGCCTATATAGGTACAACTATTGAGAGAATGCAGAAATATAATTGTAATAGTTTGTTCGCTGATCCAGAAGAAGACGGCGGAAGATGGGATGACGCTTTTGATGAATTTGTAAAAAAGAAAAAAACTATTTTGGATCGTCATCCCCAAGCCTGCATGCGGCTTGCTTATGATCTTATTAGCAAGGCGCTTGATCCATTAAATGATAGCATGCTGAATACTTTTACCCTTGAACGTGAACTAAGGCATTTTGATTTTTTAGCTCGTGCCGCAGCGCAAAAGAAAATATTCAGCAAAACATTTTTCAATCCAGATCAAGCCCGCGCCTTCAAAGAATATGATAAAAATGTGGAATTTATTTTTTCTAATTATGAGGCAAATAGGCATGTAGATTATATATATTATAAACAATGCCCTCTATGGGATAAGACTTCTCATTTGGATACGCCAGCAGAGCTACTCAATAAGGCTCAAAGAAAGCGTGATGTGATTGCTTCCTTGAATGTGATCATTACAGCCTTAAGAAAAAAAGATGAACAATGGCTTGGGTGGGATGGAGCGGATACTAAAATCGTGGCATTTCGACAAGTCATTGAAGCAATTCGAAACTCATCGCCCTATGAAAGCGTAGAGTATGTTTTATCTTGCGTAAGAACTGATCCTATCAAGATTAAAGATCTGGGATGGAGCGACACAGAATATTGTGATGATGAAAATGGAAAGCGTTGTCTCATGCCTGACGAGCCAACGATTGAAAATATCATCACCTGGCGTCGTCATTCAGTATTTACATGCTGCTTATTTGGGAATTTATTTGAGGACAAAAGCTTTGCTTCTGATTCGGGCGATGCATGGAGAAAAATTTTGAAGGATTATGAGTATCACGATTGCTATGAAAAAAGTAACGAAAGTGATTCTGATCTTAAAATATAGGGTGGATTATTTTTCACAGATGTTCGTCGTTGCAGAGGCGTTCGTCGTTGCGAAGAATACCCCCTGATCTGTTACCTACACTCTGATATTCGCCACGTTATTTTCCCATGCTAGAAAAAATCTGCAATGGAAATTCTACTTGTTGCTCATCTTGCTCTGATGGGGACTGGTCAAAGATGGTAGTCGTCTGTGGCGACCTACGCTCTCGTCTCGGATATCGCCTTGTTATGGATTCTTCCTCTCTTTTTCGCGACTCTTGAATAAGGGAATCAATCAGAGCTTCAGTTAGCATCGAAAATGCTTCTTCTACATTACAATTATTTTTAGCGCTCACTTCTATTGCCCTACAGCCTGTTTCGCTTGCAAATGCCAGAAATTCTTCCGTTTTTACTTGTCTCGTATCGCACTGATCTGATTTGCAACCTACGATGAGTAAGGAATCTTCAGTCAAATTTTTTAAATGCTTACCCGCTCTTTCTATCCACATTGAAACACTGTCAAATGAATCGCGGTTTGTTAAATCAAACACAATGATGCAGTACTGGGCCTATGTTGCGCTAGTTACGCCCAAATGAAAAAATCGTTCCAATCCCGTCACGTCCCAAATCTTCAATCTACACTTGAAGTTTTCTCGGCAAATATCTCTAAGATGAAGAGCGATACCCATCGTCGTTTCAGTTTCTTCTCTAAATATATTTTTACAGTAACGTGTGACGAAGCTGGTCTTTCCTGCCTCGGTATCACCAAAGACAGCAATTTCTAGTGATTTATCATCGTCAGCGCGGAGCATTGGTATTTCCTCGTTTAAGTCATTATTTTTTTAAGGACGATATGAAGGATCTTCAGGAAGATTTTTTTGGCGCCACTCTTGAATTGCCTCTTTGATGCCTCGATTTTCTATTAAATCATCTTTTGTAAAATTGATTTGATTTGTCAGGCTTAAAATATTTTCTCTCTCATAAGTATGCCCATTTACTGTTAAAAATACGGGGTCTTTCATCAGGATTCCGGTAAGATGACAGCATAATAGCTTCGGGGGTTTTTCAGTTGCGGTGGAAGTGGTCGTTGTGGTTGGCGTAAATAAAGAAGTGTTTGCTAATGGTTTTCGCCCTGCTCTCTGGTATCTCATTTGTACATTTTCATCGGGGAGTAAAGCTTGAGAAAAATATTCTTCGGGGTTTTTAGTTTTACTATAATAATCTTGAGTAAAGGGATCTTGATCAGAAGAAATTTTATCATCGTTGCTAATGTTGATTATCTTTCCTAAAGCGGCACAAAATGATTGCTCTTTACTTTCAGCCTTTTTAATTTCTTCCCATTGCAAGGCGACAGCATCTGGTACTGTTTTTTCTCTCCATTATCTAATATGATCTTGCTTCCGCTAAACCAAGTGCTAGGAAATTTAGTGCCGGGATTTGAAATATAATTTTTGATATTGGAAACAATTAAAGTAGCCTGACTTTCCCGACGGTCTTGTTCCTGAAATTTCGTGACTAAGGGTTTGATGAGGGGGTCAGTTAGCATTAAAAAAGCATCTTTCACATTCACATCATCTTTAGCACTTGTTTCTATGACTTTGCAATTGAATTTTGTTGCGAGAGCTTGCATATCTTCAGGCGTCACTACTCGACTCTTAGCCATGTCTGATCTGCTGCCTACAATGAGGAATGAATCTTGATTTGCATAGGTAAGATTCTTTGCTTTTTGTACCCAAAACGAAACAGTCTCAAATGAATGACTATTTGTCAAATCAACAACAATGATGCAGCATTGAGCGTTTCTTATGTTTTCTCTACTGAAAGAAGCAAGGGCTTGACTTGTTCCTGGCACGCCCCAAATCTCTAACGGAAATGTATATCCATCTTGAACAAGAGAACAAGTCTCATAATCACTCTGGGTTGTATCAGATTGGCGCTGATGTTGGTTAAAGCGCTTTTTACAGTAACGGTTGATGAGACTGGTTTTTCCTGTTCCAGTATTACCAAAGACTGCAATTTTTACTTTTGGATTAGGGTTGCTGCGCTGCATGTTGTTTTTCCTCGTTTAGGAAATAGTTTTTGTGGGTGGATTATAGAGCAAAAATCGATCATTTTCAAGCATTAAATTTGCCAATGATTATCGCATAAAAGCTTATAAAAAAATGCTAGCGATTTCTTGCCAGGGTAATGCGGTGATATTTGCCGTTATTTTATAAGGCCGCGGTGTGCGGCAAATAACATAGGCTTGTTTTACCTGGTATTCTTCGATGAATTTATTGATATGTTTGACATCGGATAGATTGGGTTTGTCTGTCCATCTCACTTCAATCGGTGTGTAACTTTGTGCCTGAGCAATCACATAATCAATTTCTGGCCCTGCCGCATCTCGCCAATATTTAATTTTTATATCAGGTGATGATAAATAGCCATGATAAATAAGTTCAGTTCCAACATATTGTTCAAATAAATCAGCCAATATTTTTTGTGATAATTTTGTACCCTCATTAGCACAGGCACGGCGCACGCCCATATCAAAAAATAAATATTTGGGTGATTTAATTAAACGCCGTTTAGTGATGCTGTGATCGATGGGATCAATTCTTAGTGTAATAAGACAATCTTCCAATACTTGATAGTAATTTGCGATAGTCGTATCGGCAATGCCTATGTCCTGTGATAAGCGTGTAAAATTAAGCTGCTTTCCTGATTCTCCAGCAGCAATTTCAAGAAATCTCGAAAAATGACCTATATTACGCACCATTGCTTCAGCACGAATTTCTTCTTCGAGGTAAGTTGTGACATAGCTGTAAAGATCGGTGTCTTTTATATTGTTTTCTGGCTCAGAAATGATACCAGGAAGCATGCCATACAATAAAATATTTTCTAAAGTGGGTTTGGGTTCAGGTATTTCTTCATAAAGAAAAGGTGTCATGGTCAGTGCTACCACTCTGCCAGGGAGTAAATTGAGTTCTTTGCCTGTTTTCAATTTTCTTGCAGAAGAACCTGTCAGAATAAACTGCGCTAATTTCTCATCAATAAAATACTGGGCAATATCCATCATTCTTGGAATTTTTTGCACCTCATCGATGAATACAGTGAGGGGCTTGGCAGCTTGCCTAACTTGTTCCTCCAATTCCTTTTCCAGTAAAGCGGGGTTTTGCTCATATCGCTGTCTCGTTGTAGCACGGGCAAATGAGTAGGTGATCTCGGGTTTAATTTGTTGTTTGATAAGTGTTGTCTTACCAGTTTGTCTTGCACCTAGTAATAAAACGCTTTTACCTCGATTCAAGGCTTGGTTTAAATTGGCAGCGATTTTTCTTGGAATGTAGGTCATAAACCGGATTTTCTATGAAAATTCTGCTCGAGTCAAGGAAAATCAATGAAAATCCGGTTTTCATTAAGAGTAGCCTTATTTTTTTAGAGATGTTGAAGAACTTGCTTGAGCAGGAAGATTTTTTTGACGCCAATCTTCAATTGAATCTTTGAGCGCTCGATTTAGAATTAACTTTTTGTTCGTAATGTGTATTCTTGTATTAGGATCTGTATCATGCTCTGACAGCCACTTCGAAATGGCCTCTCTTTCATAAGTCTGTTCACTTTCTTCTAGGATGACTGGATCTGTCATCAGCTCCCCTGTAATGGAGCAAAGGAAGGACTCTGGCGGTTCTGGATTTTGTTCAGCCTGTTCTACTGGAGGTTGAATTGTGGGTGGAGTGAATAGGGCAGCTTGCTGTGGTTTCGCCTGTGCAGGTTTTACAGGCTTCTTGTATCTTCTTGTGATGACCGGTTCAGTATGGGTTGTCGTTGTAGTAGTGCTTGTCGTGTTAGTTTGCTGACTCTCACCAGCTGGTCTGGCATGAGAAAAACTATCAGGTCGTCCAAATGCTATGACTCTTTCATAATAACTTATAGCAAAAGGACTTTGATCGGAATAAGAAGGCTTCTCAAGCGCATGATGACTAATCTTTTCAATTTTTTTTAAAGCTGTCTCAAATGATACAAGTAGACCATTATTTTCAGCGGTTTTAATTTCCTCCCAATGCAGAGCCACATGAGTTGCTACTCTTGCCTCATCTCCATTATCTAATTTTATCAGGCTGCCGCTAGGCCAATAGACAGAAAATGAAGATAGATTATCCAAAATATATTGTTTAATATTGAGAACAGTATTTTTTTTCTTGTTAGCTTCTTCAGCAAGCCGCCCACAATATTCTTCACGTTCTTTTTCCTGAGATTCTAGGATTATCGAAGTAATGAGAGATTTAGTTAATCTCCCAAAAGCTTCTTCTACATAAGTATTATCTTTGGCACTTGTTTCTACTGCTTTGCAGCCCACTTCCTTTGCAAAGGTTAAAAGTTCTTCAGTCGTTACGTCTCGCTTATCAACCTCATCCGATTTGTTACCTACGATGATTATTGAATCATCATCCAAGGCCAAATGATGACGTGCTTTTTCTATCCACATGGGAACAGCTTCAAAGGTATAGCGTCTTGTCATATCAAAAACAATCATGCAGCATCGGGCGCTTCTTATGTGTCCTATGGCGAGATCAAAAAACCTTTCATTTCCTGACGTGTCCCAAATTTGCAAATCAAATGTATGTGCGCCTTGGTGGATAGGCCTGCGGCTAAAATCAGAAGCGATGGTAGCTTTGGTTTCTTCTATGAATGTTTTGCCACAGTAACGCCTGATGAGATTAGTCTTTCCCGTCCCGGTATCACCAAAAACCGCGATTTTTATCAATTGACTCTGTTCATGATGGAGCATAATACCCTTCCTCGTCGTAAGTCGTTTTTATGCCCCTAGTATAGAGTAAAAACTGATCATTTTCAAGCATTGTTGCAGAAAATGCCCTCACCCCCTGCCCCTCTCCCCTCGCAAAAAGCGCTCCGGGAGAGGGGAGAGTTCTAAGTTATTTCGAGGAGAAAATTTAGAATGCTCCCCTCTCCCGGAGCGCTTTTTGCGAGGGGAGAGGGGCAGGGGGTGAGGGCCGCTGTCAGCTCCCTGAGCTATCACGTTTTAACCCAAAAAAAACCCCGCTCTCGCGGGGTTTTATCAAAACGACAACAACAGAAAAACACGATGCTTACATCATACCTTCCATACCGCCCATTCCACCCATGCCGCCATGTCCGCCCATTGGAGCAGCATCTTCTTTTGGCAATTCGGTGATCATGCATTCTGTGGTGATCATGAGACCAGCAACAGAAGCCGCTTGTTGTAGTGCAGTACGCGTCACTTTGGTGGGATCCAAAATGCCCATTTCAATCATGTCGCCATATTCACCAGTTGCAGCATTGAAACCATGATTACCTTTGTGTTCTACAACCTTGTTGAGAACAACAGAAGCTTCATAGCCTGCATTGGTAACGATTTGACGCAAAGGTGCTTCTAAGGCGCGAGCAATTAATTGTACGCCAGCATTTTGCGCTTCATTATCACCTTTCACATTCTTGAGTGATTGCATGATGCGAACGAGGGCAACACCGCCGCCAGGTACAACGCCTTCTTCTACCGCTGCACGAGTTGCATGCAGAGCATCTTCAACGCGTGCCTTCTTTTCCTTCATTTCGATTTCAGAAATACCACCCACTTTGATGACAGCAACGCCGCCTGCTAATTTGGCAATACGTTCTTGCAATTTTTCACGATCATAGTCAGAGCTGGTGTCATCTATGCGTGCTTTTAATTGCTTGATGCGATCTTGAATATCGGTTTTATCACCGGCACCATCAATGATAGTGGTATTGTCTTTGGTGATGTGAATGCGTTTTGCTGAACCCAAATCTTGCAAGGTAGTCGATTCAAGTGTGCGGCCTACTTCTTCTGCAATCACTTGCGCCTTGGTCAAGACAGCAATGTCTTGCAGCATTTCCTTACGACGATCGCCAAAACCAGGTGCCTTTATTGCACAAACGCGCACAATGCCACGCATATGATTGACAACTAAGGTTGCTAATGCTTCACCTTCAACATCTTCAGCAAGAATCATTAATGGACGGCCTGATTTTGCCACAGCTTCCAATACGGGTAATAAATCACGAATCGAAGAAATTTTCTTGTCAGTGATTAAGATGTAGGGATTGTCTAATTCAACAGACATATTTTGTTGATTAGTGACAAAGTAAGGTGACAAGTAGCCACGATCAAATTGCATACCTTCAACTACGTCTAATTCATTATTTAAACCAGAACCTTCTTCTACAGTGATGACACCTTCTTTGCCGACTTTTGCCATGGCATCAGCAATAATGCGGCCAATCGCTTCATCAGAATTAGCAGAAATGGTGCCGACTTGCGCAATAGCTTTATCATCTTTACAAGGAACAGACAATTTTTTCAATTGATCAACAGCATGTAACACTGCCTTATCAATGCCGCGTTTTAAATCCATGGGATCGAAGCCAGCAACAACCAGTTTTAAACCTTCTGCGTAGATTTGTCGGCCTAATACAGTTGCAGTGGTGGTGCCATCGCCTGCTTCATCAGAAGTATGTGAGGCCACTTCTTTAAGCATTTGTGCGCCCATATTTTTGAATTTATCTTTGAATTCGATTTCTTTTGCTACGGTAACACCGTCTTTGGTAACCAGTGGGGCACCAAAGGATCTGTCGATGACCACATTGCGGCGCGAACCCAAGGCTTGTTGACGCTGACTTTCCAAGGGATAATGCGAGGCATCAATCACATTATCTAAAAAACGTGTGGCGATGCGTATTACTTCTTCCATTTGCTGCCATTTTATTTTTGCCTGCGATGTAAATGCGGCTTCCACAAATTGCGTGAGATTAATTGAACCTAAATTACAGGCACCATAGGCAGGCAAGGGTATTTCACCGCAGGGATTAGTCGCATTAATCTGTTCGCGGTAATGTAAATTATTCATACGATTGATGGTATCGCCAAATAAAACACCGGGTTCTGCATGATCATAGGCAGCACGAATCATCTTTTCCCATAAAATACGCGCAGACACGCGGCGATAAACCTGATTGGAATTGGCTGGGAAAACCAAGGGCCAGGATTGATCCTGTTGCACGGCTGTCATAAAGGCATCGGAAACCATAACTGACACATTAAAATGGCGCAATTCATGGGGATCACTTTTCGCTGCAATAAATTGTTCAATATCAGGATGGTCACAGCGCAGCACCCCCATCATGGCACCACGGCGCGCACCTGTTGAAAGCATGGCACTGCACATACTGTCCCAAATACGCATAAAGGCGACGGGCCCTGCCGCATTGGCACCTGTTTTTGCGACTAATTCACCGCGCGGACGAAGCACAGAAAAATCATAGCCAACACCACCGCCTTGTTGCAGTGTCAATGCGCCTTCACTTAAGGCTGTAAAAATCGCAGGCAAAGCATCTTCTGCAATATCCATGACAAAGCAATTAAGCAGTGTCACTTCATGCTGCGTGCCAGCCCCTGCTAGAATCCTGCCGCCTGGCAAAAATTGAAAATCTTCTAGAATATGATAAAAGGCTTGCTGCCATTTGGCTTGGACGGGTTGTTTTTCAACAGCAGCAACAGCGCAGGCCACACGCTGCCAGGTATCGATCA
>Ga0207084_1028_pt3 | contig 15453 bp, 15 predicted proteins | sample Alteio_BWMinHeat_55_FD_153543 | JGI IMG/M metagenome (GOLD analysis project Ga0207084, IMG submission 153543) | Enriched cells from forest soil in Barre Woods Harvard Forest LTER site, Petersham, Massachusetts, United States -... | ecosystem: Environmental > Terrestrial > Soil > Temperate forest >...
TAGAAACTTTGCAAGCCACTAAAGCTGAAAAACAAAATACTCTGGATTCGCTCATCGATTTTCAGAGAAAGAGAGTCGGTGGATTCTCTCGATATTTTGTCGCCTTGGCAAATGAAGCGGTTCCGGGAGTGTGGGTCACTGATTTCACTCTGCTCGGAGATGGAAGTTATGTCTTAATTGAAGGGCGTTCATTAAGGCCAGAATATGTGCCTAAATTCATGGAGGGTTTAAGCAAAGAGGCTGTTTTTGCTGGAAAAACTTTCCAGATTTTTAAATTATCCGTTGATGAAGCGACCAATCAAGTCGTTTTTAAATTAGAAACCGGTGAAGGAACCAAGGGCGAAGGAACCAAGAAAAATGAAAGCGCTGCTAAATGAATACGTATTAAAGGTTGCGAACAAATACGATTCAAGGTCGTATAAAGAGCGATTAATGTTGTTCATTTTAGTTGCTGTTTTCATTTATTTTCTTTGGAATACTCTTGTTTATGGATATGCATTAGCAACAGATGAAGAAGTGAAAAGAAACAAGGCAGCCATTCAGACAAAACTATCCCTGCTTCAAGGGCAAATAGATGCCATTTCACAAGTCTTAGGTCGAGACCCGACCTCCCTTTTGTTTCAAAGGGCAAGGGATCTCCGTCAAGAAAACCTTGATATACAAAACAAGATCACAGAATTTACGAACAGAATGGTGTCTTCTAAGGAAATGGTTCAGATATTGAGGGATATGACTGAAAGAACCATAGGATTAAAGGTGGTTTCTTTAGAAAGCACGGATACCAAACCCTTATTTCCAGACAAAAAAGGGCTGCAAATTTATTTGCATGGCATAAAGCTCGTGATGAAAGGGAGCTTTTTCGATGCCTTACGTTTTCTTGAAACGATTGAACAACAACGATTTAGAATGCTGTGGAATGAATTGATATATGAAGTGGGCAAATATCCGGAAGCCACCATTATTATTTCAATCTACACCCTAGGGCTCGAACCGGGATGGATAGGGGTTTGATGTGATGGAGAGTGTCAAAAAAGTGGGAGTTTTTCTGTTGATGAATCTGTTTTTTTTCCAGAACGTTTTTGCGGAACTCCGCGATCCCACCGTCCCCCAAATGGACAATGAAGGACCCGGATACTCTACCAAAATATCCAAGGGAAACGGCACATTGGTGGTCACTGCCATTTTTATTTCAGGAGATAAAAAAACCGCCATTATTAACGATAAAGTTGTGAAAGTAGGAGACACTGTCGAGGGAAAAGTGGTGAAATTCATTGGTCCTTATACTGTTATTTTGGGTGGGCGAGACAGCAATCCCACAACCCTGTATCTCTTCGGCGCACCTGTTAAGGAGAATTCAAAATGAACCAATCCACATGGTGTCAAATGGGCATTCATATTTTTAAGGGGGCGAGTTTCCTTTTCATTCTCATCGGCTTATGTGGTTGCCGTCCCGGGAATTGCGATAATGGACCGAGCACTTTCCGAGAAATAAAGCGAGTAGTCGGTAAAGGGATAAAAGACGATTGCAAAATTTACAAAAAATCTCTGATATCTTTACCGGGCGCAGTAAATCGGGCCATGATGCCAAAGCTTTCTATGATGCAAGCCGGACGCCAGCTCAGAATTGAAAGGCGTTTCGATATCTCAGCCGAAGCCGTCCCTGCCAAAAGTTTCTTTTTAAGCTTGACCCAAGATACACCTTACAATGTCATGGTTCATCCGAATGTGGAAGGAACAATTTCACTGAATTTAAAAGGTGTAACTATTCCTGATGTTTTAGAAACCGTTAAAAGTGTTTATGGTTATGATTTCAAGCAAACCAACCGTACAATTGAGATACTTCCTGCCGCTATTCAAACCCGTGCCTTTAAAATCAACTATCTAGATTTGGATCGTATGGGTAGTTCTGAGATTCGGGTTACGGCAGGGGGCTTGCATTCAAGCGGCGCAGCCGGGGGCTCCTCAGGGACCAGTTCTTCCTCGTCAAGTGGTTCATCTGGCGGGGGGGCGGCCGATCAACAAGTGGTGAACAGTAAAATTGACACCACCAGTAATGCCGATTTATGGAAACAACTCAAGGAAACGGTTGAGATCATTGTCGGGATTGCGGGTGCAGATCCAAAGCAGACTTCGGGGAGAAAAGTGGCGATTAGCCCTATGGCAGGGCTTGTCGTGGTTCAAGCTATGCCAGATGAACTTCGTAAAGTTGACGAGTATCTTAAGTCTGCTCAGCTTACCTTAAATCGACAAGTGATCTTAGATGCCAAGATTATAGAAGTCGAGTTGAACGATGGCTTCCAAGCGGGTATCAATTGGGAAATCTTGTCTGGCCGAATTCGAGCGACTGAATTCGGTGGCGAAGTTATTCATGCGGCACCTAATGTAGGCCAGAATTTCCCGGTATTAAATACAGCCGCGTCAGGGTCGAGCGTCCCGGTCCCGATGCATCCTGGCAAACCCCCCGGTCCAACCTTTGATTCAGGGAGTAATGTGGGGTTATTTGGAGGGGTATTTACCCTGGCGATGAATTACAAAAATTTAGCCACCTTTGTGGAGCTGTTAGGCAGCCAAGGGAAAGTCCATGTCTTGTCAAGTCCAAGGGTAACCACATTGAATAATCAAAAAGCTATGATTAAAGTGGGGAACGATAGGTTCTTTATTACCAGTATCAGTACCTCACAAACTGCAACCACTACAACGACTACCAATACGCCTAATGTTACCTTCGATTCATTTTTCTCTGGGGTTGCATTAGACGTGACGCCTTCCATTAGTGAAAATGATGACGTGACACTCCATATTCATCCGGCGATTAGTCACGTGGAAGATGAAATCAAGGCCTTTACTATCAATGGATCGCCTCAATCCGTTCCTTTGGCGGCGAGTACCGTTCGGGAAACCGATACTATTGTGAACGCCAAGAGTGGTCAAATGATTGTCATTGGGGGATTGATGAAGGATCAACTCAGTGAATTAAGAGAAGGGATACCGGTGTTAAAAGATTTACCGGTGATAGGGGCATTATTTAGGCATACAGTAAAACAAACTCTGAAAAGTGAACTTGTGATTTTACTCCGACCCATTATTGTGGAAGGCAACACTTGGCCCAAACAATTGGAAGATACCTGCAAGAGATTGGATGAGTTTGAACCCTGTGAACGGTTTGTCTTAAAGGAGAAATGTTAATGCGCGCCAAAGGTTTATACATGATATTGAGCTGTTATTTGCTGATTTTCGCGTGCCCCGTGCAAGCCTGGACCGTTTCCGAAAAACCTATTGAAATGCCAGCGGGTCTTGAAGAGGAGCTTGGAGAGGCTCCTGCTAAGGAAAGATCTTCGCTCTCCAAAACTCCCCACAAGGATAAAGGTACAGAAACTGCATTCGAAAAGAATACCGTGCCTTTTAGTGACAATGAACAGGCCATGCTGGACTATTCCCAAGCCTTAGAATTTACTAATCAGGGACGAGATGATAAAGCAATCTCTCTTTTGACCCAGACAGTGTATAGCTACCCAACCCATGTGCTTTCCCGTACCGAATTGGCCCGATTATACCTCAAACAGAACCGAGATAACGAGGCACAATCAGTATTAGAAGAAGGATTGAAATATACAGAAGATCATCCTGATCTCTTAAAATATTTAGCCATTTGTTTTGAAAGACAAAATGACCCTGATAATGCCTTGCAATGTTTAAATAAAATTCCGGAAGAGCGAAAATATGATAAAACTACAGTGGCGCTTGCTGCTCATATTTATCAAACCACCGGGCACTACAGCCTGGCCCGTCAACAATACTTTCGATTGTTACAATTTGAACCAAAGAATACCTTATGGCTACTCGGTTTATCGATTGCCTTTGATTCGGAAGGGAACAAAGATGCGGCCTTAGAAGGCTACCAAAAAGTGAAGAGAGAGGCCGGGATCGATTCGAGTCTGTTAGAGTATGTGAATACTCGCATTCAAGCCTTGAATGGCTAAAGGGCAGGGTCATCAATGAAAGTTAATATAGCCGGCATTAAAAAGATCCGCATCGGCGATTTATTGCTTTCTAAGGGGAAGATTACAGCAGAGCAGTTAGAAAAAGCCGTGAAGGTCCATAAAGAACAGGGAGGTAAACTCGGAGATGTTTTAAAACAATTAGGATTTATAAACGATTTTAATTTAGTCTCTACTTTAGCAGAACAATTAAATTTACCCTTTATCGATTTGAAACATTATCCTATAAAACCGGACATCATCAGACGACTACCGGAAAGAATTGCAAGACGGTTTCGGGTGCTATTAATAGATGTGATTGAAAGTGACTATCTCGTTGGTATGTCAGACCCAACGGATTTAGTCGCTTATGACGAACTGAATCGCGTACTCGGCACCAAAATTCGAGTGGCCGTGTTGGTAGAAGCAGATGTCTTGCGTGTTATCGATTTGGTTTATCGTCGAACCGAAGACATTGCTTCCTTTGCTGAAGAATTAAAAGAAGAATTAACCCATATTGAAACAGTGGGTCCTGCAGAAGCCGAAGTGGTGGGAGCGGAAGCCGCCCCCGTTGCTAAGTTGTTGGATTCTATTTTTGAAGATGCCGTGCAAGTAGGGGCATCGGACGTGCACATTGAACCGGATGAAAACCTCCTTCGTATTCGACAACGCGTAGATGGAGTCTTGCACGAAAACATTGTACATGGAACACAAATTGTCTCGGCTATTGTGCTTCGAATAAAATTGATGTCCAATTTGAATATTTCAGAAAAGAGGCTTCCCCAAGACGGCAGAATGTTGATGACGGTAAAAAATCGAAATCTCGATGTGCGAGTTTCAACCATGCCTGTTTACCACGGTGAATCAGTGGTAATGAGACTTTTAGATCAGTCAACAGGAATTTTACACCTTAACCAATTAGGTATGCCAGAGACAATTTTAAATCGCTTTTCAACCATTATTTACAAACCCAATGGCATGATATTAGTAACAGGCCCAACCGGTAGTGGTAAAACCACCACGCTCTACGCCGCTTTAAACGCTTTAAATACTGAAGAAAAAAAGATTATTACCATTGAAGATCCCGTTGAATATACCCTTCCTCGAGTCAACCAAGTTCAAATTAATCCGGCGATTGGTTTAACCTTTGCCTCGGTCTTGCGATCTGGTTTAAGACAAGATCCAGATATTGTCATGGTGGGGGAAATGCGAGACGAGGAAACCGTTCAAATCGGGCTACGTGCCGCCATGACAGGCCATTTGGTGTTATCCACTTTGCACACCAATGATTCTATCAGCAGTGTGGTGCGATTGATGGATATGGGGGCCCAAGGATTTTTGGTGGCAGGTTCACTTCGAGGGATCATTGCTCAACGATTAGTCCGAAAAATCTGCGATGCCTGTAGTGAGGAAACAACACTGAACCCACATGAACAAGCCTGGTTTGAAGGATTTTTAGGGAAAGATAAACGGGAAATGAAATTTAGACGAGGAAAAGGGTGCTCGCGTTGCAATCAATCAGGCTTTCGTGGACGAGTGGGGGTTTATGAACTCTTGGAAATAACCGATGTGTTGGCAGATGCCTTAAGACAAAATGACACCATGAATTTTACCCATCTGGCAAAGGCACAACCCACCTTTAAACCCCTAAGCCAAGCAGCCTTTGAGTACGTTGCAGACGGGGTCACCACGGTGTCAGAAATCATCAAAATTTCAAGTGAAGGGTTGTAAGGGTGATGCCACGTTATCGCTACGATGGTCGAGATGCCGCTGGAAAATTTATTCGGGGCATTATCGACGCAGGCTCTGAAGGCGCCGTTGCCGCTCAACTCATTCGTATGGGCATCAGTCCCATTACTATAGCCTCGACCGAAGAGCCTTCAGAAGCGGTGGAAAGCCTAAGTACTTATTTTCGGCTGGGCTATCCCACCTTGCAAGATTTATCCTTTTTAAGCCGACAGATGTATTCCCTCACTCGTGCGGGGGTGCCGATTGTGCGTGCTTTGCGTGTCATTATTGAAAGTAGTAAAAACGAAATTTTAAGATTGGCCTTAGGGGATGTGGTGTTGAGTGTGGAGGAAGGCCAAGCCTTGGGCGTTGCCTTAAAAAGACATCCAAGGGTTTTTCCCACCATCATGATCTCTCTTATTAATGTAGGGGAAAATAGTGGTCGACTAGATGAAGTCTTTTTGCAAATGGCGACCCATTTTGAACGGGAGCTCGACACGCGTAAACGCGTTAAAATGGCCATGCGGTATCCTATGATGGTAGTCGCTGTTTTGTTAATCGCCTTGATTATCGTCAATGTGGTTGTCATTCCAGCCTTTTCTTCTTTTTTCAAGCAATTTAAAGCTGACTTGCCTCTCCCCACCTTAATTTTAATTGCCACTTCTGAATTTATCATGAATTATTGGATGATTCTTTTAGCAGGCATATTCTTGTCGATTGTATTATGGGTCGCTTTTTTACGTACCCCCAAAGGACGGTTTTGGTGGGACAAGACTAAATTATCCATCCCTATTGCAGGGGACGTCTTGAAACGAACCTTGCTGGCTCGGTTTGCGCGTTCATTTGCGCTTTGCTTAAAGTCAGGGGTACCTTTATTAGAGTCGGTAGCCTTAATTTCTCGAGCGACGGATAATGTTTATGTCGGTGAACAAATTCTTGCCATGAGAAGTGCGATTGAACATGGGGGATCTTTAACCTCTGCAGCAACCGAAAGTCGAATGTTTACCGCTCTTGTTTTACAAATGTTTGCCATTGGGGAAGAAACGGGGGAAATCGATAGACTACTCGAAGAGGTAGCGAACTACTACGATCAAGAAGTGGATTATGATGTTAAACAGATGGGGGATATTATTGAACCCGTTATCTTGGTAATTTTAGGGGCTATGGTGTTGGTTTTGGCTTTAGGGATTTATCTGCCGATGTGGAATCTCTCAAGGGCGGCGCTTGGAAAAAATTAAACGGGGCACTATACTCGCATATAGGGTGCAAAGGCCTAAATTTTTAAGGCATATGAGCAATGATAGCATTGAAGGGGGTCAACGTGAGACACGAAATGAGACTTGAAAAAGGATTTACCTTAATTGAATTAATTATCGTAATTGTGTTGTTAGGTATTCTAGCCGCAACGGCCTTGCCCAAGTTTGCCGACTTAAGCTCGCAAGCGCGGACTGCGGCCAACCGGGGTATTGCAGGATCCTTGGCTGCGGCGGTTAACATTGCGCATGCACAATGGATAGCGGCGGGAACCACTCCTGCATCGATTCCCTTTTCGGGGACCACATTATTCATGAATTCAACTGCGGCCGATCCGGGCTATGGTTTTCCCTGTTCAACGCTCGCTGCTTGTACTTCAGCCTCAACGCCAACTGTTGGAGATTGCGCAGCGCTTATGCCAGCGTTGATACAAAGCGGACCACAGGTTATTGCCACCACTTGTCCTGGGGGGAGTAGCCCGGGGTGTTATGCTGCAACCAGTGCGGCTGCCACTTGTATCTATACCCGAAGCGATACTGCAGCTGTGGTGAATATTACCTACAATTTCCAAGCAGCAACCGTTACACCCGCCCCCCTCTAATCTATAGAGGGAACGCTTAAAGATGCAGTATGATGGCGATTACGCCCAAGGTAAGGGATTCACAGTTGTAGAACTTACCATCGTAATCGCCATCATTAGTATTTTGGCGGTAGTTGCCCTTCCTAAGCTTTTTTCTACCAGTGTCTTGCAAAACCGTGTTCAATCGGACGACATCTTAAATTCTATTCGCTATGCACAATCTTATGCCATACGCACCGGCTGTCATGTGAGTGTTAACATCGATTTTGTCAACAATATTTTAACCTTACAAAGAATGTTTAATGCTGTTGGTCCCAGTTGTGTCACGGGAGCTTTTACCTTGAATGTCCCCGATCCTGTGGTCTATGAATCGGCAACGGCTGCTACCTACACCCGTACTTTAACAAACGGAGTCGTTTTCAGCTCAGGCACTCAAAGCGATTGGCCGATTTATTTTGATTCCTTGGGAAGGGCTTATCGCTCTGCCGGGACGCGGGGCACCTATACTTTGTCCTTAGGAGGACGAACCATCAATATTATTGGCGATACAGGGTTTATCGCTTATACAGTGGTGCAAAATTAATATGAAAAACACAAAAATCGCAAACCAACAGGCATTTACTTTAGTTGAATTGGTGATTGCTATCGTCATTATTTCAATTGCTTTGATAGGGACCATGAATGCGGTATTTGCAGTAGGAGGGCACAGCGCCGATCCTCTCGTGATGCATCAGGCGATAGCTATTGGAGAAAGTTATATAGACGAAATTTCAACCAAAAATTTTGATAATCCTTGTCCCGCGGTGCCTGCTCCCGGTGGTCGGGCAAATTATACCTCTATTTGTCATTATAGTGGGTTGAGCGAGGCCCCACATGATCAAACGGGTGCAGCAATTGCCAGTCTCTCGCAATATAATGTGAGTGTGACGACCGATTTTGCTGCGGCTAACTTAAACGGGTTAACTGGGGCAAATAATGTCGCGCGTATCGATGTTACTGTAACCGGACCCAAATTGAGCATGACATTCAGTGCGTATAGAACGAGCTATTAATCAAGAAAAGGGTTTTACCCTAATTGAATTAACCATCACCATGGTATTAACCGGTATTTTATTTGGGGTGGTGGCAGTTTTTATTACACAACCCATGAAGGCCTATGCCTCTAATTATACGCGATCTGAAATGGTCGATGAAGCCGATCTGGCTTTGCGTCGTATTGCGCGCGATATTCAAAATGCCCTTCCTAACACCATCAGGGTATCCGGTACTTCAGTAGAAACAGTCAATGTGGTTGAGGCGGTACGTTATAAAGCACAAGGTACGAATGCCATCAGTTTTGCGGCCACGAACACCACATTTGATTTGGCAAGTCTGTATCAAACCTTAAGCGCGGGGGTTTTTCCCGCCAATTATCGCTTGGTTATTTTTAACACAGGTGCAGTGGATGCAGGGGGCAACCCTATCGCGGGTATTAATGTTTATAATAATACTGCAACAAGTGGTACAACGGTTCCGCCTGCGGGGACAATTGTAATTTCTCCTGTTGGTTCGATTACCTACGCCACGACCTCGCCTATGATCAGTTTAGGGGCTGCTTGGCAACCCGCTTTTCCTTCCCCCCAGCAACGTCTTTATACCATCGATGGGGCCGTTAGCTATGTTTGTGTGCCCGCGGCAGGGGGCGGCACCATTACCCGTTATTCAGGATATAGTTTTCAGAATGCGACTCAACCCACCAATCCTGCGGTTGCCCCTTTAAATGCTGCGACCAGCAATGCTCAATTACTAGGGGATGTAACGGCTTGCGCGTTTACCTATCAAGCAGGGAGCACTCAGCATAATGCATTAGTCACCCTGCAAGTGACGATGACTCGATCGGGAGAAACGATTAAATTGCTTCGTGAAGTGGTGGTGAGCAACGTTCCATGAGAAACAATATGCAAAAAAAAATCACTAGTGGCTTTGCTTTAATCTCTGCCCTTTATGTTTTAGTGGTACTGGCCTTAATCGGCACTTTCATGGTGAAGGTTTTTGGAAACACGCTTTCTATTCAAAGTCAATCTACGGAAGGTATGCGGGCCTATTTTGCGGCAAGAAGTACGCTGGAATGGGGGATTTATCAGGTGAGTCTCAATAATGCTTGTCCTGCCTCTCCTACTAGCATGAGCTTTACTCAAGGCGGACTAAATGCTTTTTCAGGGGTTGTTACTTGCACTGCAACTGCTGTTACAGAAGGCTCTGTCTACAATATTTATTTTTTAACGGCGGTCGGCGGTAAAAAATTAAGCACGATTACCGATTCGCAATATCTGTCACGCACCCTCACGTCAACGGTTGTGGTTGCCACACCGCAATAGGAAAATGGTATGAAAAAATTCCAATTTAAATTTAACGCTTTGCTAAGTCTCCTCCTCTTCGGTTTTTCTGAAATCCTGTTTGCAACAGGTTGCGGTAGCATTTTTCAGAATGCTGTTCAAAGTACGACAACCCTTTCGGGAGCGGGAATAAATATCGTACCGGGGGCCACTATCGTCAATCCAACAGGTGTTAAATCATTGAATGATGATGGGGGGGCTCTTTTTAGTAACACTGGGAACGTGATCTGTACAGGAGCTCAAGTCTGTGTTGCCTCAGGGGTGCCTTCTGAGCAATTAAGTGTCCCGAACTTCCCAACCATGACAGGATCAGTTACTCCGGGAGGTACGATTTGTCCAAACACACCGACGACACAATATAATACGGTAACAGGGGGTAACTTCAGTACGACAGGAGCCTGTGCAGGATTAGGCACCACTTTTTATATCAATACCATTTCGCTTGCAAATGGTTCTGGCGTGAGTTTGGTGCCAGGAGATTATTTTGTGAATACCTTTACGGCCACAGGTGCGGCACCTGCGAATCGTACTGTATCCGTAACAGGTTCAACTGCTAGAATGTATGTTAATAATTATACTGCCAATAATCATGCTGTTCTTTGGAATTCCGGGGGAACTGCCGATCAGCTTTTATTGGTGGGTTACAGTACCATTCAATTTAACCAAAAAAAAGATAGTTTCACAGGGGTGATTTATTCAACCACGTCGGTTGATATCGAGCAGGGATCGGTAGATGGGGCGATTGCTGCTCCTTTCGCGCAGGTGGCGGATACTGTCACTTACGATAGCGCCATTAATAACATGAATTTTGGTAATGTTGTTTGTAGTGCGGTGAGTTTTACAATTACCGTGACAGGCTCTCTTTCGCCTTGTTCTACAATCACCATGACCGTTCAAGTGAACAGTCCCGATGGCACAGTTGATAAAAATTATTCCAATAATATTACCATGACTGCGACACAAGCGGGGGTGGGAACAACAGGAACATGGAACAATGGTGCAGGTAATCAAGGGTCATTCTCGCAACCCACGCCAGGAAGTGGTGTGGCTAATTATACTTTTGCGGGAGGGGGTTCGGGCGATAAAGGCTTAGCCACTTTTACTTACAGTTATGCAGGAAGTTCCTCTAATACCATTAACTTCCAGGTGGATCAGACCAGCGTTCCTACCATTGTTTCTAATATAGCCACTGCCAACCCCAGTGGTGCAACCAGTTTGACGATCACCGCCAATCCTGTTCCGAGTCCTGTCTCTGGATTTACCACCACTGAACCAGCAGGCTCCAATTTTAATATGAATATTGTAGCTAATAGCGCGAGTTGCGGGATTATCACAAGTTATTCAGGCGTGAAGAGCATCAAATTATGGTCGAGTTATATCGATCCTTCCTCTCCTGCTGCGGGCGGAGAAAATGTCTTGATTCAAGTGAATGGCGCGGGCGGATTCAATGCGATAGGCAAATCTCTCGGGACGGCCACCGCTCAAAACATTACCTTTACGAATGGTGTGGCAGCCATCGCAGGGAATTATAAAGATGTGGGTAAAATTGCGCTGGGTGCAGCAGATGCCGCCGTGGGTGGCCCGAGTGGATCGAGCGGCAATTTTGTGGTGAAACCTTACACGGTAGTAATCACTTCGATTACCAATGCAAGTAATGTAGCAAATCCGGGGGCAACCAGCCCTTCGGGAGCAGTCTTTACGACAGCGGGAACGGCTTTCACCATTCAGGCCGAAGGCCGAGAACAAGGGGGAACGAGAACTCCTAGTTTTGGCATGGAAAGCACATCTGAGCAAATCAAGATTAATTTTGATTCCACACAATTACTGCCCACTGTGGCATCAGGGGGCACGGGTACGTTATCGAGTTCGAATTCAAATAAGTTGACCTTAACGGGCACGCCGGGTGTGTTCAGTGCCAATACCTTTGCCTTTAGTGATGTCGGCATTATCGGTATTTACGGCAATATTTCAAGTGGCAGTTATTTAGGGACAGGCCAAAATATCCAATCCCAACAGGCTTCCACCCTGGTGGGGCGATTTATACCCTTTCAATTTGCTTTATCCCTTTTAAATACGCCTCAGTTGGCGGCAGTCTGTCCTGCGGGTGCGGGGGCAGGATTTAGCGGTGGCCAAGGCTTCACTTATTTAGAACAACTTTTTGGATTTTCCTCCACCACAAATGCCCCTAAAGTGAGGGTCACTGCTCAAGCGCAAGGGGGAGCCACCACTCAAAACTATACGGGGAATAAAACGCCGAGCTTTAAAAAATTAGTGGCGAGCAATTTCGATACGACAAAACAGGTCTATTCGAAAGATGCTTCGATGGTGACAAACTCAACCCTTGTGTTTAGCACGGCACCTAACCCCTTTGAGCTAGATAATACTGTGGTTTCAGGTTTAGCGGGTAATCTGGATTACACCTTCGGAGTCAACGCCACCAACACATCGACGGTACAATATTTAGCCTTTATGCGAACTACAGCGGGTGGCGCACCAGATTACACGACGAATTTTTCACCTCTTCTGTCGAAAGTGTTGATGAATGTAACCGCAACGGATAGCGATGGGGTCACCAACACGGGGGGCACACCTTTTCAAGTGGGCACCACGGGTACGGGTATTGCCTATTCTGCTGCAACGGATAACAACCTGTATCACGGGCGTTTAAATATCTTGAATGCTCAAGGGCCTGAAATCTTAGCTTTGAGTGTGCCTACGGAAGTGCAGTATTATACGGGCACCGGGTTCACCCGAAATCTAAACGATAACTGTGTTTCAATCGGCAATACTGCTTGGGTGTTATTAACCACTCCCACAGGTCAAACCGGGGTTGTTACTACCGCGACATTGCCTCAGCCACAATTTTCTCAAGGCTTGAGCTCTATTGTATTATCCGCTCCTAATGCAACGGGCCAGAAGAATATCGAGATGAATTTAAGCGCTGGGGGCGCCAATATGGTCTTTTTGCAATATAACTGGCCCTTTACTGCGGGTAATGCCTTTAAAGATCCCCAAGCACAGGCCAATTTCGGGTATTATAATTACAAAGGCAGCCCGAAGATTATCTATCAACGAGAGCAGTATCAGTAAGGCATATTCTTTTTAGGGAATTTTAATGAGAGCACAGTTCAGGAACGCATCCGGATTCACCCTAATCGAGCTCATTATCGTCATTGTGCTGTTAGGTATTCTAGCTGCAACAGCCTTGCCCAAGTTTGCCGACCTAAGTACCCAAGCACGTGTATCGGCCAATCGAGGTATTGCAGGATCCCTTGCAGCGGCCGTTAACATTGCCCATGCACAATGGGTGGCTCTTGCAACCGTTCCTGCGTCAATTGTTTTTTCGGGGACCACGATATTCATGAATTCCACTGCTGCTGATCCAGGTTACGGTTTCCCCTGTTCGACCCTGGCAGCCTGTACTTCAGCCTCAACTCCAACAGATGGAGATTGTGCGGCACTTCTTACCGCAGTCGTGCAAAGTGGCCCACAGGTTCTTGCCACGACTTGTCCGGGTGGGAGTAGCCCGGGATGTTATGCGGCAGCAGGCACTGCCAACACTTGCACCTATACTCGAAGCGATACCGCGGCTGTAGTGAATATTACCTACAATTTTCAAGCAGCAACAGTTACGCCTGCGCCGCTTTAAATTTAGTCTTCAGCAGAAGCAGATCTGAACTTCCATTTAATCAGGTTATTTTTGCTGAATATTTTAGTATGATGCAGGCATAATACTGTGCCTGTTAAAATAAGTAAAGTGGCGGCATAAAAATAAAGCGAAAGCTTTTCTTTTAAAAAAACCACACCATAAATGGTGCTAAAAATAGGCACAAGATAAGTGGCCATTGATAAAGCGGTGGCGCTGTAATTTAGCACGATTCGATAATAGACTATTAAAGCGGAAACCGTCCCGAATATCACTAGCCCAGAAAGTAGCGCCCAGGTTTTTAAGGGAACAAAGGCGATATTAAATTCAGAATCGAATATCAAGGACAAAGGGATCAAATAAATTAATGTCGACATTAATTGCAATGTGGGAAGGACTAAAGGGTTTACCGACACTTTAATAAATTTTCTAGCGTAGACCATTCCGCAAGCGTAGCTTATGGCTGCCAAAAAGCTCCACAACATCCCATAAGGAGAAGCATAATGTTCGCTAATTAAGAGAGGCGGCAAAAAAAGAACAAAAACGCCTCCTAATCCCAAGGCAATCCCAGTGAATTTTTGATAGGTAAGGGGTTCCCCTTCTAAAAGAATATGGGCCAATAAAACGGTTAATACCGGGATACTGCCATTAATCAAGGCCGAAATAACGCTATCAATATATTGCAGTGAATAGGCACAGAAAAAAACAGGCAAACTGCTAACCAATAATCCCATTACCGCAGCGTGTCCCCATAATGCAAGTGATCGGGGGAGCAAAATATTTTGAAATCTTAAGGCTAACAACAAAAAGATAACGCCTAAGCTAAATCGTAAACTCACCAAGGTGATGGGCGCGATTTCTTCGACAATCAATTTTAAAAATAAAAAAGAAGGTCCCCAAAACGTGGCCAGTAATAAGATAAGCAGGAAGGGGCTGCTTTTAGCGGATTGATTGTTTCTAGTGGATTCAATTTGCATAATTACAATAATAACCTGTTCTCTAACAAGATTCGACTATTTCTCCTTCTCCCGCTGTGCACTAGTGTCCGGGGAAAAAACGAGAGGGGGAGAGAGGTTGCCTTCCCCCCTCGGTACCCACTCCCGGCGCGAAGCTATACCCTCTCCCGAGCGCGCCTTCGGCGCGCACTTTGGGGGGAGAGGGTATATTATTAGTACCCATAACTTTTGCTAATCTTTCTAATTATTTCTTGACCTGAATATTTGAACAAAGTATCTTGCACTATTCATTTTTACTAACGAGGTGAGATTATGAAAATAGCAGAACGTTTAATAGAGAAGGGCAGACAAGACGGAATTCAAGCTGGCATCAAAGCTGGGATCCAAACTGGAATCCTAGCCGGTATTCAAACTGGTGAATCCAAAGTCTTATTACGTCTGCTTGAACACAAGTTTGGAATAATCTCGCTCGTCCACCAAAAACGAATTCAAGAAGCGGACTCCGAACAGCTATTATATTGGGCGGAAAGGGTGTTAAAAGCAGAGACCCTGGAAGGGGTGTTTGAAGAAAACTAAGATTATATTTTCTTTAGGTATCGGGTGCCGGAGGAGTATTCAACCATTCTTCCACCAACACCACCGCTGCCACAGAATGAATAGACTCCTCGTGTTTTGTTTGTCCTTCCTTGATCCGATCCTTAATTCGATGCTTGGCCTCCCAACTGCTAAGCCGTTCATCCACTTCAAAAACATCAAGCTTAAATTTTGCTTTTAAACGTTTGGCAAATTTACGCGCAGCATGCGTTGAATGTTGTTCGGTTCCATCCATATTTAAGGGGATCCCCACAATTAAAGCCGCAGGCTCCCATTCCTCAATCAACAAACGAATGTCTTCAAAATTAGGGATCCCATCTTTGGCCTTTACTTCTGTTAGAGG
>Ga0207084_1110_pt1 | contig 15229 bp, 9 predicted proteins | sample Alteio_BWMinHeat_55_FD_153543 | JGI IMG/M metagenome (GOLD analysis project Ga0207084, IMG submission 153543) | Enriched cells from forest soil in Barre Woods Harvard Forest LTER site, Petersham, Massachusetts, United States -... | ecosystem: Environmental > Terrestrial > Soil > Temperate forest >...
ATTCTTGGGAGAAGAATCTTGGCTCATCAGCAGGAACAAGAAAAGCTCGAGCATTTCATCACTGAACATCTAAAAGATTTGACCTACACTAATGTGGTGAGAATAAAGGCGGGCTTGAGAATTTTGATGACCACGGATTTTCCGACCTTCGAACACACCTGTTCACCCACCGTTCAACAAGCCTTAAATGAGTTTAAGAACATCTTAATCCACCCTGAAATGCTTGCCCCTATTTCGAGTAAAACTGTAGAGGGTCGAAAACGGGTGGTGGACGAAATTAAGCATTTTACACTTGACCATCTCAATTTATTGGATAAACGGACCACTATCCTACCTAATACCTATACGGTCACCCGATCTATCGGTGAAAAGGAACGCTTGAAATCCGTCATCCACGCGAGTGCCTTGAATAATGTGATGAAGGCAGCACACCATAGTGATATTGTCGAAAAGAATTTTAAAGACCAGGGTTTATCGGGAGCTGCCTTAGAGCAAGCCGTGCAATTGGCGTCTGAAGCTACACGTCGGCTTCATCAAGCCGTCATTGATGGCAACCCCTATGCAGTGACAAGAATTCTCACCACCCCCGGAATCGACGTCAATTATCCCAATCCTGAAGGCCTGACGCTACTTCATATCGCTGCCCGAGATAACCAGCTTGAGATTGTTAAAACCCTTCTTAAAGCCCCCGGTATTCGGGTGAATGCCATCAGCAACAATGGATGGACCGCCCTTCACCTTGCAGCACGCCTTGGGCAGACTGAGGTGGTTAAAGCTTTGCTAGACGTCCCGGATATTCAGGTGAATGTCGTGAATAGCGATGGCTGGACACCCTTGCATTGGGCGGCCTGGCACGGTCATACCGACACAGTTGCGGCTCTTCTATCTAAGCCTGAGATTAAGGTCAATTTAAAGGAGAGCACTGGAATGACTGCCCTTCATTGGGCCGCTCGTAATGGGCATTTGGATGTCATCATGCTTTTATTAAACACGCCAGATATTCAGGTCAATAGTGCAGACAATGAAGGTCGCACATCTTTGCACTATGCCGTCGAATTCGAACATGTGGGCGCGGTTGCGGCCCTCTTAGAGGCACCGACAATTGAGGTTAACCTACCGGACATGGATGGTCTGACCCCCCTTCATTGGGCGGCGCGACAAGGTAGTATCGAGCTCGTCAACATGCTACTTGCCAACCCCAATATTCGGCCGAACCTACAAGATCACAATGGTATGATCCCCTATGATTGGGCAAAACTGAATGGAGCTGCTGAACTGCTTCCAATCTTAAGTGCCCACCTCCCCCCTAAACACTTCGGCCAAAGGCTGAAGAAAGCCATTGGATCTTTGTTTTCCCGACCCATCAGTTAAGTTTTGTCACCTCTCCGTTCAAGTTTTGCCGACCCACTCGTTTGAAAGCATTTAACTAAAATAATTTATTTTCTTGGCTTTGCAAATTTTTAAAATTATGTACTAAGCTTAATTTCACTGACGTTCAAACTACCACTGTAAATTCTTCGACTGACCAAAAGATGAGGTGCGTTATGAGTAGAATTTCGACTGATTTGGACTGCGCGCGTGACATCATCACAACCTATCATCAGGTAAATGACTCCCAGGCTCAGGGTCGTATTATTCAGCAAACCCGCTTGTTTCAACGGAATAAAGAGCTTGAACAAGAATTGGGAGATCTGAAGGAAAAATATTTTGTCCTGCAGCATGCGCTGAGTGATCGGGATGAACGGCTGTCACGTCTCAATCGCCAATTAATCGATAGAACGCTCAACATGGCACGTCTTCAAGAAGACTATGAAAATGCTATTTACCAATTAACGAGCAAAAAAGAAGGCTGATAGGCCTTCCAAGGTTAACTTGCCCAGGTGACCCTCCTACTATCATCCCCGCCTTCTCGGGGATGACGAGGACAAAAGATCTACTGGTTACGAATACAAGTAGCTGTTGACATATACACAGTCTCATGACAAAATGTCCACATATGATAAATGCTTCAGAAATTACAAAAAAGTCCAATAGTTTCTTCAAAAACGCCCAAGAAAGCGTGGCCGGAAACTTTTCGGCCGGCCACTGTTTGGCTGATAGGCTAGTTCAGCTTTTAGGCTCTTGGAAATTTATTGTTATCCAAACGATTGTCTTAATCTGCTGGAGTATATTCAATGTGGTTGCCTGGTTTGAGCATTGGGATCCCTACCCTTTTATTTTATTGAACCTTTTTCTATCCTTACAAGCAGCTTATGCCGGTCCCACGATTATGATGAGTCAAAATCGTCAAGCCGCTTTTGATCGCATAGAAGCGCATAACGACTTCCTAATAAACCAAAAAGCAGAAAAAGAAATTCAATTCATCATCAAGCAAATGCAAGATCAAGAAAACAAGATCCATGAAATACATCACGAGATGCATCAAATGTTGGCAGAATTAAAAAAGCTAAATAAGGAAACAGCCTCGGCCTAGGCAAATCCTCAAAAAATTACTGATACCCTCTCCATTTTCTCTTCCCTAACAGCAAGCAACTCGCACAAAATAAATGATCCTAAATGCAGTTAAGATCCTAATTCGTTTACATACACAAATCTAAAAGACAAAAACATAATGTCAAAATAGCTTACATTTTTAGAACAACAATATTTTCTACAGAAAGCTATACTTCGAATGATAGATCGAAGTTATTAATGGAACATGGCCTATGGTCAAAAAAATCACTGGTATACCCGAAGATAATCCTAGTGGTGTTCGTTCCTCTAATGAGAAGGACGAAACATCGCTTTCTACTTCAATACTCGAAAGCTGTACGGAATATGCCATCATTGCATTAGATTTAGATCTTAAAGTTATTGCTTGGAATGAAGGCGCACGTCGTATTTTTGGCTACGACTCTGGAGAGAACATTGGCAAATCAAGCCTAACAAATATATTTTCAGCTGAAGATGTGAAATCCGGAAAAGTACAAAAAATCTTGGATAACGCCAAGCAATCAGGTGTATATTCAGGCACTTTAAACTGCATTCGTAAAGATGGTAGATCAATATCTGTCTTGCTCTCAATAACAAACAGAGAAAATTTATCTAGGAAACCCATTGGTTACACCATTATAGCTCACGATCAGACAGAATTAAGTAGTAAATTACAAGCGCTTACGGAATCCAATGAATATACTCGTAGTTTAATTGAATCCAACTTGGACGTTTTAGTTACGACCGATTCACTAGGTATTATCAATGATGTGAATCGACAGATTTGTGAACTAACAGAATATTCCCGAGAAGAACTTATCGGTTCTACTTTCAAAATGCATTTTACAGATTTAAAGCGGGCTGAAGATCTGATTAGAAAGACACTTTCTGAAAATCGCATAACCAATTACGAACTAATCATAAAATCTCGCAATGCCAAACTCACTCCTGTGTCATTTAATGCGACAACCTTCCATGCATTAGATGGTCGTTTGAAGGGAATTTTTGCGACCGCTCGTAATATCACCGAACAAAAGCGTTTAGAAGATCAAAGCCACAAACAAAGCGGCGCGTTATTAGAAGCCACCAACTTCCTCAATGACGTCCTAAAAAACACTATATCTTATTCCATCATTGCACTGGATCTGGAAGGTAATATTCTACTCTGGAACGAAGGTGCCAAACGTAACTATGATTTTACGGCAGATGAAATGGTTGGTAAGAAAACCTTTTGGATCTTGCATACCCCTGAAGATATTGAATCTGGTCGAGCAAAGGCTATGCTCGAAGAAGCTCTTAAAACGGGTAAGTATGATGGTATACTTGAATGCCTACGAAAAAATGGAGAACGATTCCCGGCCCTGCTTTCAGTTACCGTACGAAGGGATGCAGAAGGAAAGCCCGTGGGTTACGTGCATATTTCTAAAGATATTACTGTTTTAAAACAGCAAGAGCAGGTATTACTGGAACAGCTCAGTTATAATAGAAGTCTTTTCGAATCTAATTTAGACGTTTTGATGGCAACAGACACTTTAGGTATTATTACAGACGTTAACAAACAAATGAGCGCTGTAACTGGATATAGCCCTGAGGAAGTCATTGGCACACAATTTAAGAATTATTTTACCGATCCCAAGCGGGCTGAAGATTGTATTCGTAATGTTTTGGCCGAAGAGAAGATCCGAAACTATGAACTCACTCTCAAGGCAAAGGATGATAAAGAAACCGTTATATCTTGCAACGCTACAACGTTTAAGGGAACCGACCAACATCTACGAGGAGTCTTTGCCGTTGCACGAGATATTACAGAACAAAAGCGTCTAGAAGTAGAAAGCCAAGAGCAAAATGTCAAATTAAAAGAGGCAACGGGATTTTTAAATAACGTGTTGGAAAGTTCAACCGCCTATTCTATTATTGCAGAAGATCTAGACGGTAACATACTGGCCTGGAACGAAGGAGCAAGACTTAATTACGGCTATACTGCCGAAGAGATGGTGGGAAAGCAAAACACACGTATTCTACATGCCCCAGAAGACATTAAATCTGGGCGCTTACAGGCGGTTCTAGATGCTGCTCTTAAAACCGGTAAGGAAGAAGGTGTTTTAGAAAGTGTTCGAAAGAATGGGGAAAGATTTACGGCTTCTCTTGCACTCACCTTGCGTAAGGATGCAAATGGCCAACCAGTGGGATACTTACTAATTTCAAAAGACATCACCGATCAAAAACGAGAAGAAGTTTTAGTTTCAAAGAATGTGGAATTGGTAGAGCAGAATCGTTTGGCACAAGAAGCTAATCGACTAAAAAGCGAATTCTTAGCCAATATGTCTCATGAACTTCGCAGCCCATTAAATGGAATTATTGGCTTTGCTGAATTAATGCATTTAGAGAAAGTTGGTGCTGTCTCCCCTGAGCACAAGGAATATTTAGGAGATATTCTGTCAAGTTCCCGTCACTTACTAAGATTAATTAACGATATTCTAGATCTAGCAAAGGTCGAATCGGGTAAAATGGAATTTCACCCTGAAAAAGTTGATCTAAATATTGTTATCACTGAAGTTTGCGATATTTTGCGCACTTTAATTTCGAAGAAACAAATAGAGCTTAGTGTCAACATCGACCCCAGCGTTACTAATATTTTCATTGATCAAGCAAAATTGAAACAGGTCCTCTACAACTACATTTCAAATGCAGTGAAGTTTACAAACGAAGGCGGCCGTGTAAATATTCGAGTTACACCAGAAGGCACTGAATACTTTCGATTAGAGGTTGAAGATAATGGTATTGGGATACGTGAAGAAGACATTCCCAAACTGTTTGCTGAATTTCAGCAACTAGATGCTAGTATGGATAAAAAATATCAAGGTACCGGTTTAGGTCTTGCTTTAACTCGACGTATTGCCGAAGCACAAGATGGGAAAGTAGGTGTAAAAAGTGTTTTCCAAAAAGGAAGTACTTTTTATATAATATTACCTAGAACTTCCCAGATCGTTGCCAAAAAACCTTCCCTAATGCCTAAACTAACGGCCTCAGAGGAAACACCTCTTCCTCAATCCCCTCAAGTTGCAGATATTACCAGCAAAAAATTAACTCCAGAGGTCTCAGAAAATACTATCATTTTAGAGGATGAAACAAGTTTAGAAAAATCTACTACGAGAGTCTTGGTTATTGAAGATGATCCTAAAGATAGTGAACTGGTCGTCAAAAGCTTAACTGAGGCAGGCTACACTGTAGAAGTTGCCTTTAACGGTTCTGAAGCCCTAAAGCTTTGTCAAAAGAAGAAATTCAATGCCATTACCCTGGATTTGCTACTTCCCGATATGAATGGTTGGGATGTGCTGCGTAGCTTGCGATCAAAAGGACCCAACCTAGAAACACCTGTAATTGTAGTAACAGTTGTTGCAAGCAAAGCTGCAAGCTTTGGTTTTATGATTCAAAGTTTTCTCATAAAACCCATTAAAGCTGTAGATTTAATGAGTGCACTTGAGCAATCAGGAGTTTCTCAAAATCAAAATAAAACAATACTATTTATAGATGACGACCCGCAAATGTTGAATTTATGTAAGCAGTATCTAAAGGATTACGGTTCAATCATTCTATGCGAAACTGTCCCGGAAGGGGCACTAATGATAGCCGAACATAAACGACCCGACGTTATTGTATTAGATCTTCTTATGCCAGGAATGGACGGCTTAGAATTTTTAAGACGTTTTCGTGCCACTGAATATGGAAAGAAAACTCCTGTTATTATTTGCACCTCCCAGGATATTAGTGACGTAGATAGAACCCGAATTAAAGCTTCGGTAGAAGCCGTAATACAAAAGGGGGGAGGTTCTATGAAGAGTCTCATTATGGAAATGAACCACATTTGCCCCATTCCAGATAACAATCCTAAGGGAGGTCCCATCAAAAGTACTTGATTGGAAAAATTATGGAAAAAGTTAAAATACTAATTGTTGAAGATAATCCGACTAACCTTAAGCTGGAACAACTCCTATTAACAATAGAGGGATATGAGGTTCATACCGCTATCGATGCAGAAGCTGCCGTAAAAGTTCTAGAGAACTTACACCCTCAACTTATCTTAATGGACTTACAATTACCGGGCAAGAATGGATTTGATCTTACACGAGAGCTTAAATCCGATCCCAAATTTAAAGATATTTGCATAGTTGCACTGACAGCCTATGCCATGAAAGGTGATGAAGAGAAAGCAAAGTCTGCTGGATGTGATGGCTATATGACAAAGCCAATTTCTGTGGCAACCTTCCCAAGTGAGATTGCCCAGTATTTGTCAAAGCAAGCAGATATACCCAAATAGGGGTGCACAGCTGATGGATAAGCCAAAAATTTTAATCATAGAAGATAACCCGATTTCTTGTAAGCTTATACGAGTTACTTTGGAAACCGAGGGTTATGAGGTCATCGAAGCTAAAGATGGTACATCAGCATTACGAGAGACTAAAAAGCAAAATTTCGATTTAATAATACAGGATTTATTTTTGCCAGACATGGATGGCTTTACCTTAAATCATGAATTGAGAAAGCTCCCTACCGTTCACAAAACTCCCATCTTGGGTATATCTGGATTTTTGAGTCAACTAGATACTAATGAGAACCATCCTGGGTTTACTGCATTCTTGTTAAAACCTATCGAACCCTCCTATTTGTTAGATGTGGTTAAAGCTCACCTTCCTATTTCAATGCCAGCTCAAAAATTAGTCGGGAAAGGGAAACATATTCTAATTGCCGACGACAACCCTATCCAATTAAAATTATTTTGTATGCAATTAGTTAATCTAGGTTTTGAAGTTACTACCGCGTTGGATGGGGCAATAGCTCTTAATGAAACAAGGAAAAGACAACCTGATGCTATTATTAGCGATGTTTTAATGCCAAATATGGATGGTTTTAGTTTATGCTCAGAAATAAAACGGGATCCCACTCTCCACACCATTCCGGTCATCTTGCTTAGTTCACATTATTTAGAAAACGATGATCTCGCATTAGCTAAAAAAGTTGGCGCCAGTAGCTATTTGACACGCACACCTGATTTGGAAAAATTAATTTCCGAATTACTCAAAATTTTGAACACTAAATCTTCAGCTTCGCCTGAGGTTCCTTTTGAACTAACAGAAGATATTAAAGAAAAACATACTATTCGTTCTATCCGTCAATTAGAACAGCAAGTACTAGACAATGCTAAGCTTGCGCAACGTTGCGCTATGTTAATGTCACAATTATCCTTAATTGGTGGAATAGCGAATGCTTTAACAACGACTCAAAAAGGTATTGATGAATCGCTTAAAGAAGTCCTTTATTTCTGTTTAGATGCAACTGGCATATCAAAAGGCGCTCTGTATCTTAAAAAATCTAACAATAGTATGATATTGAGTCAACAGCTGGGTTACTCTGAAGATCAAAAAGAAAAAGTTGAATCACTCTTTGGTCTTTCAATTTTAATACCCGAAATCATCAAAAAAAACGAACCATTTGCCATTCCTTCAGAAGAATTTTCCGGTCAAAGTGCAAAGCACTTCTTGGATGAGGCCAGTGTTAAATCCGCTCTAATTGTGCCTTTATTTTCAGTTGAAGAATGTTTAGGGATATTGTTTTTAGGATCAGATCTCACAAATTTATCGGGAGAATCCACTAAAGAGTTTGTTCGCACTTTGGGAATGCAATTTGGACAGTCTATTGCCTTAGCCTCAATATTTGACAAATTGGGTTCATCTGAGAAAAGATATCGTCAGCTAGTCGAAATTTCTCCGGATGCTATTTTTATTCAGCAAGATGAAAAATTCGTTTACGCGAACAGTTCAGCTCTTAAATTGTTAAGCGCAAGCACTTCAAATGAACTGCTTGATCATTCATTTTTCGATTTCTTTCCAGCTGACTACCAAAAAGTCATCAAAAAATATGTAAAGCAAAGTAAAGATCAAGTTTCCATGTCCCTTTCTGAAGGAAAAATAATAAATTTGAAGGGTGGAATTCTTGATGTCGAAATTGTTGTAAGCCCCTTTCTATATCAAGAAAAACCAGCAGTATACATGATTATGCGAGACATAACAGAACGTAAACAATCTGCATTACACTTAGAGATCCAGTATGCAATAGCCTGGATTCTGGCTGAATCAGCCACCCTGTTTGTAGCCACTGCTAAAATTTTAAAAATAATTTGCGAACGTCTTCAATGGGACTGCGGAACAATCTGGGCTGTCGATAAAGAGGCAAATATTTTGCGTTGCACAAAAGTTTGGCAAATGCCTCAAATACAAAATGAGTCATTTCGTGAAGAGACTCAAAACTATAATTTTGAACTTGGAATGGGACTACCAGGTCAAGTTTGGAAAGAACGCAAAGCTATTTGGAAAACAGATATTTCACATGAAAAAGATTTTTTACGAAAAGATTCCGTAATTTCACTTGGGTTGAATACTGCTGTAGCCTTTCCAATTATTTATGAAAATGAAGTGTTAGGTGTCATTGAATTTTTTAGTAAAAACACTATTCCATCAAATCCAGATTTATTGTTATGGTTTGAGTCTATTGGTAATCAATTCGGTCTTTTCCTGATAAGAAAGCACATGGAAAAGCAGATGTTATATCTGGCCGAACATGATGCATTAACGGGATTGTCAAACCGAAGTTTACTCGAGCATTATTTAAATAATGCGCTTACCAGCGCACAGGAAAGTGGGAAAATGTTGGCTGTTATATTTTTGGATCTTGATCATTTCAAATACATCAATGATTCAATGGGACATCAAGCTGGTGATTTCTTATTGAAAGAGATTGCAAAACGATTTCGTCAATGCATTAGACCACAAGATACGATTAGCAGATTAGGTGGAGATGAATTTATAATTATTCTACCAAATATAAATCAAAAAGAAGAGATTATTGAAATAGTCGGCAGATTACAGAAACAACTTTCAAACCGCATTGCTTTGAAAGAAAAAGAAATTTTTATGACCGCCAGCATGGGTATTAGCATTTACCCTAAAGATGGAAAAACAGTTAAAACTTTAATTAAAGGTGCGGATATTGCCATGTATACCGCTAAAGAAAAAGGCAGAAATAACTTCCAGTTTTGCACACCCGAAATGACGACAAAAGCTGAGAACCGAGGCATTCTTCAAAATAATTTACATCAGGCAGTTGAAAACAATGAATTTGTTCTATACTATCAACCTAAAATTGATGTAGCCACTCAAAAAACCACAGGAATGGAAGCCTTAATTCGATGGAAAAGGCCCGAAGCAATTTTATTACCAGGGAATTTTATTGCTGCGGCAGAGGAAAGCGATCTTATTGTTCCCATTGGTGAATGGGTAATAAAAACCGCATTCGTACAAAATAAGGTTTGGCAAACTGCAGGTTTACCCACTATAACAATGTCTGTTAATCTATCCGTTCGAAATTTAAATAAGCAGCTTTTACAGGTTATGGAAAAAGCTTTAACTGAAACAAACCTTAAACCTAACTCTTTTGAAATTGAATTAACTGAAAGTGCTTTAATGGAAAATGTAGAAAATAATATTCAAATTTTACGTAGTCTAAAAGAGATGGGGCTTAAAGTCTCTATTGATGATTTCGGGACGGGCTACTCTTCTTTAAGCTATTTAAAACGCTTTCCCATAGATACCATTAAAATTGACCAATCGTTTGTTCAGGATATTGCAACCGATCCAGATGATGCGGCGATAGTGACTGCCATTATTGCCATGTCTCATAGTTTAGGTTTCAGGGTGATTGCCGAAGGTGTAGAAACTGAAGCCCAGCTCAAATTTTTGTGTGAACACAGTTGTGATGAAATTCAAGGATTTTATTTCAGCCGTCCCATGCCTGAACCAGAAGCCACGGATTTCATAAAAAATGCTAAAATTGACTGGCATTTTGATTAAATATGATTCTTAAAACTAACAAGTATCAGTTATGGACTAAATAATATTTTTAATAAATTCTTTAAAATACGCTGTTAGTCTAGCAGGTCGATTGGCATAATAAGCTCTAAATTCTTCCGGGTTAGAGCTTATCATCAAACGATAAAATCCCAGAGCAGAATAAATTGGCCATAATTTCTTTGCTAATAACATGGCTTCGATGAGTTTTTCTTTTGGTTCAAATTCTAGCCAATTCTCAAGACAAGCCTCTTGAAGTTCAAGATACTGACTACTCGTATCCGTTAGCTTATGATGAATAACAGCTTGATCGAGACATCTCAGCAAAGAAAAAAATGGATGGGTAATCACTGTTTCACCCCAGTCGATGATGGTCATATTTTGTGAGTTATTAGTATTTTCGATAAGAATGTTATTTTCATGAAAATCACAATGATCTAATGTTTCGGGTATTTTATATTGCGATAAAAGTTTACAGAAGGTTGAAAGCTTAGGATGCAATTCATGTAATATCTTTAGATCGTCATTTGTCATACCATCTTCTTTTAAAAAGTCCGATTGGGCAATTAATTGTTTATAAAGATCGGGTAGTTTTTCAAGTCTCCAATCTGGTACGCCTATTTCAATAAAGATATTCACATAGACAACAGCGGCAGATTGTATGTCGGTATATTTTTTGATCCCCTCGCAAAGTAAATCCACCTCAAAGTGACGTTTCAATGAGTCGCGCAGTGAATGGCCTGCATCCTTCATCAAAAAGCAATTTAAGTCTTTGTTGACGCTCACAAGGATGGGTACATTCGCCCGAAAGGTATCATGCAAGGTTTGGATGATAACAGGCTCTAAAGACAAAGTAGGTACAGTTTGTTTTAAGTAGAAATAGCCTTCTGAAGTCAAAAATCGTATCACCCTAGACCAGGGTGTGGTTAGAATATGATCAGGCGGATTATTGATAGTGTAGCCCTTAGAAAGGAGCAATTCTTCTGCCCATTTGATAATTTTTAGAATATTTTCCATGTGAATTTTACATCCTTTCACTGATTTACTCAAGTTTAGCAAAAAAGGGAGATAAATACCAAATCGAGGAGAAAGGCTAGAAAAAATTGTTTATAATAAAGTTAGATTTTAAGTTTTTGAGCTTAGTATGACTGAAATTATTTCAAGTATATTAATTAACCCTTCTGAACTAAAGTTCACTTTTATTCGTGCCCCGGGTCCAGGTGGCCAAAACGTTAATAAAGTAGCTTCGGCTGTACAGCTGCGGTTTAATGTCAAGCATTCCCCCTCATTACCAGAGGAAGTTCGTTTACGCTTATTAGCATTAGTTGGCAAGAAAATCACCTTATCGGGAGATTAGATCATCAAGGCAAGTCGCTATCGCACACAAGAACGTAATAAACAAGATGCACTTGAAAGATTAGCCGAACTCTTAAGCCTTGCAGCGATTCGGCCTAAAAAGCGTAAAAAAACCAAACCCACTTTTTCATCTTCAGAACGTCGATTAACAAAAAAGAAATTACATTCCAAAAATAAGTCTTTACGAGGCAAGAAACTCGATCGAGACTACTAATTAAGATCTCCCTTAAGCTTCTAAGAATGTTTGATCTAAAAACTTAATATCTTCTGGATTTAAATGTAATTCCATGGCTTTTGCTGAACTTATTGCGCTCTCCACACGACTAGCTCCAGGAATTGGAATAATGACCGGTGATTTTGCTAAGAACCAGGCTAATACGAGTTGAAAAGGATCGGAATGAAGACGTTTTGCAAGAGTTAATAATGGGGGATTATGCGCTACCGCAAATTTTTGTCCGCTCCCACCTACTGGGCTGTAGGGAATGAATGCAATGCCTGATTGTTCACAATAATCTATCACTCCATTTTCAAAGGCTTCAGTATCAAAGGGATTGCAACGATTTTGTACACTGGCAATTTCGGTCATTTTTTTGGCTCGGATTATCTCATCCCGACTCACGTTTGATAAGCCTAAGGCCTTTATTTTACCTGAATTTTTCAATTCTATTAAAGCTTCCAGGCTCTTTTCGAGAGGGATTTTACGATCAGGTGCATGCCATTGATATAAATCAATACAATCGACATTAAGGGCCTTTAAACTTGCTTCACAAGCACGTTTGAGATGTTGGGGATCGCCATTGACTGTCCAAGCCCCGTGTGGTCTTTCTAGCCCGCCTTTAGTGGCTACCACCACTTTTGTTTTTTGCGGAGCGGTAGCTAGAGCCTTAGCAATTAATCGTTCACAATAGCCAATATCGTTTTGGTCCAAACAATACACATCTGCAGTATCAATGAAATCCATACCCGCCTCTAAGGCTGCGTGTATTACCCGAATGGCTTCTTTTTCTGTAGGTCTACCCTGAAGAGACAATGGCATAGAGCCTAGACCTATCGGATTGACTGAAAATTCTGAATTTCCAAGCTTTCTTTTTTTAACTTGCATTTTTACCTCCCGCTTTATCTATATTAAGTCATCATCATACTATCACGAACCATGAAAATTCTTAAACCAATCCAAAAGTGCAGGAAGCGGAAGCGGGCGACTGAAAAAATATCCTTGAATTAGATCACAATGGTTGGCTCTCAAAAATTCCAATTGGTTCGTATTCTCTACCCCTTCGGCTACAACTTTAATTCCCAGTTCATGAGCCATTTCCATTATCTTTAGCACCATGACACGAGCACTATCTTGCACCAGCATGTCCTGGATGAAGGATTTGTCGATCTTCAATTCTGTGGCCGGAACATTCCGCAATTGCTGCATCATTGCGAAGCCCGTTCCGAAATCGTCGATTGACAATTTTACCTGCTTCATTCTCAAGCGGGTTAATATATCCAATGCCTTCGACAATTCCTTAAACAAGCCACTCTCCGTGATCTCAACAATAATATTGGATGGCTGCACACCACATTCTTCTGCAAGTTTTAGCAGAGTATCGGGAAATTTAAGATTATGCAATGAATAAGGTGAAACGTTCAATGAGACTGTGACAGTAATACCATTCTTTTTAGCAATTTGTCCGATTTCTGATAAAGCTTTTTTTGCAACAATCCAAAAAAGCTGATCGATCATTCCCAGGGATTCTGTTATTGGAATAAAAACGTCAGGAACTAGGAGTCCCTGTTTAGGATGTTGCCATCGAACTAAGGACTCTACTCCCACCATAACACCTGTCGCAAGTTCAACCTGTGGTTGATAGTAAATCACGAATTCATTGTGCAAAAGAGCATGTTCTAACTCATCCACTGTGATGGTGATGGCTGACTGTTTACTAATCGGTTGAGCCGCCTCTGCCCCACCCGATGGGTCGACTATCCTACTAGCCGTCAATATTTTTTCCAGATCAACCTGTCTGAAAGGCTTCTGTAGATGCCCTACTACGGAAAGACCCAGCGATTCAGCCAATTCTTCAGCAGTTTCCAACACTCTTTTGTCAACACCACTTATGAGGACAATCTTACTTTTGCAATCCCGCGCTTTAAGCAATCTTAATATTTCAATGCCATCCATATCAGGCATCATTAGATCCATTATGATTAAGGTCACTTTTGGATTGAGTACCGCCATAAAATCAGCTGCATTGCTGGTCGTTGTGCAACTAAAATTCATCATCTCCGCCACATCTGCGATAAATTCCCCGATGTCTTTTTCATCATCAACTACTAAGATCCGCCGAGAAGTATCTCCGGCTTCAATATTTTTTCCAGATTTATCACTAGCCATTTGAATCTTCCCAAAAAATCATCCGTGTAGCCTACCCTCTCTCATACAGTCTGATTGCCTTTCATCACACTGCTAATGATTGCCATAAATTCTTGCCGTTGAAAAGGTTTGTGCAACAAAGGGGCATCAATCTGCATTTTGCTTCTTTCTATCAAGGTTTTCTCTGGAAATCCTGATAAATAAATCACTTTAATGTTCGGTTTTAATTGATGTACTTTTTTAGCGAGTTCAACCCCGTTCATTTCGCCTGGCATGATGATATCTGTCACTAACAAATCGATATTTTGCTTAGCCTCGATAATTGCAAGCGCATGGGCAGCATCCACAGCCTTGAAAACTTTGAAACCCATTTCTTCCAGGTATGCAACCTCAATTTCAAGCAGATCAACTTCATCGTCCACCACTAATGCCGTCCCACCCAGTTTTTTAACTTCTGACTGCTTCAGGCTAGCGTTCTGATTAACCCGCGGAAGATCTTTTGACAAAGGTAAGTAAAGAGAGATTGAAGTACCGTGATTCAGTTCACTGTAGATCCTGGCATAGCCACCCGACTGCTTAGCAAAACCATACACCATGGCAAGTCCAAGACCCGTTCCTTTTCCGCGTGGTTTTGTGGTGTAGAACGGCTCAAATGCTCGCATCAGTGTTTCCTGAGACATCCCGGTACCGGTATCTGATACTACTATTCGGACATAATTTCCTGGTTTAAGTTCCTTCATTTTTACCGCTGGGTAGTTTTCTTGCAAGCTGCACAGCTCAGTTGAAATAGTGAGAGTGCCGCCCTTAGGCATGGCGTCCCTAGCATTAATGGAAAGGTTAAGCAATGCGCTCTCAAACCCTGAGGCATCGGCCAGAACAGGTGAAATCGAGTTATCCAGCTCAGTTATAACCTTTATTTCGGGACCCAGTGTTCGCGTGATCATTTCAATCATATTTTTGATGGATTCATTTATCGATAGGGGTGAAACTTTCAATTGCTGATGGCTTGAAAACATCAGTAGACGCTTAGTGAGATCCGCGCCACGTAAAGCGGCTTTCTCAGCTGTCTCTACTTTCTTCTTGGCACGTTCATTGCCTTCAACTAAATGTGAAAGCAAATCAAGATTACCAAGGATGA
>Ga0207084_1112_pt1 | contig 15043 bp, 14 predicted proteins | sample Alteio_BWMinHeat_55_FD_153543 | JGI IMG/M metagenome (GOLD analysis project Ga0207084, IMG submission 153543) | Enriched cells from forest soil in Barre Woods Harvard Forest LTER site, Petersham, Massachusetts, United States -... | ecosystem: Environmental > Terrestrial > Soil > Temperate forest >...
CGAAAAATCCCTGTTTGCATCACGCCTAGTGTTTTGACTGAAACCACAGCCGATCTCACCTTTGCGCTTATTTTGGCTGTGACCAGACGTATTGTGGAAAGTGATACTTATATGAGACAAGGCAAAGGTAACCAAAACCGAAGGTTTCATAAAAGTTTTCCAATCTTTATCAATCGACCAATATTATGCGCCGTTTGAATCAATAAGCCTTTCGTATTCGCCATGCTCTCTTCCTTCGACATAGGCCCTGTCACAATACTGAAAACCGCATCCACCCCTTCATGATAAATGGCATCGTAGCCTTCTTCTAAGGTGGCTGCAAGGGCAATGACCGGTATCCCTTGAAGGTGGGCGAGTTTTGCAACCGCACTCACCGTTTTTCCGTGAAGTGTTTGCCTGTCAATTTTTGCCTCAGCAGTGATGACAAGATCAGCGTCGGCCAATTTTTCGAGCATCCCGGTGTAATGCATAATGAGACTAGCACCTCGTTCGAATCGGGCATTTAATAGTGCATCGATACCGGCCCCTAATCCTCCGGCGGCCCCTCCCCCTGGGATATTCCCCACATTTTTGTGGGTCGTTTTAGAAAGCACAAAATGAAATGCTTCTAAGCCTTTGTGGAGGATCTCCACCTCTTCAGGTGTGGCCCCTTTTTGGGGAGCATACATCAAAGCCCCCTCTAACCCTAACAAGGGATTATTCACATCATGGGCTAATATAATTTCAGTTTGTTCTAAACGCGAATCGAGATTTTCTGTATCGATATGGGCGATTTTACCTAAATTAAGCGGAATAGCGGAGAGGGGTTGATTCTCACGATCCCTAAATTGCACCCCAAGCGCGCTTAATGCGCCGATACCTGCATCGCAAGTGGCGCTGCCGCCTAAGCAAATAATGAGGGTTTGAAATCCTTGATCAAGAGCGGCTTTTATAAGTTCGCCGACGCCAAACGTGGAGCTCATCAGAATATTACGTTTCTGCACTGGCACTAGGCTTAATCCGGAGGCTTCTGCCATCTCGATTACAGCGGTTTTTGTCCCCGGGAAAGATCCAAAATGCGCCTTTCGTTTGTTTCCGAGGGGACCGCTCACCACCACAGTATGAAGGCTTAAAGACGTGCTGGCTTGTAGACAAAGCAGAGTTCCTTCTCCTCCGTCTGCGCAAGGTACACGGATGATCTCTTCATCGGGAAAAGACATTCTCAAACCATATTCAATTGCGGTGGCAACTTGAATAGGGTTCAAACATTCTTTAAAGGCATCAGGTGCTATAACGATTTTCATGAATAAATGTTTGAAATCCCTTTTTATCTTCAAAAGCTTGACTTAATCGCGTAACGCCTTCTATTAGATTTTCTTCTTCAATCGTCGCAGAAAGACGAATAAAATGTTCGTTTTCACTTCCAATCCGACCAAACGACGGCCGATCCATAACCGCAACTTGATGGCGGTGAAGCGCGAATAATTGCAAAAGCGTACTGGGCGAAGTTTTTTGGCGGATTTCGAGCGGAAGCTTATCATAAGCCTGAATGATACCTAATTTCTCACAAATTTTACTCACATTCGGGAAAACATAAAATGCCCCATCTGGCGTTCGACAACTGATATCCGGGATCCCTCGAAGCGCCTTAATGAGGACATTTCGTCGATGTTCGAAAGCCTGTACCATGGTTGAAACAGCGGCTTTTGCTTCAGGATGTGTAAACGCAAGTTTAGCCGCTTCTTGATTGTAAGGAGGGACGCAAGAAAAATAATTAATATTAAAATTTTTAAACACCAGGGCTTCTTCAACCGTTGGGAAAACAGCATAACCGATTCGCCCTCCTGTCCAGGCGTAGCTTTTGGAAAAGCCACTTGAGATAATCGTGCGACTTGCCATATCAGGGAGAGAAGCAATCGAATGATGAGTATGGTTGTCGAAAATAATCTTTTCGTAAATTTCATCGGAATAGATGCGAAATGTCGGGGGACATTTTTCTAAAATTACCCGCCTGAGGGCATCGAGTTCCATTTTGCTGGCAACGGTTCCGGTGGGGTTTGAAGGAAAATTTAAAAACAACAATTTGCTTTTTTCGCTTAAATTCGCCTCAAGTAGTTTTGCTGAAAGATGAAAATTGGTTTCCTCTTTGAGGTGAAGGGGTTTTGGAATGCAACCTACATATTGAACAAAAGATTCATAAATGGGATATCCTGGGCTAGGGTAGAGAATTTCTGAGCCAGGGTCGCAATAAATGGATTCTGCAAAACCAATAGAAGGTTTGGCGCCTGGGAACACCACCACCTGATCGGGCGAAACGCTTAAACTTCGGGTTTCATAAATTTGACTGGCAATCACTTCCCTTAAGGATAAAAGCCCTTGGGGATCGCAGTAATGTGTATTATCTAAATCTAATTGGCGTTTGATTTCTTGTTTGATGCAATTCGGAATGGGAAAATCCGGTTCACCTAGATTGAGTTTTATGACCGGCCGATGTGAAGCCTCAATGGCCGCGATAAGGGAGCCAAGCTTAAAGGCATTTTCCGTGTCAATCGTAAAAACTCGGTCGGCAAATAAGGGCATGGCCCGTCCTTTTATCTTAGAATTTAAGCTTTAAATTTAAGCTTAGGGTTTGAAGAAAGAAGAGCTTATGCAGCAACATCCGCCACCCGCCACAAGCTCTTCTCTTCTATCAAGTCTATCAAGCGATGGGTTATTGACGGTCCATACTTCGGCCGACCGAGCCCCCAACCATCCCACCCGCCACAGCACCCACGCCGGCGCCTAATACGCTACCGCCCCCGTGTCCAAACTGTGATCCGATAATGACCCCGCCCACCGCGCCGACAGCTGTGCCGGTTTGTTCATTAGGACCCATATTGCCGCAGCCTGTGAGCCCACTTAAGGCACAAGCCAGAGTAAAAGTCGTTATAATAGTGTGTCGTTTCATCATGATTACTCCTTATAGGTCTATTAGCTTAATTAAACCTTTTGTTCGACACCCCAAATCAATAAAAAATTCCCTTTCTCGCAAAATATGCTTACAATCCGCCAATATGATGACAGAACGAGAGACCCTAAATGAGGCGCAACAGGAGGCAGTTTATGCCCCTTTTGGCAATGTATTGATCCTGGCGGGGGCGGGCAGTGGTAAAACCCGCGTGCTCACCGAACGTATCAGGCGCTATTTATTAGAAGAAAATGTCTCTTCTCGTAGTGTGCTTGCGGTAACATTCACCAATAAAGCCGCGACCGAGATGAAAATTAGGTTGGGCAAGCGTGTGGGCCAAAGGTTGGAGGGCATGTGGGTAGGCACTTTCCACGGATTAGCCCATAAATTCTTGCGGACCCATTTTAAAGAGGCCGGCCTTCCGGAAGTCTTTCAAGTCATGGATTCAGAGGATCAACTCCAATTGATCCGCCGTTTATTTAAAAGTTTAAATATTAACGAAGATTATTTTGAACCGAAGCAAGCCCAACATTTTATCAATCGTAAAAAAGATGAAGGCTTGCGTCCCAATGCTCTCGAAAGATCGAAAGGCTCTTTTGATGAAACCATGATGACTGTTTATTTGGCGTATGAGGAAGAATGCCGCAAAAACGGAGTCGTGGATTTTGCAGAACTCTTATTACGAAGTTATGAAGTTTTAAAATCAAATGAAGAGCTGCTCAGCTTTTATCAATCCCTTTTCCTGCATTTTTTAGTCGATGAATTTCAAGATACCAATCATATTCAATATTCTTGGTTGTCTTTGCTGGCTGCAAAAGCCCTTTCGGTCACGGTTGTGGGCGATGATGATCAATCGATTTATGGATGGCGGGGAGCTAAAGTCGAAAACATTCGACGCTTTGAACGAGAATTTAAAGAAACCAAAGTATTTCGTCTAGAACAAAATTATCGTTCCACGGCAACCATTTTAGAAGCAGCTAACGCTTTAATCTCCAATAATGAAAAACGGTTTGGCAAAACTTTGTGGACAGCGGGTCTCAAGGGAGATCCTATTTTGCTTTATCGGGCTTTCAATGAAGAAGATGAAGCTTTGTATGCGGTGAGACAGATTAGAGACTATTTAGACAAAGGGGGCCGCCCACGGGATGTCGCGCTCCTTTATCGTTCTAATGCCCAATCCCGATTGCTAGAAGATGCCTTGGTGCGTGTGGGGATCCCCTACTGCATATACGGAGGCTTACGATTTTTTGAACGCGCAGAAATTAAAGACGCTCTGGCTTATTTGCGTCTCGCAGTTAATTTGTCCGATAACACAGCCTTTGAGCGCGTGGTGAATGCACCCCCCCGAGGTTTGGGTGAAAAGTCGCTTCAAAAGATAAAAGAGATGGCAGAATTAAATCATTGTAGCTATTGGGAGGCTTCAAAACTTGCCCTAAATGAAAAAGTGATCACGGGAAAAATAGGCGCCGGGCTTCAAGGTTTTATTGAAATAATCGAAAAAATACAACTTGCGCTTTATGAACCGCTTTCCGATCTCATCCGCATGGCTATTTACGATACAGGCCTTGTTAATTTCTTTAGAGAACAAAAAGGGGAAAAAGGACACAGTCGCGCAGAGAATTTAGAAGAATTATTAAACGCGACGATTGATTTTTGTCTTGAAATAAGCGATCAAGAAAAACCCTTAACAGCTTTTTTAAATTATACTGCTTTGGAATCGGGTGATAGACAAGCCAAAGAAAACGAAGACGCCGTACAACTCATGACCTTACATTCGGCAAAGGGCTTGGAATTTCCAGTAGTCTTTATTTGCGGGGTGGAAGAAGGGTTATTTCCCCACCATTTTTCTTCTGACAGTTTAACAGCCCTAGAAGAGGAAAGAAGGCTTTGCTATGTGGGGGTGACCCGCGCCAAAGCCCATCTCTATTTAACTTATGCGGAATGTCGACGATTATTCGGCCGAGAAGAATTGCGTTCAGTCTCCCGTTTTATAGGGGAAATTCCTGCTCATTTAATTAAAGAGGTGAATCGAAAGGTTGTGGTGCGGCCACATTATCAACCCCTCACTCGAACGCCAGACGAAATGGATATGGATATAGAAGGCTTTTGTTTAGGGCAAAGGGTAAGTCATGCCAAGTTTGGGCAGGGAACTATCGTGGATTGTGAAGGAAATAATGCACGGGCAAGGGTACATGTCCACTTTGATGTTGCGGGCAGTAAATGGTTGGCATTGGCTTATGCTAAGCTCGAGCCGGTTGAGTGATGTTATCCTTACAAGAAACCTATGCCCCTCATAACGCCTGCTTTGGCTGCGGGCCTTCAAATGATAAAGGCTTACATTTGAGAAGTTTTCCTAAAGGAGATGAGGTGGGGGGAGAAGTCATCGCAAGCTGGACACCAGCCCCTTATCACGAAGCCTTCCCTGGGGTATTAAACGGGGGCATTATTGGTACATTGCTGGATTGTCATTCAAATTGGACAGCGGCCTATCATTTAATGCAAAAAACGAAACAAACAAAACCGCCCTGTACAGTAACAGCGGAATATTCCATTAAATTATTGCGTCCTACGCCAACGGATACAAGCCTTGAACTGGTTGCCAAAGTAGTGGAATCTACCGAAACAAGTGCCATTATCGAAGCAAAATTAATGGCCCACAATAAAATTTGCGCCACTTGTACTGGGCGATTTATTGCAGTCCAACCGGGACATCCTGCCTATCATCGCTGGTAAGGGGGAGGATATTTGATGGCCATCATTCCTAAAGATCCTTTTATTCTAGTCGATGGATCTTCTTATTTTTTCCGTGCCTATCATGCCCTGCCTCCCCTTATGACCAGCAAAGGGAAACCGACGGGCGCCATTTATGGTGTCATCAACATGTTGCGGAAATTGTTTAAGGATTATCATCCTCGGCACATCGCAGTGGTATTCGATAGCAAAGAAAAGAATTTCCGCCATCAACTTTATACACCCTACAAAGCCAATCGATTGGTGATGCCAGAAGAATTGCAAGAACAAGTTGAGCCGTTGTTTGCCTTAATTACCGCCATGGGTTTTCCTTTGGTCGTTTTACCCGGCATTGAAGCGGATGATATCATTGGTTCGCTTGCGGTGCAGGCGCGCAAGAAAGGATGGTTCAGTTTAATTTCGACCGGAGATAAAGATTTTGTACAATTAGTTGATGATAAGCTTTATCTGATCAACACCATGTCTCAAGTGATTTACGACAGAAAGCAAGTCATTGAAAAGTTTGAAGTGACTCCAGAACAAATGGTGGATTATTTAACCTTGGTTGGGGATTCTGTTGATAATATTCCGGGCGTTCCTAAGGTGGGCCCCAAAACAGCGGTGAAGTGGTTAGAACAATACGGGAGTTTGGAGGCAATCATTTCACATGCCGCTGATATTCCGGGCAAAGTAGGTGAAAACTTGCGTGAAGCTCTTCCGCATCTGTCTTTGTTTCGACAATTGGTCACCATTGATACAACACTGAGCTTACCTCTTAAATTAGAGGATTTAATACCCAAAGCCCCCGATAACGCACGTTTAAGAGAACTACTGAGCGAATTTGAATTTAAGACTTGGCTGCGCGATTTAAATGAAAAAACTCCTCCTGAAGCAGGTGCTGATCTCGGAACGCCTACGCCTTCGGTGCCGGTCCAAAGCGCTCCTCCTACCTTTAAAAAAGGCCATTATGAAACGATTTTTACGGAAAGTGCCTTTGAACGGTGGCTAGAAAAATTAAAACAGGCGCCGTATTTTGCCTTTGATACCGAAACCACCAGCCTGGATTATATGGCAGCTGAAATTGTGGGCTTTTCGTTTTCGGTTTCTGAAGGGGAAGCTTGTTATATACCCTTAATGCATGATTATTTAGGCGCAGAGCCTCAGTTGGATTTTAAATGGGCTTTAAAGAAACTAAAACCGATTTTGGAAAACGATAAAATTTTAAAGATTGGACATAATTTAAAATATGATAGTGAAGTTTTAGCCAATCATGACATTGAATTAAAGGGAATGAAATTCGATACCATGTTAGAATCTTACGTATTGGACAGCGTAAGCTCTAGACACGACATGAATACCTTGGCTGAAAAACATCTTCATCATCGTACCATCCATTTTGAAGATGTGGCAGGCAAAGGAGCGAAGCAACTTAGCTTTAATCAAGTGACCATTGATAAAGCTGCAGAATATGCCGCAGAAGATGCAGATGTTACCTTGCGTCTCCACGACATTTTATGGCCAAGGCTTGAACAGGAAAAAAGCATAAAGGAAGTTTTTCTTAATATAGAAATGCCTTTGGTATCGGTATTATCGAAAATGGAACGAAGAGGGGTGTTGATTGATGTCAAGCGTTTGAAGCAACAATCTGAAGAATTAGGCCAAAAATTAGAAGGCTTACAGCACCAAGTTTTTTCTTTTGTGGGCAAAAGTTTCAATTTAAATTCGCCCAAACAACTACAAGAGATTTTATATGAGGATCTTAAATTACCGATTCTAGAAAAAACGCCAACAGGGCAGCCTTCCACTTCAGAATCTGTTTTACAAGAATTGGCTTTAAAGTTCGATTTACCTAAACTCATATTAGAATTCCGTAGTTTGAGTAAATTGAAATCGACTTATACCGATAGCCTCCCGGAGCAACTAGATCCCAAAACGGGGAGGATCCACACCTCCTATCACCAAGCGGTTACCTCAACAGGCAGGCTTTCTTCCAGTAATCCTAATTTACAAAATATCCCGATCCGCACCCCAGAAGGACGTAAAATCCGCACAGCATTTATTGCCCCGCCTCATCACAAAATTGTCGCGGCGGATTATTCTCAAATCGAATTAAGGATCATGGCCCATCTCTCGAACGATCCCAATTTGGTGCAGGCCTTTACCCAAGATGATGATGTGCATAGAAGTACGGCTTCAGCAGTGTTTGGGGTTCCTTTAGATAAAGTGACATCCGAACAACGCAGAAGTGCCAAAATCATTAATTTTGGGCTTCTTTACGGCATGTCAGCATTTGGTTTAAGTAAACAATTAGGCCTGTCACGGGAAGAGGCAGAACATCAAGTCACCCGATATTTTACGTGCTTCCCTGGGGTTAAAAAGTTCATTGCAGATATATTAAGAACGGCCCAAGATCAAGGCTATGTGGAAACGCTCTTTGGCAGAAGGTTATATCTGCCTGAATTAAAATCACGTAACCGGATGCTACAAAAGGCAACGGAACGTGCCGCAATTAACGCACCCATGCAAGGGACCAATGCCGATATTATAAAATTAGCCATGATTGAGCTCGATAAATGGTTTGAAGAAACCCAGATTGGGGCCAATATGATTATGCAGGTCCATGACGAATTAGTCTTTGAAGTACCTGAAAAAGTCTTAGATGAGGTTATAGAGAAAATTCGTTCGACTATGGAAAACAGAGTAGATTTAGCGGTCAAGCTTCGGGTCGGAATTGGCGTGGGCAATAATTGGGATGAAGCCCACGGATAATGGCGGGTGACCCCTCTCCTGCTTGTGGGCACTTGTGTCCGGGGAAAAAACGAGAGGGGGAGAGAGGTTGCCTTTCCTCCCTCGGTACCCTCACCCGGCGCTAACGCGCCACCCTCTCCCGAAAAATAGTAGGCGGGAGAGGGAATATTGTTTATCCAAGGCTTAGGAGCTAATAAGCTCAATAGTATGGCGAGCAGCAAACTTGAGCGGTAAGAATTCTTTATTCTAATAATTCTTAAAAATTAATTAACTTTTTAAAGATTTATGTAGGCTTAGCCATCCGGTCCTTACCTACACAATTCGCTAATTGTTCCCTTTAAATTGTTAATATTTCGGATTTAAGGGGTGCTTCTGAGGTCACGAGATCTTACCCTCTCCCGTCTACTCTCTTTTCGGGAGAGGGTGGCGCGTTGGCGCCGGGTGAGGGTACCGAGGGGGGAAGGCACCTCTCCCACTTGTGGGAGAGGGTGGCACGAAGTGCCGGGTGAGGGATCGTTCTCAGGGATTTTCAAACCATTCTTTTAACACTTGATGCACTTCCAGAAGCCCCGTGCCTTTGAAGCCCGAGAACAACTGAACGGTAATATAATCTTCATAGCCACTTAATTCTTTTCTGATTTCCAATAAAATGGATTTGGCCTGCCCTCGTTTCAGTTTGTCTTCTTTGGTAAGCAAGATGTGGGTTGGGAGATCATTTTCGACCGTCCATTCGATCATCTGCCAATCGAAAGCCGTTAGGGGGCGGCGCACATCCATTAGAAGAATGATCCCGCATAAACTTCTACGTTGATGAAAATAGTCTTCCATCAGCGTTTCCCAATGGTGCTTTAATTCGGCACTCACTTTTGCATAGCCATAGCCCGGAAGATCGACGAAGCGTTTATTAGGGGAGACCTCGAAGAAATTGATGCTTTGAGTTTTACCCGGGGTTTTGCTTGTTTTGGCTAACTTACTCACTCCCGTTATTGAATTGATGGCTGTCGACTTCCCCGAATTCGAACGCCCGACAAATGCAATCTCTCGCCCCGTATCTTTTGGTAATTGGGCAATTGTATGTGCACTCAATAAAAAATGTGTAGAGTTGTAAGGAAAACTGACCATCAGGTATGATATCACAGTATTTAGGGCTAGATTTCGTTCAAAAAGACCGAAGGAGTGGCGGGTTGTTTAAATTTAATTTGTTCATCTTGGGGGTGTTATTAAGCCTCATTTGGACAAGGTCTTTGGCGGCCGCAGGTGATGCCTCTGCTACACCTGCAGTTACGGCTGTTCCAGCCGCATCAGCCCCAGGTGCTATTGCCGCACCTGCCTCTAGCGCTGGTCAGGCAAAGCCGCAAGTTTGCGTGGTCGCGGCCGACGCCACCGCCGGTCAAACAAAATCGCAGGTGTGTGCCGCCTGTCATGGTGCGACCGGTATCAGCAGCGTGCCCATTTGGCCGAGTATTGCAGGACAGCCTGAAAAGTATATTATTCGAGAGATGACTGAGTTTCGAAAAGGGGACAAGGGTACCCGGTTTGATCCCACCATGTTTGGGATGACTCAAAACTTGACCGACCAAGATATTGCCGATTTGGCCGCCTATTTCGCTAGGCAAAAACCAGCAGAAGGGGTAACGCCGGCTGCTGCAGTAGAATTGGGTCAAAAGATTTATCGGGGTGGCAATCCCGATACTGGGGTGCCTGCTTGCCAGGCTTGTCATGGTCCTGCGGGTAAGGGGAATGCCTTGGCGAATTTTCCGCCTTTGAGTGGTCAGCAGGCAGTGTATGTTGCCGATCAATTGAAAAAGTTCGCAAACAATACACGATCAAATGATCCTAATGGCATGATGCGGGATATCAGTAAACGTTTAACAGAAGCAGAAATTCAAGCGGTGAGTAGTTATGTATCGGGGTTACACTAAAAAGATTGTTGCAGTAGTAAGTATTTTGGTTCTCATAGGAGGTCTATGGGGCGGATATACCCATTTCAAAAGAAATGCGAATGCCAAAAACATCACCCTACATCAATTTTCACAAGTAGAACAGGGACCCTTTGAAGACGGCAAACAATATCGAAAATTGTCTGCTAAAATCATGACCAATCCTGCCATTCCTGAATTGTTTGTTAAAAATCCTGGTCGTATACAAGTGATTGAATTTTTTAATTATGCCTGTTTTTGGTGCCAGCGGATCCACCCCTTGCTAAACGATTGGGTGGAGAAACATCATAAGGTGGTAGATTTGTATCGTTTTCCTGTGGTATTTAATCAAGGTTGGGATGTTCTAGGGAAAGCCTACCATGTGGTGGAGCTATTAAAGATGACAAGCGCCCTTGACATGACCTTCTTTAAAGCTATTCATCAAGATCATCTCAATCTGGCAGACGAAGCAACCCTTAAAAAGTTTTTTGAAACACAAGGGATATCTAATGAAAAATTTGAAGAACTGTATCATTCCTTTGAAGTGGCTCAAGCGGTAGGTAAAAGTCAATTGGCAAGCAATGTCTTTCAAATTACCGTAAGCCCTTCTGTTATTATCATTCTTCCGTCGGGGGCCTATATCACTTCTCCTGCAACTGCAGGTCGAGAAGATAAAGACGTCATTGCGGTGCTAGAGTATTTAATCGAGCGAGAATTAAAATCCTTGCCCTCAAATCATTCCTAGTCAAAAATTCATGCTATAATTCACAAGTATTTAGTCAAAATAAGTTTTTCGTTTAAGCTGTTATAAGAGGTCTGTATGTTTAAGAAAATTCGTGTAGGGGTATTATTTGGGGGCAAATCCGCGGAACATGAGATTTCGCTATTGTCAGCCAAAAGCATTATTGATGCCATGGATAAGAAAAAATACGAGGTTGTTTTGATTGGGATTAATAAGGCAGGAGAATGGTTCTTACACGAAGATATCAATCAATGCTTGAAACATGCAGAAGATGCAAAACTGATTCAACTTCAAGCCGTTAAAGATCATGTCGCGTTAATTCCAAAAGCGATAGGAAATCCCTTGGTGAGTTTAACGGCCGAGCCCGCGTCTGCACATATTGATGTCATTTTCCCTGTGTTACACGGCACCTATGGAGAAGATGGCACCATTCAAGGCCTTCTTAAGCTTGCGAACCTTCCTTTTGTGGGGGCGGGTGTGCTGGCTTCGGCGGTTGGGATGGATAAAGATGTGATGAAGCGGCTACTAAGGGATGCGGGTATTCCCGCCGCAAAATTTCTCACTGCACATGCCCATCAACAACATTTGCTTGATTTTGAAATGGTTGTCGAGGCAGTAGGCTTACCCTTTTTTGTTAAACCGGCCAATTTGGGCTCTTCTGTGGGAATTTCAAAGGTAAAAACAAAGCAGGAATTTAAAGCGAGTATGGCGGCGGCCTTTGAATACGATCGTAAAGTTTTAATTGAAGAATTTATTCCGGGTCGAGAGATAGAATGTTCTGTTTTAGGGAATGATGCGCCCATTGCTTCTTTACCAGGCGAAGTGATCCCGCAACATGAATTTTACTCTTACGAAGCCAAATATTTGGATGAAAACGGGGCTCTTTTTGAGATCCCCGCCAAATTGCCAGAAGCAACCATAAAAGCGATCCAAGCCATGGCCGTTTCCGCTTATAAAGTGTTGTGTTGTGAAGGAATGGCCCGAGTGGATATGTTCTTAAAGGAAAATGGGGAAATTGTTTTAAATGAAATCAATACCATTCCTGGATTCACACGCATTAGCATGTATCCCAAAATGTGGGAAGCCAGCGGATTACCCTATCCTGAATTGATTGATAAATTAATCAATTTAAGTTTAGAGCGGTTTAAAACCGAGCAAAAGCTCAAAACCACCTTTAGTCTTTTGGGAGAAGAGACGACGCCCGGATTAATCGATCGCGAACCGAAATCCAGTTAGTCGTTTCGGGTGGAGATTCCACTAAAATACAAGTTAAATTTTGATGATCGAGTGTGTGTAATTGTGCATATAATCTTTGGGCATAACGTTCATGATTCATTGTTTGTTCCAACCACTCGACATTTTCGTTTGAGAGAAACTCTGGTCTTTCTCTAAAACTCAAAACACCCACCTTTAAATTTTGTGAAACAAATTTTTGGACTATCTCAATAAATTTTTCAAAGTCCTTCTTCTCCTGGTTCTCCGTCTCGCTTTCGATTAAATAAAGAGGTGTACGCGGAGCATAATGTGCAACGTTGCTTCCGGGTGTGGTGATGCCGAGATTTCTCTGTTGTTGTTGTTTTTTACCCGTGACAGTTTCAAGAACTTCAGCTGTTATAGCCCCGGGTCGCAAAATAGAAAAGGAATCTTCTCTGACATGCACAATAGTCGATTCAATCCCAATAGAGGAAGCGCCTCCCTCTAAAATCTCATCCACTAAATTCCCCAACTCTGCTTTCACATGTTGGGCCGTGGTCGGGCTCAATCGTCCATAACGATTCGCTGAAGGAGCAGCGAGCCCTCCACCAAAGGCTTCTAGTAGTGCTAGTGCCACAGGATGGTTCGGAACACGTAACGCCACCGTTTCTTGATTGCCCGTCACAATGCTTGGAACGGATGCATGTTTTTCTAACACGATAGTGAGGGGACCTGGCCAAAAGGCGTCCATCAAATCCCAGGCAATGGCAGGCACATTTATTGCAAAATCTTGAACCTCTTCAAGTGAGGCAATGTGTATAATCAAGGGATTACTGGGGGGCCTTCCCTTCACTTCAAAAATCCGTTTAACAGCCGCGCTGTTTTTGGCATCTGCGGCAAGCCCATAGACTGTTTCGGTTGGGATAGCCACGAGTTTGCCTGCCTGCAGAAGGCTTGCGGCCCGGAGAATAGCTATACTGCTTTTAGAAGGTGTTTCAACTGTCATTATGGGTTTTGCCCTTAAATATTAGGGTTATGATAAACTGAAGCGGAAAATTTGTCTAGGGTATCTAACTAAAATGTATCGTTTTTTTGGGATGGTCTTTTTTATTGTCGCATGTTTTTTGCCCGTCGCAAGCAAGGCGATGCTTTCAGGATCCTTGGATGAAAAAGCGATTCTGAATCGTATCAAACCGGTGGGACAGGTAACGGTTCAAGGCGGGAGTGAAAAGGCTCAAGCACAAAATGCCCCTGCTCCCGCGGTGGCCGATATTGCCCAAAATCGCTATGAACAAACCTGCAAAATGTGTCATGAAACCGGGTTGGCCGGCGCGCCAAAATTTGGAGACAAAGCTGAATGGGCCCCTCGAATTGCAGAAGGCATTGATGTGCTAGTGAAGCATGCGCTTGAAGGCTACAAAGCCATGCCTCCCAAAGGCGGTTGCATGACCTGCGATGAAAATGAAATTCGAAAAACGGTTGAATATATGGTCTCGCATTCGAAATGAGTGTCTCTATTCGAATCAGTGATAAGGAATACTTAGCGGCTAAAAAGGCTGCTAGAGTCGAACATCGTTCTATTCGAGGACAGGTTGAATTTTGGGCAAAAATTGGACGATGTGCCCTTGAAAATCCAGATTTGCCTATAGAAATGATTAAAGATCTTTTAGTTATAGATTTGAAGGATCTTTCTGATGCCACCCCCTTTACCTTTGAACAAAAATGTAAACCTTTATTCAAAAGCCAATTTTCAGTAAAGCATACAAAAAACTTAAAGCCCACGAAAAAGAGACGGCTGATGAAGTCATTCAATGAATCGTCCAAATGAGAAAAACAACCCTCATTTTACCCCTATTAGTTTTTGCGAGCGCTCTTTCGGCATCAAGCTTGAAAGATTCCATCCCATCCGAATGGATGCCGCTTTATCCGATCTTAATAGCGCGTGTTGAACAAACCAATCCAAAAATGAAGCTGAATTCTGAAGAGGCGAGTTCATTTATTGAATTTTTAAAAACGCTTAAATCTCCCCCATCCGAGCTAATTGTTTTAGAAAAAGAATTGCCGAAAACCACGCTGGAATTGCTAATGGCCGTTCATAAAAGAGGTCTTCAACTGGAAGAAGCTCGAAAAATGGCGAGCTATTTATCCAAAATTCTCAAAAAATTTGAATTTCAAAATATCAAACCCTTTGATGAAAATACTTCTCATATTATTGGGAGGGAATGGTCCGAAATTGATTATTCCGGCGAAAACATGACTTGGCAAACCCAGCGAAAGCGATATCTCCCCTATGGCATCACTGATTTTAAATCTGAGGAAAATCTGGTTAAATTTTTCCAAGTGGAATCACGGTTGCCCTATTTTAAGAAAATTTATAAACCAAAAAATCCCGATGCACTCTCAACCAAAAGATGAGCCATTTATAATATATTGATACTACAAATTGTAAATCGTGAGTCAGGGCGACCCGCGCCTCATTTTAATGAGTCATGGTTAGGGTTGCCCTTTCTAAGCCTTAAGGTTGTTTCCCTTCTAATATTCGGATCACTTCTTTATGATTCTTTTCATTGGCAATCATCAGAGGGGTTTTATTGTGCAAATTTTCTTGGCGATTTTTGTCTGCCCCATGACGGATTAACACCCTCACAGTTTCTTCATCACCATTTTGAGCAGCAAAATGAAGCGCTGTATACCCTTCATCATCGGCGCGATTAATATCCGCTTTTTTATTGAGTAACAATTCTGCTACTTGTAATTGCCGAAATTGAGCTGCAGTATGTAAAG
>Ga0207084_1113_pt1 | contig 14977 bp, 13 predicted proteins | sample Alteio_BWMinHeat_55_FD_153543 | JGI IMG/M metagenome (GOLD analysis project Ga0207084, IMG submission 153543) | Enriched cells from forest soil in Barre Woods Harvard Forest LTER site, Petersham, Massachusetts, United States -... | ecosystem: Environmental > Terrestrial > Soil > Temperate forest >...
GATTCAGAACGATGATTAAAATCGACCGACACTAAAGGTAATTCATTAATGCTTAAAATGTCTTTCAAATGATGTGAAGCTTTTTTCATGATAGAATTTACTTCCGAAACACTTGTCTCACGCCCTGCGATAAAACTTAAATCGATAATCGAGACATTAATCACCGGTGCACGTATCGCTAATCCATCGAGTTTGCCTTTTAAGGCTGGGATCACTAATCCAATTGAGCTTGCTGCCCCCGTTTTGGTAGGGATAAGAGAGTGGGTGGCCGAACGGGCCCGTCGCCAATCCGAATGATAGACATCGACTAATACTTGATCGTTTGTAAAGGCATGAACAGTTGTCATTAATCCTGATTCGAGACCTAGGGCTTCATATAAAGGTTTCACTACCGCCGCAAGACAATTGGTGGTGCAAGATGCGTTAGAGACAATCGTATCAGCCGGTTTTAAAGTTGTATGATTGATCCCGTAAACAATTGTCGGGAGGTCGTCCCCAGCGGGCGCAGAAATGAGTACTTTTGCGGCCCCTGCCTGCAGATGTGTACGCGCTTTTGCCTTGCTTGCGAAATGGCCTGTGCATTCCAAAACCACATCCACCTTCAGATCGCCCCAGGGTAATTTGTCAGGCACCCTCTCTGCCAGACACCAAATTTCGTCCCCATTCACCACAATGTGATCTTCTGTTGCAGAAACCGGAAAATGAAAATGGCCATGCGTGGTATCATATTGGGTTAGATGCGCATTGGTTTTAGCATCCCCTAAATCATTAATGGCGACAATTTGTATCTCTTTATTACGCTTAGATTCGTATAGTGCACGTAAAATATTCCGACCAATTCTGCCATATCCATTGATTGCGACCTTTATCATAAGACTCCCGCCTTTTGTGTGGCCAATACAGAACGAACCATTCCCATTAGGGCATTAACTGTTAAACCCAATGCCTCATAAATTTTAGCACCGGGTGCGGATTCGCCAAATCTATCGATGCCTAATACTAGCCCTTCCCGACCAACCCACTGATACCAAAAGGCACTCGATCCCGCCTCAACCGCAATGCGGGCCTTGATAGATTTGGGTAGGACCGATTCACGATAACTCGCTTCTTGTGACTGAAACACATCGACCGAAGGCATGGAAACGACTCGAACATGAATATCCAATTCTAGTAATCGCTTAGCCGCCGAAACGGCAAGGGACACTTCTGAACCGGTGGCGATCACAATTGCATCGATTCTTTCCTCACAATCCACCAGCACATAGCCTCCTCGCGAAATCAAGGCTACTTGTTGGTTCGTTTTAGCTTGATGCGGAACGCTTTGTCGCGTCAAGATCAAACTGGTTGGGCCGCTGATGCGCGAAAGGGCAGCCCCCCAAGCCACAGCGGTTTCTGTGCCGTCACATGGACGCCAAACAGACATATTCGGGGTGGTTCGCAATAAACCGAGATGTTCAATCGGTTGATGAGTGGGCCCGTCTTCACCCAGTCCAATAGAATCATGACTGAACACATAAATCACCCGCTGATTCATGAGCGCCGCTAAGCGGGTGGCATTACGACAATAATCCAGAAATACCAAAAATGTGCCGCCATAGGGAATAAAGCCTTTATGTAAGGCCATTCCATTCATAATAGCAGCCATCCCAAATTCGCGCACACCATAAAAGAGATAATTGCCTGATAGGGGTTGGTGAGGTGTTAAAGGTTTAGAACTTGAGGTTAGGGTAAGATTAGATTCAGATAAATCTGCTGATCCGCCAAACAATTCGGGCAAGGCTTTTACGAGTAAATTTAAGGCGTGTTGTGAAGAAAGACGCGTCGCGCAATTTTCAGCTTTCTTTTCAGTTTGTAAAATATAATCATTTAATTCTGACACAAAAGGTTTAGGTAAATGTCCTGACATTCTTCTTTCAAATTCTGTGGCGAGTTCAGGATATTCTGCTCGATAGGATTCAAAACGAGTTTGCCAATCCCTTTCTGTCGTTGCTCCTTTTTTTCTGGCATCCCAGGCAGCATAGATTTCTGCTGGAACAACAAAAGGCGGAAATTCCCATCCCAATTGTTGTCTGGCAGCGGCAACTTCCGCTTCACCTAAAGGGCTTCCATGACATTTTGCGGTCCCCGCAAGTTTTGGCGCACCCCATCCAATAATGGTTTTGCAGCAAATCAGACTGGGTTTATTCGTGCTTTTCGCGAGTTTAATGGCTTCATGAACGGCCTTGCTATCGTGTCCGTCCACATTGGCAATCACATGCCAACCATAGGCTTCAAATCTTTTTGGGGTATCATCTAAAAACCATTCTTTTACTTTGCCATCGATAGAGATCCCATTATCATCCCAAAACGCAATTAATTTGTTTAAGCCCAAGGTGCCAGCCAAAGACGCCGCTTCATGAGAAATGCCTTCCATCATACAACCATCACCCATAAAACAATAGGTGAAGTGATCGACAATTTGATGATTGCCACGATTAAAGGTTTGAGCGAGTATGGCTTCGCTTAAAGCCATCCCCACTGCATTTGCAAATCCTTGTCCTAAAGGGCCGGTGGTGGCTTCAACACCAGGGGTGATGCCATATTCTGGATGTCCTGGAGTACGTGAATGCAATTGTCGAAATTGTTTGAGATCTTCTATCGTTAAATCGTAACCACTTAAATGAAACAAAGCGTATTGCAACATACAACCATGTCCATTCGATAAAATAAAACGATCCCTATCCACCCATTCAGGATTATTCGGATTGTGTTTTAAGAAATCATTCCACAATGTTTCTGCAATATCGGCCATCCCCATAGGCATGCCTGGGTGACCTGAATTGGCTTTCTGTACGGCATCCATACTGAGGGCCCGAATGGCATTGGCTAACACTTTACGTGGAATCATTGAAAAACAGCTCCTGTCCTGGGATTAAAGGATTAATTAGCTATCATGCCACTATTGACTACCCTAGACAAGAATAGAAAATTTAGTTAAAAATTTAACTTTTCGCTCGTGTTTCTGTTTGTTTTCTGTCATAATTCTGAGACATTTTCAGGATAACAGGATAAATATGGGCTCTTCCCCCTTAACCCACACCAACTCGCTTATCTGCTCCTCCCATCCCTGGCAAGGGGCGGGCTGGAAGGTGCTCGCTTGTACCGCATTTGCCCTGATTAATGGCATCGTACGGTATCTTGTCGCGGGCGGTAGCTTAAAACCTGAAACCGCTCTGCCCGTCAACGTGGTGATGTTTTATCAAAATGTCTTTGGCACACTTTTTATGCTGCCTTTTTTATGGCAATTAGGGTTTAAATCTCTTAAAACTCGTCATCCAAGCCTTCATCTCATGCGCGTATTAACCGCTGTTTTGGGTATTTGGCTATGGTATTGCACACTTCAATATATGCCAATTGCAAAAGGTTTGGCCCTCACCTTTACGGGACCTATTTTCACCGTGATTGCAGCCAGTTTTCTCTTAAGCGAACGTTTAACGCCTGCTCGTTTGATGGCGATCTTTTTAAGCCTGGTCGGGGCGTTTATCATTAGCCGTCCCGATCAATCCCTTAATTTGGAGGATCCCTTATCCTTTGCCATCTTACTGCCGCTTAGCTCGGCCTTAGTGCTCGCTTTAAGCAAGATTTTTACCCGAAAACTGGCCTTTTTAGGGGAATCTCCCGAATCGCTTGCCACTTATCTTTTATTTTTCATGATCCCGGTCTCACTTGTCCCTGCCCTCTTCGAGTGGACCCTCCCCAGTCTAGAACATCTTCCCTGGCTCATCGCTTTAGGGGCACTGTCGGCTGTTGCGCACCTTGCCTTTGGGCGTGCTTATAAATGTGCAGAAGTCACCTTCTTAACGCCTTTTGGATTTTCGAAATTTTTGTTCAGTACCATGATTGGTTATTATTTCTTTGCGGAAATTCCTTCTCCCGCTCTATATGGGGGGATGTGTTTTATTGGCTTGAGTATCCTCGTACTAGGCTATAAAATGCCTTTGTATTCGATTGCCAAACGTTTCAGATCCAGCTGATTTAAAAAAAGCGAATAACACATCCAAGAACTTAATGCTGCCAAATCCTTAAATTGCGAAGGAACATATTGCGGGGGCACCAATAATCCTTCCGACATTAAATCATCTAAGACATGTAAATCTTCAAGGGTAGTTTTACCCACAAATAACAAGGGAATATGGCTGAGTAATCCCCGTTGAATGGCGAGCCGAATATAATTATAAATTAAAATAAACCCTTTGTTATACACCAAATCTTTTGTAAAGGGACCACCGTCTGGAGTGCTGCCGCGAAACACTCTTGTTGTACGCGCGTAACTTTCTTGCTCTGAATGGCCGTGTTCACGAAAATAATTAAAGACCTCTATAAAATTAGCCCCATTTTCGGCCATGTTAATCGCAGTGATTCGATCGGTTAATCCTTGCACTCGTGTAGGATGGGATGAAAATGTGAAAATTTCCATAATAATAGCCAACCCCTCTTGGGTAATGGTAGAGGATGGCGGACCCTTACTTAAAAATGTACAAACAGGTTGTTTTAATCCATTCAAGGTTGTGCCAAGGTGAACCCAACCTTCGTGCACCTCAAAAACACGTATGTCTCGTTTGCTAAAAAGTGCATCTCTTCTAATTTTTATAAATTCTGCCCCGGCGGCTGCATCAGCAATAATATCATCGCTTATCACCACCCGGGAAGGCTCCCCCCCCGCTCCACCCCCAAAATATTTCTTTAGACGTTTATCCAATTCTTTTACGGTTTCCTCACTTGTGTATTTCTTTTTATCAAGCGGGCTTTTTGTCTTTTTTTGTAAGCTTAAAGTATTGGATAATAAATTTGCCAAATCTTTCAGGGTGGGGGCCCCTGCATAAAAGGCATCCGTTGAACTACCGTAAAGTTGTTGGGCATATTTGGTAAAATGATTTGTCCCACGCGCATTTAACATTTCAATCACCATAATATATTCTCGGCACATTCTTTGTATGATCATGCCGACAGGATTAAATTGCCCGAGAGATCGTTTAATATCTCGTTCAATTTGTAAAAATTCTTCTATTTTATCGTCGACTGAAAATTTTAATGGATTGGTTTCATAATAAGCTCTGTCTACTCGCGGTAACACTTGAAATTTTTTCTCGAAAAACTCCTTTTTTATCGCTTCGTTCCATTTTAAGGAATCTAAAATGCGGATGGGACGTTGAGCCTCGACCAGCCTGTCAGAAAGTTCGCGTATTATTTTGCGATAATCAGTATGGTTGGCCATCACTTCCCCCTTATTACTTAGAATAGACTATCTCAGAGAGGTTCTTTGTTTATACTTAAAGGGAGCTGGGAGAAAACATGAGCAAAGACTTTTTATTTACCTCAGAATCTGTCGCAGAAGGTCATCCTGATAAGATAGCGGATCAAATTTCTGACGCTGTCTTAGATGCCATTATCAAAGACGACCCAAAGGCGCGGGTCGCCTGTGAAGTGTTCATTAAAACGGGTATGGTTTTAATTGCAGGAGAGGTCTCCACTACTACTTGGGTGGAACTCGAAACCTTGACGCGCAATACTATTAATAACATTGGATTTACTAATTCAAACATGGGCTTTGATGGCCATTCCTGTGCGGTTTTAAACGCTATAGGTAAACAATCCTCTGATATTTCCTTAGGCGTTACCGAAACCCCGACCCATGAGCAAGGAGCAGGTGATCAAGGCATGATGTTTGGTTATGCTACAATCGAAACACCCACCTTGATGCCTGCACCCATTCATTTAGCCCATGCTTTAGTACAACAACAGTCAAGGGTTCGTCGCATGAATATCCTGCCTTGGCTAAGACCCGACGCTAAAAGCCAAGTTACTTTGCGATATGAAAATTATCACCCTGTCGGAATTGAATCGGTAGTGTTATCCACACAGCATGCGCCAGAAATTGACCACGCCACACTGGAAGAGGCCGTCATCGAAACCATTATCAAACCGGTCCTGCCTGAAAAATGGATAAAAAATCATATCAAATATTGGGTGAATCCGACTGGACGATTTGTGATTGGTGGTCCAATGGGCGACACAGGATTGACGGGTCGTAAAATCATTGTGGATACCTATGGCGGCATGGCACGTCATGGCGGTGGGGCGTTTTCCGGAAAAGATCCGTCAAAAGTTGATCGCTCTGCCTCCTATATGGCCCGCTATGTCGCTAAAAACCTGGTTAAAGCAGGTTTAGCAGAACGCCTCGAGTTAAATGTTGCCTATGCCATTGGGGTGGCCTCCCCCCTTGTGATTAGTGTTGAAACCTTTGGTACTGGGCGTTTACCGGATGAAGAAATCTGCAAAATTGTAAAAGAACTATTTGATTTTAGGCCAGGCCTCATTATTAAAATGCTCGATTTATTAAGACCCATCTACGCCAAAACAGCCGTTTTTGGTCATTTCGGCCGAGAGGAACCCGAGTTTACTTGGGAAAAAACAGATAAGGTCGATATTATAAGAGACCGGGCAGGATTAAAATTTCATGATAAAACGGGTAAAACCTGATTTTAGGGTAGCGAACCTTTCCTTATCTAAACAAGGGCGAATGGATATTACTCTCGCCGAAAACGATATGCCCGGACTTTTAGCCTTACGAAAATATTATGGCAAAAAACAACCGCTAAAAGGGGCGCGTATTGCAGGCTCACTTCATTTAACAGCCCAAACTGCGGTGTTGATTGAAACCTTAGAATATTTAGGCGCTAAAACGCGCTTTGCGGCTTCCAATCGATTCTCAACCCAGAATGCGGTGGCAGCGGCTCTTGCCAAAGCAAATTTTTCTGTCTTTGGTTGGGAAGAGGAAACAGAGGAAGAATATTGGTGGTGCATTGAGCAAACCTTACTGAGTTCAGAATGGAAACCGAACCTTTTGATAGATGATGGTAGCGATCTCACCCATTTTGCACATAAAAACACTCCGCATTTATTAAAAAATATTCGAGGGGTATCCGAAGAAACCACAACCGGGATCACCCGATTGAATATTTTGAACCGAAAGAAACGCTTAAAAATTCCTTGTATTGATGTTAATCACTCTGTCACCAAATCGAAATTTGATAACCGCTATGGTTGTCGGGAATCCTTGATCGATGGCTTAAAGCGCGCAACCGACAATATGATAGCGGGAAAAAAGGCTGTGATTATCGGGTTTGGCGATGTCGGTAAAGGATGTGCTCAATCTTTACATGCATTAGGTGCTGTTGTACATATTGTGGAAGTTGATCCCATCTGTGCCTTGCAGGCAGCCATGGAAGGGTTTAGAGTCTTGACCTTGGAAGAGGCGGCTACCTTTGGCGATCTCTTCATCACTGCGACAGGCAATACAAATGTGGTCACTCTTGCGCATATGTTAAAAATGAAAGATAATGCCATTCTATGCAACATCGGGCATTTTGATTCTGAAATAGCCGTGTCTAGTTTGGCGCGGTTTAAAAGTGAACCCCTTAAACCCCATGTTGAACGAATTAGCTTGCCTAATCGCCGCTCGATTATTTTGCTGGCAAAGGGTCGTTTGGTGAATTTAGTCTGTGCAAAAGGGCACCCCAGTTTTGTGATGTCAATGTCTTTTACGAATCAAGTCTTAGCCCAAATTGAGCTTTGGAAACATTCTAAGCGCTATCCTATTGGTATTCATCCCTTGCCAAAAATATTGGATGAGACGGTTGCGAGACTGCACTTGGAAAAGTTAGGGATAAAATTAAGCAAATTAACGAAACAGCAAGCGCGTTATCTGGATGTCCCTCAAAATGGGCCCTTTAAATCCGATTATTATCGATATTAGAATATATTTATGCGTCAACACCGAATTTATCAAAATGTTCCTTTGAGTCCTCATGAAAAACTGACAATGGATGAGGAGGCAAGCCATTATATTATTCATGTATTACGCCTCAATAAAAATCACCCCTTGATCCTGTTCAACGGCGATGGTCGAGACTATCCTGCGACTATTTCACGAATTGAAAAACGACATGTTTCGATCGAGATTAGTGATAGTGTTGAAAAAAATCTTGAATCTCCTTTGTTGCTCCATCTAGGGCAAGTTATTGCCAAAGGGGATAAAATGGACCTCCTGATACAAAAGGCAACGGAGTTGGGCATCCGTGAAATTACGCCTCTCTATTCTCAGCGATGTGAAGTGCATCTAGATGAGGAACGATTAATCAAAAAAATGCAACATTGGCAAAAGGTGATTATCAGTGCCTGTGAACAATGTGGGCGTGCAGTTCTGCCGGAACTTTTTACCCCCCAACGTGTAGAAAATTGGGTGGGCGGAGTTGCCACTCAAAGTAAATTTGTACTCGATCCTTTGGCGAAAGTTGGATTTAAGTCCCAACCCTCTTTCTCGTCCGCAACCTTATTAATCGGCCCCGAGGGCGGCTTAACCCGCGAAGAAATTGATCTGGCCATCAAATATGGATTCGTCTCTGTGAGTCTTGGCCCTCGAATATTACGCACCGAAACAGCAGGTCTCACCGCCATTACTTGCCTACAATTCCTGGCAGGAGATTTGGGATAATACGAGAACCCAAATTTTATCGGATATAAAAATACATTTAAGCATAATAAATCTAGTGCCTACCTTCGTTACGGCCTGGGTTACGGTCATACCCCCATGCTGCTCGTTCTGCTTCTTCTTCTAATCTTCTTTCATGGTTAGCATACCACTCTAAAAATTTACACCTTTTCTTGAGTACGTTAATGGCGGAGTCCGCAGGGATGGATAGGCTTACTAATTGCTGTCGTTGCTGTTGAAAACTTGTCAGTACCGATTTAAAGGTTTCTTCCTTTTGTCGATTAGACGCAGAAAGGGTATTAACATCCTGTATTTTTTGTTGAACTCTTGTATTCAATGTTGTCTTTTGCAATAGCAGTTCCTGATATCGTTCTTGTGCATTTTTTTCATCTTGTTCGGCCGTTGTTTTCAAGTCTCGTTCTGCAGCTAATTGGCGCTCAGCCGTTTCTAAACGGGTGCGCCAATCTATGAGTGACACTGTGTCCGCTATGCTTTGGTTCTCCAATGCTGAGATTTGAAGCTGATTCTCTCTGATAGCTGCATCAAGGCTTGAAACCTGACTTGCTATAGCGTAATTAGTGGTGTCAAGCTGTTCCTCCTCAAGTCGTTGCGCCTGCTCTAATTCGGGGGCACAACGAAGTTCTTCTTCAGCAAGCCTTAATTTTGCATGCAGGGTTATTCTTTCAGCGCTGAGCATGACGTATTCATTATGGCCATCTGAAACGCTTGAATCTGTTTCGTATCCTAACTCAGACGATAATGTCGCCATTTTATTCTCCTTAGAAAATTGAAAACAACAAAAATGTGATTTTCATTAGTCAATCAACGTATCCCATGCAGATAACATTGATGGTCCAATGTCTGTCCATCCATGCAAGTCACGGCCTGACGCAGTCCTCTACTCTCTTTTATACTGTTATAACGAAGCGTTAAGGCTTGATATTCTTGTTGTTTTTGTAGTCCCGCTTGATAGGCCTGCTTATCTTGTTGAATAACAGCTTGGTGTGAATCGATATTTTGATCCCAGGTTAAAGAATTTTTTTGATGTTGAAGATAGGCTGCTTCCCATTGGGGGATAACCTCTTGTAATTGTGAAATCGCCCGCTCTTCGATCGGAATATTTTGCCTTATCTCTTGCGTATGTTGCTCAGTTGCTCTTCTTAAATTTTGTTGTTCTTCCAATTGACGCGTGGTTGTTTCGAAACGAGTTTTCAAATCAAGTTTTTGTAATGCTTCGCTTTGAAGTAAATTTCTTGTTGATTGACTTTCTTCTGCTGCACGATTTAATTCTTGTAGACCGGCTTGATGTCTTACTGTTTGAGTGCGAAGTCTTGCCATACGGTTCTTTTTTTCTTGCATTATTTCAAGCAAAGCTTCCACACGACTGAATTCTTCTTGTAATTCTGCAAGTTCTTCTCTCATTTTTTCACAAACCATGCTATCTGCATCAGCAGGCATTCCGCTAGAATTCAAGGCATCGGGAGTTAGTGCAGTGATAGAACTCAAGCCAACTTCGGTATCATCTTGGAACTCGCCAGCTTTGCTCGGTACAGTGGCCATAGTTATTCTCCTTAAATACAAATCGCTTTGAGTATACGAGGAATCATAAGAGGAGAGGCTTCTTTTTGGCTATTCGTGAAAATACGCATGACATGCCTGCAATTCTTGGCGGGGGATTTGGGGTGATCGGGTAGCAAGGTTTCGCAGGCGGGTCGACCGGGAGGTCGACCCCTACAGACAAAAGGAGAGGGTTACTTAAAAACGACTAACGGGGGTTTCCAGTATGGTGGGGCTCACGTCGTTGGTTTCTGTACAATTCTCTTTCCTCACGTGCTCTCTGTTCTTGTAGTGCATAGAATTGTAATACTTGACAACGTTTGGTCATCAAGGCGATTTCCGAAGGTTGCGGGATCGCTTGTGCTGCTATCTGCTGATTTATCTGTTGAAGCGTCGCATGAAGTGCATTGTATGTTTGTTCCTTCTGTTTGTTACTTGCAGCTATATTAATGTTGTCTTGTATTTTTTGCTGATGCTTTGCCTTCAAAGCTGCCTGTTGTAACAAAACTGCTTGGTACTCTTCTTGTTTCGTTTTTTCATCACTTTCGGCTTTTGTTGTTAAGTTTAATATACCCGCTAACTGAAGTTTAGCGGCTTCTAAGCGTGAACTCAAATCTGCAAGCTCACTCGTTTTTTCAAGAGTTGGATTGCGAAACACGGCACCTGGCTGCGGTAGATCTTTAATTCGCTTGAGTTCTGCTTCAGCAATTCTTAAGTCTGCATTTAACTTTATTTTTTCAGCATTCAGTTTGATCCACTCGTTAGACCCTTCTGAAACACTTGAGTCTGTTTCATACCCTTGTGTGCGATTTTGAAGATTTAGTTCACTACCGGGCCTTGCCATATTAATCTCCTTATTGAAAACAATAGATACCAAAGTACCCTTTAGATATCAACGCCTTGTGCCTATTTGATTGTCGAGTGTTATTACGTCCATAGCGCTCACTGCCTGACGCAATTCGGGGTTAACCTGTATACTGTTATATCTAAAAAGAAGATTTTGGTATTCTTGTTGCTTTTGTGATCCGCTCTGGTAGATTTGTTGTGCTTGCTGAATCGCAGCTTGGCATGAAGCGATTGTTTGATCCCAGCCTTGAGAAGAGTTTTGATAAATTTGAAAAATGCCTTCCTCTCTAGCTATAGTATTTTGCAGTGTATCATTAGTTACTTTTTCACTCGGGATTTTCTGACTGGTTGCCAATGGTCGCCCTTCAATGGTCTTTCTTAAATTTTGTTGTTCTTCCAATTGACGCATAACTGTTTCCAGTTGAGTTTTTACATCTGCTTTTTTAGCTCGAAGTTTAGCACCCTCTTGCATTTGTTGAAATTGCGATCGTGTACGCTGCAATCTCCTTTCTTTAACTTCAGCCTTAACGCGTTCAAGCTTCTCTTGTATTACTTTAATTTCTTCTTTGATTTTTTCACATGCTAAAGCCTCAGCATCAGCTGGAACTTTATCAGGGTTCAAGTCGGCATCTGGTTTCAGCGCAACGCCAGGATTCAAACTATCTTCGGTATCATCTTGAAACTCACCCACTTCGTTCGGTACAGCCGCCATAGAATTCTCCTTTAGAGAAATTTTACTTTGAATATATACCGGAATTTAACAGGAGATACCCTTTTTGACTATTCGTAAAAATACGTAAATCAATTTAACTCTAAATGACCTGCTAAAGTTAAGAAGCTAGGGCAACGAAACAGGGCTTGGCGAAGATCTTTGGTTCGAAGACAATTTGTTTTAGAACGGATGTTTTCAAGGTGTTTTTCGATTGTTCTGGTGGAAACATTTAAATTGATGGCCATTTTTTTGGTGGATAATCCAATAAAATATAGTTTTAGCAATTCGAACTCTCTTTTGGTAAGCGGCTTATTAAAGGGAGGTCCTAGGTGATAATGATTCACGTTAGAATCCCCTTGATTTTCATCTATGCTTTCACAAAAGGTAGAGAGCGCTTTTTCATCCTTGGGAAAGAAATCAAATAATTCTTCGTTACTGACAAGCGAATTATTAATAAGTGTTAAGGCGTTTCCTTTAAAAAAAGCAGCGAATTTCCTGAGTAACTGTAAATTCCTGATCTGTTTTGCTCGCCACTCAGATCTATCATCAAAGAAACTCTGAAAATGAAACATCTCTGTTTTTTTAAGGAAATCATCACGCAAGGTCATGATAATGCTGTTTTTCAGGCCATTGGCCCTATAAATACCGGAATAGGCTTTTTCTAAAGCAGTATTAGGCAAAATATACTGTGGATCCTCTTGACTAAAAACCGTTGTTTTATCTAAGGGAAACTTATGGTTTTGGAAAAAGGCATCTTCAGGAAAATCATCAATTAGAGAAAGGAAGGATTCAACCAAAAAAGGTTTTGAAAATACAAAAGAAGTCCGTATTTTTTCTGTTTCTGATTTGTCACAAAAAATGCTATAAGAAAAACCCATCAATTTTCAGGGACTTTAAGGGTTCTGCCAATTTGGCCATTTCCTTACAGTATTCTAGACCCCTTGGCAAAGCTATCTTTGTTATCTCTTTAACTAACATTTTATTGGCCCTAACTCTATTACTAAAAGTAAGTGCTTCAAAAAATAGTACTACAGAATCGATAAGGACAACATAGGGGTATTCACCTAGCGGGCCGACCGGGAGGTCGGCCCCTACAAGAACGGAAAGGTAACTCATATAGGTACCCCTACGATGAAGGGGGATAGTCAACTCCTAGGCCTCACAAACTCATTTTTCAGGGTAAACCCAGAAATATAAGTGATTTTCATGAGAATCGATGAAAAATAATCAAATTTCACAGCTCAAAACCGTTTTTCAGGAAAGAGAATTCCCTGAAGAGAGTCATCTGATGGAGGTCTTGAATCTGATTGTTTAATCGAGATAATTTAAGTTCCTCACCTCATAATATGCGGCACATTTCTCCTCCTATGCCTCCTTTTCCAAATTCCTTACCCCATTGTATTATAAGGGCTTCCTTTCTATTATATTCATTCGATTTATTTGATATTTGTACCGCTTGCTCTTGAAGCGTTGTTTGTAATGAAGCTATCGTTTGATCTTTCTGCCGATCAGAAGCTGCCGCAGTCGCAATATCTTTATCCAATTGCTGTTCCTTTGTTTTTAAGCTTGATTGTTGTAACAACAAGCCCAGATAAGCTTTTAAATACAGTAGAAAATCAAGTCAATCGCCTTAAAGACCATTATATCTTTCAAGAACTTCTTTTGCTTCTCTCGACCTTTTCATTTCCTCTAATTGACGTGTGGCCGCCTCTAAACGAGCGTTTAAATCCGGGATTGCGTCAGGGATCATCCTGTTTTGAATGACTGAGATTTGCGTTTGCTCGCGGTCCATTGCCAAGTTAAATTCTGTTACTTGGTGTTGTTCCTCATTATTGGTTATAGCAAGCCCTGCTTCCTCTGTTCTTTGCGCCCGGTCGAGTTCTTTAGCTCGGGCAAGTTCGCCTGGAGCAAGCTTTAGGCTAGCGTTTAAAGCTATTTTCTGACCCAGCAACTCGATGTATCGATTAGGACCATCCGAAACACTCGAATCGGTTTCATAGCCCTGTAATCGTCTATTCTGATTCTCTATATCAGCAAGGGAACGTGACATATTTTCACTCCTATCTTGGATAATTTGGAATCCATCCAGCCGCTATGGATTGATCACATGTTTGTATATTCTGAAGCAAGCCTTGAATTGTTGCTTGATTGCTTTGAGAAGTTGCCTGTAAGCTACTAATCGATTGGTCTTTAATTGGCAAGCCTTCTTGTAAAGATTTATAGGATTGTTGCTTCGATGAAATGCTGGTGTCTAGCGTAGTATTCTCTTGAACCACAACTTGAGAACTCAAGATTAGCGCTTGCCTTCTCTCCCCAGTCGCGATATCCAATGCCTTTTCTGCTTCAAATTGGCGAGTGACTATTTCAAGTCGAGTTTTTAGATCACTCCTCGCTGCCTCTTCATTTTGAAGTGTCAAACGCTGAGATTGTCTTGCTTCCGCAGCTTGCTTTAGTTCTGGCAGGCTAGATTGCGAATCCTGTGTTTGTCTTCGAAGCGCAGCCATTCTAGGTTCTCGTGTTGCTCTTGTTGCTTCAAGGGGTTCCATTCGGATCTGAAATGGGGCCAGTTGTTCTTTGAGCCCCTTAATTTCCCTCTCAAGTCTTTGGCAGGCTAAGGATTCAGCATCCTCAGGAACTTCCTCATGATTTAATCCTGCGTCAGAACTCAAGACAGCGTTATTGTCGTCTCGAAATTCACCAGCTTCATTCGGTACAGCGGCCATACTATTCTCCTGTAAATATATATAAAAATATTGTTAATCGGGCCTTCCTATCCCGTCCCGGAGGCGGTTACTATTTAGTTGTTGATCATCTGATTCTTCGTTAGACGAACTGCGCTCGGCTGCTGATAATAAATGTTCCGTCTCTATTATGGCACTCATTGTTCTTGCGCTGCCCAAGCTTACTGAGGGCCGTGAAGAAGTCAAGGATTTTCCGCATTTTAAGATCTTCATGAAGAACAAGGTGGGTTCGGCAACAGTTTCCCCTAGAGTGATTCCGGCCTTAAAGGAATGGCCTGATTGAAGTTCCTCCATTGACTTTTCAACGCCCTGATTAAAATGAGTAATATAATGGTCTTTAAGGCGATTGACTTGATTTTCTACTGTATTTAAAAGCTTATCTGGGCTTTTGAGTAAATCAACTACGGCTTTTGCTTTCGCTCCGCCCGTTTCGTGCTCTTGTGCATTAATAGTTTCTGTCATCACTTGAGTGTTATCAATAATTTTTTCCAAATCTCGGTGAGAATCAATCTTTTTACTAAACACTAATCTTAGATCGAGTATTCCTTTTACATAACATTTTACAACGCCTACAACCATTCCATAACCAAA
>Ga0207084_1115_pt1 | contig 14526 bp, 11 predicted proteins | sample Alteio_BWMinHeat_55_FD_153543 | JGI IMG/M metagenome (GOLD analysis project Ga0207084, IMG submission 153543) | Enriched cells from forest soil in Barre Woods Harvard Forest LTER site, Petersham, Massachusetts, United States -... | ecosystem: Environmental > Terrestrial > Soil > Temperate forest >...
ATCAATGTGCTTGTCCTCAAAGTCATACATCTTAACGTCATTACTGCCTTTTATATAATGCAAGAAAAGAGCCAGTGCTTCATCCTTATCATCTTTAGAAAAAACACCGAAGAAACTAGCATAGGCTAGTGTTCTAGCCTTATTTTCAGCATAATGCGACTCTAGTTCATGGATCGTGATTCTTCTTTGCTGTGCTGCAATTATTTTTATTTGCTCAACATTCTCTGCCGCCTTGGCTTCTTCCATTTGAATATCCAGCAAGCTTTTGAGTTTTTGCCGAGACTTCACATTGCCTTGAGATTCTGCTAATTGATACAGTCTTGCTGCTTCTTGGGAATCTTTTTCCACACCTCTGCCATGCAAATGTAAATCAGCTAATTTGCCTCTTGCTTTTGCATAGCGCTGTCGACTAGCTAAGTCTAAATATTTTCGTGCTTCTTGAAAATTGCGATTTACGCCGCCAATACCTTTAACATAGAAATCAGCTAGCTTGGTTTGCGCTCGAGCATCACCTAAATCAGCCGCTGTTTTTAAATATTGAAATGCGCCAGTAGCATCTTTTCGCTTTTTTAAATAGAACATGCCAAGATTAGTCAATCTACTGCGAGAGATGATATCTCCTTTGGCAAAGGCTTGTTGATATAGTTTTGCAGCAGCTTCATGGTAGATATTATTGCTTTGATTGATTCCTAAATAGCGTTCAAGGATGGCGGTTGAGCAATTTTTCCTGGTAAAGCTTAATTTTGATGCCAGATTATGTTGGGCATTAGCAAACTGATAGGCATAAGGGAAAATGTTTTGATCCGCCATATGAAACATGGCCTCCCCAATCAATTTTTTTATCGTCGAAATTTCTTCTTCTGTAAATGGAATTGTTTTATATGAAACATTAGTTGGATCAATATCTTTTAACTTTTGCGGGCATAAATGTGCTGGATCTTGTTTTTCTAGCAATTTCGATAATAAAACAATTTCACCCGGATCAAATTTTGCTAGCGCAAAATGCATTTTTTCTTTTGCAGGCATTTCCTGATCTACGTTCCGTAAATATAAATCAGCAAGCAAGCGATGTGCTAACGCATTGCCTTGGGCTATTGCCAGTTGGTAACATTTCGCAGCCTTAGCATAATCAATACCCACACCGCCTTGCACATATAAATTACCCAATTTGATTAGCGCTTCAATTTTGCCTTTTCTAGCTGCACTTCGATAATATTTTTTAGCCTCGAGATAATCTTTTTTAACACCTCGGCCTTGCATATAGCAATCCGCCAATTTCAATTGGATCTCAGCATCATTTTTTTTAGCTATCGCCCATGAAAAAATTTTTGTGATCATCATTTCTTGGCAATCGACGGAATGAATAAAATAGAGATCAATTAATTTTTCCTGTGCAAGCTTATTCTTTCGCTTTGCCAACAGCCAATATAGTACAGATGCTTGTTCTAAATCTTTTATGCCGCCCAAACCTTGAAAATATAAGTTAGCTAATTTCAATTGCGCTTCATGATTGCCTTGATTAGCTGCTAATAAATAATAGTGGGCTGCTTGATGATGATTAAGCGGCAAGCTTTGACCTTCCGCATATAAATCGCCTAATTTAAGCTGCCCTTCGGCAATTTCTTTATCTGCACCCCATTTAAAAATAGCTAGATGCAATTTATTATTGCAAGTTATTTTCTGTTTAAAATATAAATCAGCTAATTTTTCGAAGGCGATATCATCTCCTTGCAAAGCAGCTTTTTCATATTGTTCTGCCGCTAATTGAAAATTTTGTATGACACCTAAACCTTGCACATATAAATTGCCTAATTTAATTTGCGCGCTAATATGGCCTTGAGCTGAAAGAACTTTGAGAATTTCTGCCATCATTTTATGACCACAAGTGACCTTGTGTTTATAACATAAATGAAGCAATTTATTAAAAACTTTATCCGTTTCATTTGGATTAATGACGGCGCATTCATAATAATTAGCAGCTTTTTGATAATCTGTTGTTACACCTAATCCTTGCACGTATAAGTCAGCTAATTTTTCATATGCTTCTTTATTGCCATACGCTACTGCAGCTGTTGTGTAGCAATTCTTTGCTTTCCCTGGCTTATCTTCTTCTAAAGCGATATCGCCTAATTTTACATAAGCGTCAGGATCTCGATTCACACGCGCATAATATTGATAGGTAAGTTTATCATAAAGTCTTTGCATGACTCATCCCACTTCAATCTCACCCGCAAACACATGCGTAGCAGGCCCACTCATTTGGATAGGTTTATTATTATCTTCCCAAGCTATTTCTAATGATCCATCACAGCATTCTACTTGCACGGGTGATTGCAGCCAGCCATTTGTGATACCGGCTGCGACGGCAGCGCAAGCATTGCTGCCGCAGGCAAAGGTTTCTCCACTGCCGCGTTCATAAGTTCGCAATACAATATGGTGTTCATTTTTGATTTGCATAAAGCCAACATTCACCCCCTGAGGAAAATAAGCATGGGTGGAAATGATGGGGCCTAAATTGCGCGTTATGTTTGGCTGCAAATCGCTTACGCGAATAATGGCATGGGGATTACCCACATCCAATACAGTCATAGTGACTTTATCTTCATGATGAGGCAGAGCCAAAGTCATCGCTTTTTCTTGTATTCGTGGGATACCCATGGCAATGCGAATGCGGTCTACATTCTCAATAATCACGGGATAAATGCCGGACTTGGTTTGCAAGCTCAAATTTTTCTTTGCCGAAAGTTGATGTTCGACAATATATCGTGCTACACAGCGTAGACCATTGCCGCATTGCTCTGCTTCACTGCCATCTGCATTAAATATTCGGCAAAAAAAATCAGCTTGGGTGGAAGCTTCGATGATAAGCAGCTGATCAAAACCAATGCCGCGATGACGATCCGCCCAGTGTTTGACTGGCAGGGTTTCTAATGGCTTTTCTGCTTGCATGATGACAAAATCATTGCCCAAGGCATGCATTTTTGCAAAAGGAATCAGCTTAGTTTGTGCTTTCATGTGCTTCCTGTGCATTATGCTTGGGTAAATACAATTTGCCATATTGTCCGCATGCGCTAAGCGACACGCATAGACTAAGGATCAATAAAAAATGCTTAATTAAATTCATATTTTTAGCCTGGTCAATGTGTACACTTTATATTTAGCAGTGTATATTAATATGCGGCGATTGAGTGATTTTGTATCATGATTTTAATCTATGTATACCCTGTAATCTAGTTATATTAAAGGCCCTATCATGGAAGAATTGCTACAACGTTTAGAACATCGAATTAGAGAATTAAGCGCAGAGCATGATAAGCTGCAGCATTCTCATATCGACTTGAATCATCGTAATACCCTGTTAAATAAAGAAAAAGAAGCCTTATTATTGAGACGTGAAAAAGCCATTTCTCAAATAAAAACTTTGATTGGACGTCTTAAAGCCCTAGAGCAACTACCATGAATAATAGCAAATTAATCCAAACTAGCGTTGAAATTTTAGGCAAACTCTATTCGATTCGTTGTCCAGAAGAAGAATTACAATCACTGCAGCAAGCTGCCGCCTTGCTTAGCCAAAAGATGGCGGAAGTCCAAGAGTCAGGCAAGGCCATTAATTTGGAACGTATTGCCATCATTACTGCGCTTAATATTGCCCATCAATTCTTACAAGTCGATCAACACAATAATAGTTTTGTCGATAAGATCAATCAGCGCATTGCTGACTTACACGGCAAATTAGAATCCGCATTGAATGCCGCACCCTCAGCGGAATTAATTGAGACTACTGAGCAGTGCTAAAATGCAAACGAAAAGTGAATTAAGACAGCACTTTCGCAAGCTTCGTCAACAAATATCTCCATCTGATCGCGAGTCCGCAGCACAAGCGGCAGCCCTCCTTCTTGTACAGCAGGCATTTTTTAAACGCAGTCAGCATATTGCCTGTTATTTCGCTGTTAATGATGAATTCGATACGCGGATGGTGATAGAAGCGATTTGGCAGGCGGGTAAATATTGCTATTTGCCTGTTATCGCAGAGCAGAAAGAAAAGATTTTATCCTTTGTGCGATACACGGATGGTGATGCTTTAGAGCCGAATCAATATCATATTCTCGAGCCTGTCGATAAGTCGAATGCACTGATGGCCGCAGAGTTAGATTTAGTGATTCTGCCCTTGCTGGCCTTTGATGATCAGGGACATCGCTTAGGCACTGGCGGCGGATATTATGATCGCAGCTTTGCATTTTTAGGTGAGCAAGAGAGAAAAATAGCCTTAATTGGCTTGGCTTATGCGAGGCAGCAAGCGGATTCGTTGCCGGTGGATCCTTGGGATATTGGCTTGGATGCTGTGTTGACGGAGGAGGGTTGTAGGGGATGGATAATTCCTTGATGAGAACAGCAAGTAAAGCGTTCAAATACGAAATTTCTTACTTATTACTTATTTTTTCTCGTCCTTTTATAAATCGTCTCCGCTCCTTCTCTTCTTTTTATAATCATCTGAACTCCTTTATCCTCCTTTTCAATTGGATTTTTTCTGTAGAACCTAGCAGAACTGAAATGCTTACTTTCCTCTGTCATTTTTTCTTCTTGTTTTTCTTCTTGTTTTTCTTCCTCTTTTTCTTTTGCTCCTGCCTTACTCAACATCTCAACCAAGGCTTCTTCTTTTAGAAAACGAGCGAGTCCTAAGGGAGTGAATTTGTCTTGAATGCCCTTTGGACGAAGTTCATAAGTTGCTTCTAAATTTAAATTCGCACCCGCTTCTATTAAAATTCTAACTTGTTCAAGTTGACCGCTTAATACCGCATGATGCAGCAAGGTGCAACCATCGATATTCACAATATGAGATGGAAAATATTCTGCTACCTTTACATGATTAGTGAGGATATTAAAAGATGGATCCGCTACTTCTCCCATGATGCTTTGCATGCTTCCAGAGGGTGCTAGACCAATACTCTGATAATTGCTGAGCCAAGAAGGTAAGCCTGCTAAAACCATGTTAGTATTTTTTTTATATATTCGCTTTGTGATGCCGCTGGTGAAATCAAGATAATAAAGCTCAGAGTTAGTTGTTTTTGTATTGTGAACTTCCACATAAGCTTTGTCTGTTTTACAAGGCTGCTTAATTAAGTCTTCGATTTTGATTTGATCATGCTTAAAATGACCTAGACTAACTTTCTCTAGCACTTTCATACTACCAGGATAAGCTATTTGTTGATTGATATCGCCATAAATCAAGAAATCAGCTAAAGGAATTGTATTGCTTTTGCTGTGTCTTTCTAGCCAGTAAAACAATCCATTGGGTTTGCCCCCTCTCAAATATGAATTGTAGCTCCTTTTTATTATCCCCATTTTATCCAATCGTTTAACGGGGATATCAACACCTGCTTCTTTAAATGCTTGCACATTCATTATTCCAGGCTGGGATTTCCATTTATTAAAAATCTTTATTAAGTCCGGATGATAACAAGAGGATGAATACATCATATAAAAATCATTTTTACCACTTAGCGATCGCGCTGTGAAAGTCTTCGCTTTGAAAGGCAGGGAAACAGGATTTTTTTGTGATGGAAATATATTAGTGTCAAAGAGGTAGCCGCTTTTGCAATACCACAAAAATAATGAAAAACCATCTTTAAACATCACTCGGTCACCGAGATTATTCAAATCGATCGAGCTTAAAAGTTCTTGAAGAAAACGAGCCGATTCTGAATTATCAGGCTTTTGGGGATCTTCCGAGACCTTGAGCTCATCTTCCAAAAGCGTTTCAACTGAACAGACTTCGATCTCAACATTTTCTTTTGCAAAAAATTCACGATAATATTTTTCATGTTCACGCAAGCACCAAAATTTTATGGGATTAGTATCTTCTCCCTGCTGTGCTTGCCGCTGCAATTGTCTTGCCATTGCAATTGCCGCGGCAACATCATGGCCAGCAACAGCATTAGTGTCATCATAGGTAGGAGGGCCTATCCATAAATAATTAATGGCTGGTAATGGCTTAGTTCTTAGCATAGACACTCTTCGTTTAGTTATTTTATCGTATTAGTAAGAGCTCAGGCGGGGTATTATTCAAGGCGTTTGTCGTTGCGAGGATTGCTTTTTACGGTTGCGAGCGCAGCGCGGCAAAGCACTCCTCGCAACGACAAACGCCTTGAATAATACCCCGCCTGAGCTCTTACTCTTATTATAACACAGCAAGGCCGGTTTTATATTTTTCATCTAATTGAATTAACTAGATAAAATATTTCATTGGCTCGCCAATATTAAGCCTATCAACTCACGTATCGCGATAAAAAACATGGTGTAATCAATATTGGTGCTGCCATGCAACATAGCCAGCAATCTATCCCAACGTTCTAAGGCACGTTGATTGCTGCCAAACCAAGCATCAATGGTAGCTTGCGGTTCTGCATTTTTCTTCGCATGTTTCATGATAGCCACGGTCAGTGCGCGCTGCGAAATATCTAATTCATCACGTATGGTCAAACGTGCAACCGTATTCCAATGACCACCGCTCGTATCCTTTGAAATATGATCTCTAAACCAAACTAAATTCATGCGCTCGCCGCCAAGAAAATATAATTTTGCTGTTTGAATTAAATCGAATTTGTTAGTGGTGGCGACATAAACAACATTTAGTGCAGCATAAATGGCGCGATAACCTGCAATACGTTTTGCCACTTCTTTTGGCAAACCGATATTTAAAAAATTTGTAGTCAAATTTTCTAAATACTGACGCGTTTGGCCTGTCATTAAATCTGGAATGATTTTTCCCAAGGTATTAATGCGTGGTGCATAATGCGTAATGACATCTTGCATGCTATCTTTTAAATGATTGTCATGTAAAAACCAGCGTGCAGAAAGATTAATTAAAGCACGAAGATTAAAGAGCATATTGTATTGCTCAACCATGGGAATTTTAAAATCTAAAGACTGCACTAGTTTCTGCAACTCTTCTATGGCAAAAATTTTCGAGGACACAATATAGGCGCGAATGATTTCATCCACGTTAGCACCTGTTTCCATTTGCAAACGATAGACGAAGGTAATTCCCATACTATTAACAACAAAATTACTTAATTGTGTCGCAATAATATCTCGCTTGAGACGATGATCATTCATCGCAGATTGATATTTCTGCCGCACAGAAGAAGGAAAGGCCATTGCTAAAAATTGGCTGAGATAGGCATCTTCGGGTAAATTCGATTTTAAAATTTCATGCTTGATATGAATTTTTGTGTAGGCAAGCACAACAGCTAATTCTGGCCGAGTCAAGCCTATACCAGCCGCCTTTCTTTCAATTAATTGTTTTTCATCAGGTAGGAATTCAACTTGACGATTCAGTATACCTATCGTTTCTAATTCTTTGAGATAGGCAATTTGCAAGCCTATTTGCCTGTTAGAAGATTCTGCCGCAATACTCATGACTAAAGCTTGGTAGTAATTATCTTTAAGCACTAATTCGGCTACTTCCTCTGTCAATGAAGCGAGGAAATCATCGCGTTTTTTCTGTGATAATTTGCCATGCTGCACTTCTTTATCAAGTAATATTTTTAAATTAACTTCGTGATCTGAACAATCAACACCTGCGGAATTATCAATAAAATCGGTGTTAATCAAGCCGCCTGTTAAGGCATATTCAACTCGACCTAATTGAGTGAAACCTAAGTTGCCGCCTTCACCAACGACTTTGCAACGCAATTCATTTCCATTGATACGACAATAATCATTAGTTCGATCGCCCACTTCTGTTTGATTTTCTGAACTCGCTTTGACATAAGTGCCAATGCCGCCATTAAAAAATAAATCGACGGGTGCTTTAAGAATGGCACGAATTAATTCTGTTGGTGCTAATTCATTTTCTTCAATCGCTAGTATTTTTTTAATCTGTGGTGATAATGAAATGGATTTGAGACTACGTTTAAAAATACCGCCGCCCTTTGAAATTAATTTGGAATTATAATTTTCCCAAGAAGAAATCGGTAAATTAAATAATCTCCTTCGCTCTGCATAAGATGTTTTTGGATCTGGACTTGGATCAAGAAAAATATGTCTATGATCAAAGGCGGCAACTAATTTGATGTGATTAGAATAAAGCAGGCCATTACCAAAGACATCGCCGCTCATGTCACCAATACCAATCACACTTATTTCTGCTGTGGCAATATCAACATTTAATTCACAGAAATGCCGCTTGATAGATTCCCAAGCACCGCGTGCCGTGATGCCAATTTTTTTATGATCATAGCCTGCTGAACCGCCTGAGGCAAAAGCATCACCTAACCAGAAATGATATTTGTTAGAGATATCATTGGCGATGTCGGAAAATGTTGCTGTACCCTTATCAGCTGCGACCACGAGATAGGGATCATTATCATCATAGCAAACAACATCTGCGGGTTGAACAATGCGATTGTCGACAATATTATCGGTGATATCAAGTAAGCCTGAAATAAATGATTGATAGCATTCTATGCCATTTTGCTGCCTATTAGTGCTCGATTCTGTTTTAACAACAAAGCCGCCTTTCGCACCTGAAGGCACAATAATCGCATTTTTTACCACTTGTGCTTTCATTAGACCAAGCACTTCAATGCGAAAATCTTCTGGACGATCAGACCAACGTAAGCCACCGCGTGCTACTTTTGTATTGCGTAAATGTATCGCTTCAAAGCGCGGCGAATAGACAAAGACTTCATATAAGGGCATGGGCAAGGGTAATTCAGGAATTGCACGCGAATTTAATTTAATTGAAAGATAAGATTTGGGCTTATTTTCTGCTGAGAATTGAAAATAGTTGGTCCGCAATGTTGATTTCATCAAATCTAATATACGGCGAATGATGCGATCTTCATCTAAGCTGCTCACCGTTTCTAAAGCGCTCAAGATGCGTTCTTCCGTTTTGGCAATCTGCTTTTTTGTCTTTGCAATGGTCTCTGGATTATGTCTTAGTTTAAAAAATTCAATCAAATCTCGAGTAATAGCTGTTTGGCTGATGAGTGTTTTTTCGATATAAGTTTGACTAAAACGAAATCCTACTTGTCTCAGATATTTTGCATAAGCGCGTAAAATAATTATTTCGCGAGAAGAAAGAGAAGCACCTAAGACTAATTTATTAAATCCATCATTTTCACAAATACCAAAATATACATGCTTAAATGCTTCTTGGAATAATTGTTTTACTTTATCAATCGCAAAAGCTGTGCGTGAATAAGTCACCGTGAAATCACTGATCCAAATAATAGAATTTGCTAATGCGATTTTATGAGGACGTTCACTTTCAGTGCGTAAGTCCATATTTTCTAACATGGGTAGAATGTCCGAAAGGGATATCGCGCAACCTATTTGAAATAGACGCAAATGAAACACACCCTCTTCGCTACCAGGCACGGCATAAAGATTGATGACGATACGATTATCAGGCGAGAGCATTTCCATATAATGAATGTCATCGATGGCCACATCGAGGCTGTAATCATCACAATAACTATGTGAAAATGCCTGCTTATATTTTTGATCTAACAAAAGTCCTTTTTTACTACCATAGCGCTCTACGAGTTTGCTGTGTAAATTATCCTTCCAGGATGACATGCGATCGCTCCCTCTGCTTGTTACATTTTTCTCCAATCATCTGAATCGATGATACGTCCTGATTTTTTAGTCGTCTTAGTGAGTGTTTTATTGGGAAAGAATTTTTCTTTGATCCAAAAAAATATATACAAAATGAAGCCGATAAGGGCGCCAAAAAAGAATAAGTAGGCGAGCAGCATGATGCCAAATGCTAAGGCAACCATTGCAATGCCCACGAAAATAAAAGGTAGAATACGATTGAGAAGTTGTTTCATAGGGACACCTAAAATTCATTTAAAAGGCTTTTTTTAGCGGTCAAATCACTGGGTTTATCTCGCAAACTGTCGATGCATGCATATTTTTTTCTTTCTTTACGTTGAGAATGAGACAGGGCAGGATGGTTTTTATCATATTCAGCGAGAAATTCATCGAGTTTGCTCGTATAATAGACGAGACCGAGTAATGCTTTTATATTTAACATATTGAACAGGATCCTCTTTGATTTTCATGATTGTAACATGATTCAAGTTCATTGTCTGACTGATGGAGAAATGATGAAATTATTATATGTATTTTTATTAGGGATGAGTATTTGTTTTGCAAATCCAACATGGGCAAATACAAAACACAAACCGGTGAACAAGCATCATAAAATAACTCATCCATCTCATCATCGAAATGCATCAAAAACAACTCACCTGGCTAGTAATGTCAATTTTTCACACAAAAATATACGTAAAACGCCTATCTATGGCGATAACCAACTGGCTGATGAAATCAATTACATTATCAATACGAGTAAGGCAAGTAATGATGCCGCCATTGCTGTCTATGTCAAATCCATGTCTCAGGGCGACACGCTTTATACACGCAATATTTATCATCCCTTCATTCCAGCGAGCACCCTTAAAGTCTTAACAGCAGAAGCTTCCTTGCTATTTCTCGGCCCAGAATATCGCTTCTCCACACAATTATTGACGGATGCAAAATCGATAAAGGATGGCGTATTACAAGGTAATCTCTATATCCTTTTAAGCGGTGACCCTAGCCTCACTTATGATGACTTAGAAGATTTATTACTATCCTTAAAAAAACAACAAATTCAAACTATCTCTGGCAATGTTTATATTGACTTCACTGCCTATGACCAGGATTTTTATGGGCCAGGTTGGGATTGGAAGGATAGAAAATATTGCTATGGTGCACCCATTAGCGGCAGTATTATTAATCATAATTGCTTAAGCTTGGCGATATCTCCTACTTCAGCAGGACAATCTGCACATATCGTTAGATCTGATAAATATTTCTATCCCGCGATTCGTAATTCTGTTGTCACTAAATCCAAATCGATGCGCGCTTGTTCTTTGCGTTTATCGACAGGATCAAGGGGCTCAATTGATTTGGATGGCTGCATGCCTTCTGGACGCTATGTTTGGGGTTTAAGTTATGTCATCGCGGATATTCCTGAATATAATCGTGCTTTATTTAGTGATTTGCTGAGACATTTATCGATTAGAGTTCAAGGCAATGTTTTACTGGCTAGTGCGCCGCGCCATTTATCTTTTATTAGTAGTCATGACTCAAAACCTTTGAAACTATTACTAAGCGATATGATGAAAAAATCAGATAATGTGATTGCGGAAGCCTTATTTAAAAAAATAAGTCAGTTATATAATCGACGACCGGGTAGTTGGCAAGGCGGTACTTATGCGGTCACACAAATATTATCTACGCGAATCGGTGTCGATACTCGCGGCATGCGTATATTGGATGGTTCAGGATTATCGGCTGCCAACCTCGCAACGCCATCACAAATGATGCAAGTATTGAATTATGCTTTTCATCATTCGACCAATGATGTGTTTATCTCTGCCCTGCCTATTGCTGGTGTCGATGGCACGCTGAAACATCGCATGGGTAATATTGCGCGTAAGGTCCATGCTAAAACAGGCACTATTTCTGGCGTGATCAGTCTGGCAGGTTATGCACTGGCTGCAAATCAAGAGCCATTGGCCTTTGTCATTATGATTAATGGAAGTAAGGGGCTTGCCTGGCGTTATCGGGAGATGGAAGATAAGATCGCGACGGCGCTGACGAGGTATGAGAGGTAGGGGGATTATAAACCGTTCAGAGAAGCTGCCGGCAGCCCTCACCCCCTGCCCCTCTCCCCTCGCAAAAAGCGCTCCGGAAGAGGGGAGCGTTCTAAATTTTCTCCGCGAAATAACTTAGGACGCTCCCCTCTTCCGGAGCGCTTTTTGCGAGGGGAGAGGGGCAGGGGGTGAGGGCCATTGTCGTTAAATAACCGGTACAAGCGAAATCACCTTCCTCACGCCATCTTTCTCCAACACCACACCCGATCTACTGATCGACACGACTTTAGAATTATCAGGCGCCAATACATCACCAACACGAATGCTATAGAGATTACCTTGAAACCCTAACACTGCGTTCCATCTATGCTGTAATTGAGAAACAGAAATCACCGTATATTTCACTTCTGTTGCAATTAAACCACCACCAGCAGACTGCGCTCCAATACCAGGTTGATTTGCACCCGTTGATGGTTCTAAGGTTTTCGCATAGCTAGCATGCGTTGCCGACGTCCCATTAGGTGCCAACATATCCACAATATTTTTTTGTGCGCTTACCGTATCCTGCTTAGCCTTCATGATTTCTCGTTGATTATCAGCAATATCCCGCTCTACTTTTAACATTTGTAATTCATTCAGTGCGGCGATATATTTTGCCTGCGTTTCTTGCTGTAAACGCAATAATTGTGCTTCTGTCGGCGAGAGTATTTTTGGTTTAGGTAAATTAGCTAGTGCTTGAGGCGGAGGTATGACGGATTGTTGAGGAGCACCTGCCACAGTCGAGTTAGCGCTAGCCGATCCAGAAGATTTATTGCCGCCGAATAATCCCACCACTTGCCACACAACAAAAATAAGGACAAGGGCAATGAGACCAACCACAATTTTTTGCCGCGTTGGCATTGTTGAAAATATCTGTGTTTTATCTGGCATAGTTAACTACCTAATCCTTCAAGAATAATTGTTCCTGATAACTGTCCATTACTTACCGATGTGATGGTTATGTTATTCAGCACCAAGGGTAAATGTTTTATCTGCTCTGCAATTAAGGATAATACTAGTGGTGTGACAGCCTCAAGTGTAATAGTAATTTTTATCGTGCTATATACACCTTTTTGTGTCAGATCACTTAAGAGGACATGATTCCCCGGATAAACCACGACAACACTATCAATCAAAGCTGCCACCAATTGACTGATAGGATATATTTTTCCAGGTTTTCTTCTATCCTGCAGCGGCTCTGTCATATTGATATGAACACCATCAATATCAACGCTAACTTTGACATCATTTTGCTTTGCCCATTCCGACAGGGATGCAATCGTATCGCCAGGCACGACCAAGCCCCTTATATTCCCCGTTGTATAACTGACATTTGCCAATGACCAACCTGGCATCGTGCTCAATAATTGCAATTTATCTAGTAATTGTAAAATTTGAATATTGGGTGAGGGTGACATCAGTGAGGCATAATAGCCTTGATAAACATCAACTACTTGAGTAGGCGCTTGAACAGGTTCGGCTGCTTTCCTAGATGATAGATAAGACCAGATAAGATAGACCGCAATCACAGCAGCCACAAGCATAAGAACTGGGCGAAGAGGAAAGACACCAATGCCATAGGCTTTTAAAACAGGCTCAACTAATTGAAGTTGATAGGCTTTGAATAATGGTAGAGTAGGAAATACGGGCTGTTCTAATCGAGTAAAAGTTTTAACTGAGGTCGCTTCAAAACTAAATTTATTGGCTTCTGGTGTTTCACTAATGGGTACATCGCCATAGACATAAATTTCAAAATTATTTTGCTGTGTGAGAAAAATAATGAGTTCTTCAGGAATACTTTCTAAGGGAAAACTGCCATCTAAGTAAACACCACCCGATTTTACAATAACGAGAATAGCTTCTGTTTTATTAGGTAAAATTTCACAATAAATTAAATCAGGCGGACGATTAAAATGATGCCAAATAGATTCTCCCAATAGATAGCCGGGGTCAGGTGAAAAGGCGACTTCATACTGGGTCGCGCTTTTTGCCTGCATAGCAACATAGGCACCATAGCTGTGACTAAGTGAAAGAATATCTCTCTTCAATTGACCTTTGTGCGTTGCCGTTAATACATCCCGATAAGACGGAATAACAAAGCGTTCGCCATCTTCGCGTGTGATATAGGGCATTATGCAATTCCATCACTTAAAACAATTGGCGTAATCAAGACGATGGTTTCTGTATTGCCTGCGACTGATCCCTTTCCACCTAAGGCTTGTGAATTCAGGAATTGTGCTGCATTTGCCTGGTTAGCCACTTGTCTAAAGCCAGATAAAATCAGTGTATCGCCTGAACGAATCATACTGCGTTGATTAAAATGCTTCTCCGTAATATTCGGCAACTGAATAGTCGTTGCACTAGCACCAGTACCCGTTGTAAAGGTACCAAGACCATTGTTAGTAGACAAATCCGCATTCACTTGCAGATAAATTTTTTCATTCATAATTTTTGGCAAGATATAAAGTGTTAATCCCGTCACAATGGTGCCTGGTGTTACCTGAGAAGTCACCGTACTGGTTGGTGCCGTACCACTACCTGCCAAACTGGTATTTTGTACGCTGGCCACATAGCCTTCTGAGGTGACAACACGAATAACAGAGACTTGGTTATTAAGACAAACCACGCGGGGTTCAGAGACAAGCGATGTTTTGCCCTGCTGCGTCAATGCATTGAATAAAATGGTATAAGCCGGTACTGTTGCACCACCCGGTTGCTGTGCCGGATTAAAACCAATCACTGGTGGTGCGGGTATTGTTGTAGATAAGGGGTTAGTTGCCAATAATTTAGAAATAGTAATAGGCGTGCCATAGTTTGCATTCACCACAAATGG
>Ga0207084_1109_pt1 | contig 14236 bp, 16 predicted proteins | sample Alteio_BWMinHeat_55_FD_153543 | JGI IMG/M metagenome (GOLD analysis project Ga0207084, IMG submission 153543) | Enriched cells from forest soil in Barre Woods Harvard Forest LTER site, Petersham, Massachusetts, United States -... | ecosystem: Environmental > Terrestrial > Soil > Temperate forest >...
TGCCTTCATCATTTTACAATGAGGCATAAACTGCCCTTTTTGAAATAGGCTTAAATAGGTTTGGTGGCGCGCAAGAGATCCCGCTTCAAAATTGGCTCTTAACAAGACTCGGGTACATTCGTCCGGATTGCAGCGCAGCCTTCTCATATCAGACAAACCCGAACGGAAACGCGCGGGAAGAACCGGTTCTTTAAACCATTCATGAGTTTGTCCGACACAAATACCCGGAGAAAATTCCATCACGCTAGACATTTCTTGAGAAAAATATTGCACTCTCTCCCAATCACCCTTTATGCCGTCAATGAGTTTGGCACGTTCCACTACCCAGGCTATTGTTTCTTCAAACTCTATTAACCATGTTTGCGTGGGCGCCTTATAGGTTTTAATGATATCAGATAATGCTGTTTTTAAGCCCTTGATATCCGAATACAATTTTAAAAAATGAGCCTGTTCATTTATAGTTTCAGGCGTTAATACAGGAGTTGATAACTTGATTGATTTATAGACCTCGAAAAAAATGGCTCGGGAAAGGCTGAGATGAATAATATCTAAAAAAAGAAAGCACCTTATTCGTTTGTCCTGCATGTTCTCTAGTTCTGGTTTTAACTCACACAAATTATTGAAAATTTGGGTGTCGTAGTCCTTTCCAAAATAATGTTCTCTATCTTGAATTCGGCTTCGGAAGGTTTGCAAGTTTAGTAAAATCTTGATAAGTTCCTGCAGATCTGGATTACCTTTCTCATAGAGTGTTTCGATATTTACCTGTAAGCTGTGAAAATGTTGGTAAAATTCTGCAAAAAGGCCCAATTGAAATCGTTTTAAGGCTCGTGACAAAAAGCATTCGTTTACTTCTTCAGTTTCTTTCAATTCACCCGCTTCTTTTTTTTCTTGATTTTCCCCTTCATTCATCAAATGATTTTCTTCTGAAGAGTTGGGGTTATTTCGGCGGTCAATAGCTCTTCCTACTTTGACCAGATCTTCGGCTAAGCTCAGTTTTAGCGTCCTTAATAATTGCAGTGATGTACTTGACATACTTTTCTATTTCCTTATTCCCTGTACTACTTATCTATTTTGTAGTGGTTCAAGATACCGTAGTTTAGAAGTGACTATCAACTCATCCTGACCTACAAATACGTCATTGGGGGGGCATGAACGCAATGACGATACTTGGAATGATGGTATTTTGGCAGTTATTAGTTTTGAGTAATTTAGACATTTTGCAAAACCTGACTTAAGCTATAGACAGGCACCTAATTGAACTTGGATAAAGGAAAACGAGGATACCGTGATGAAAAAATTTGGATGGCTGTTTTTAGCATTCGTTTGCATGGCTCCTATGAGCAGTGCTTGGGCAGGGACATGGGAACCTCGGACCTATATCGGTATAGAAGGACATGGCCGATGGGTAGATTTAGAGACGGGTTTTGGACAACCCCTGTTCAAAAGAACCCTGGCACAGCCTGGTATCTTTGCAGGGATTCACCTTAACGATTACTTTGGTATAGAACTGGGATATGAAACCACTTGGGGTCGTTCTAAACAACGAAAAATTGATGCCGGCAGTTTTTTCCCCGGAGCTCCTACACCTCTGCCTGCAGGAACATTCCTTCTTTATAACACCAAAGAATATGTAGATAGCGCAAATCTGGGTCTGATGGTTTTTGTCCCTGTCGCTTGCAATAACTTGATATTCGGTTCTGCTGGGGTTTCCTTTACAAAAATCCATGCGAGCATGACCTTAATCGGCGATCAAGACCCCACCCCCTTAAGTCCAGCGGCTATCTTCGCCCTTTCGGATAGCTTTAGAAAGGAAAAATTTCTTCCTTATGTTAAAGTGGGGATAATTCACAAAATTTCAGATTGTGTGGGTGTCCGTTTATTTGTAGATTGGAAGAATTTAGAGCGATTCAAGATAGAATCCGGCATTTTCCCAGGCAGCCTCACTCAACTCAAATACAAAAACAGTTTCGGTTACGGACTGGGTCTATCTTGGAATTGGTAAAATAAACTTAAAAAAAATCGCGCGAGGGTTTAACTCCCCGCGCGATTTTCTGCCTTACTCGATTAAACTTAAATATCGTTTTTTCTGTTACTAAGCTTAATTATTTCCAGCCTCGCAGCGTAGCTGCTAAGCTAAGACGAGCTTGGTTCGCTGGCGTTTCTTGAGCTACAACCGCTGCAGGTCCAAAAGCAGCCAAGGTTATAGCGGGATTAGCGACTTGTTGACCACCGTTACCAGCTTGAGCTTGTAGTTGGGCTTGCGCAGCAGCAAGTTGCGCTTGTAAATCAGCGATTTGCTGGGCTTGCGCTGGATCTGCCGCTGTTGCTCCTGCACCACCGACACCACCAGCACCTGGAGCTACGCCACCGCCTGCCGCTATCATCGCATCAAACATGGCTTGTGGATCCAAGGCGTCAAGTTCTGCCTGGATGTCTGCAGGAACTACCAGAGCTGCTGCCCCGGGTCCACCGCCCACAAAACCCCCTAAGGGTCCACCGATACCACGTGCGCGTCCACGTCCACGTCCAGCACCAGGTGCACCTGGAACAGGCATCCCGCCGGCGGCACCAAACGCTGCTGCTAAACCACGACCTAGAGCAGCAACAGCTGCACCACGTCCAGCTCCCGGAACATGTCCGTGAACAATGACGGGAGCGACCGGAGGAGCCATAAATGCGGCTAAATGGGCTGCTGCTCCAGCTAAAGCTGGATTCGCAAAGTGCGCTGCCACATGACCACGACCTCGTCCACGACCACCACCTGCTGGGGCACCGCCTGGAACACCAGGACCGCCTACTGGGGCGCCTACTGGGGCACCGCCACCAGCACCACCCGCTGGGGGAAGAGCCACGCCTCGTCCACGACCACGACCGCCGCCTACTGGGGCGCCCGCACCACGCCCACCGGGCGCTGCTGCTGCAGCAGCTGCCGCGTTATGGGCTGCTACTAAACCTGCTAAATGACCTCTACCTACTGCCATAAAATATAACCTCCAATTAAATGTTTTGTGATATGTAATTTGTAATGAGGACAGATTACCATAAAGTTTGTTAGTTAGCAACCAGAATTTTGTCTTTTTTAACAATTTTAAAAATATTTTTGCGTGTAATTACAAGTGGTTTTTATTTATTTGCCCGCTTTCGTTCGTTTTCTTTTAGGAATTTTTTACGGATGCGAATGTTTTGTGGGGTGATTTCCACTAATTCATCTTCTTCGATAAATTCCAAAGCAGTTTCAAGTGTAAACTTGGTAGGTGTAGTTAACATAATATTTTCATCACTGCCCGCCGCACGAATATTCGTTAATTGCTTTTCTTTGGTGACATTCACGACAAGATCGTTACCTCGATTGTGGATCCCTACAATCATTCCCTCATAAACTTCGATTTGAGGTGGCAGGATCAGTTTTCCGCGATCTTGTAAATTCCACAAGGCATAGCCTGTCGTTTTGCCTGCACAGTTTGAGATTAATACACCTTGTCCTCGTTTCACTGCACCTTGAGTTTGAACAGGGCCATATTCTAAAAAGACGTGCGTCATGATACCGGTGCCGTTGGTGAGAGTTTGAAATAGGGTGTGAAACCCTAACAAGCCACGAGCCGGGATTTTATATTCTAATCGAATTCGTCCTTTGCCATCGGTGCGCATATCGATGTTTTTTCCGCGCCGTTTGCCCAGTTCTTCCATGACGGCGCCTTGATGCATATCTTCTAAATCCACAAGCAACTGCTCATAAGGTTCGGTGACGACACCGTCTGCTTCTTTAAAAATAACCGTGGGTTTGGAAACTGCTAATTCATAGCCTTCTCGACGCATGGTTTCCATTAAAATAGACAGATGTAATTCTCCTCTACCGGAAACCTTAAATTTGTCAGGATCACTTGTTTCTTCCACTCGCAAGGCGATATTATGCTTGATTTCTCGCATTAAACGATCACGAATTTGTCTGCTCGTGACGAATTTTCCTTCTTTGCCCGCAAAAGGTGAATCGTTCACTTGGAATATCATGCTGATGGTAGGTTCATCAACAGTTAAGGGCGGTAGCGCTTCTACGGCTTCTTTTGCACACAAAGTATCTGACAAGGCTAGATCGTCTATTCCGGAGATAGCTACAATTTCACCGGCTTCAGCCAACATCACGGGTTTTCGTTCTAATCCTAAATAGCCTAAGATTTGTAAGACTCGACCTGCCCTCACTTTACCGTGACGATCAATAACCGATACGTTGGTGTTCGGGACCACTCGACCCCGTTTAATTCGCCCAATTCCAATCACACCCACATAACTTGAATAATCCAATAAGCTGATTTGCATCTGGAAAGGTCCCTCTGTGGTTGCAGGGGGCGGAGAAACATGACGAATAATCGTTTCTAATAAGGGTTGCATGTCAGTGCTGGGATCAGCCAGATCCAATTTGGCATAGCCTTGTAAGGCGGAGGTATAGACAATCGGAAAATCGAGTTGTGCATCAGTTGCGTCTAATCGCACGAAGAGATCAAAAATTTGGTCAATAACCCAATTGGGCCTGGCTTCTTTTCTATCAATCTTGTTCACCACCACAATAGGATGCAGGCCTTGCTTGAATGCCTTTTCAGTGACAAAGCGCGTTTGAGGCATACAGCCATCCACTGCATCGACCACCAACAATACCGCATCGACCATCGATAATACCCGTTCGACTTCGCCACCGAAATCGGCATGTCCGGGGGTATCCACAATATTGATACGATAGCCCTGCCATTCAATTGCCGTATTTTTGGCGAGAATGGTGATCCCCCTCTCTCGCTCAAGGACGTTGGAGTCCATAACCCGCTCAACCGCTGGACCCCGGCCAGTCAGGGTCCCTGTTTGTTCCAGGAGTTTATCGACCAATGTGGTTTTTCCATGGTCAACATGGGCGATGATCGCGATATTTCTGAGCTTTTCAATCACTGTGGAACACTCTATAGGTCAATATGAATAAACTTAGATACTAAACTATATTAATTAGAAAGGCAACTGAGGATTATCCCATGCTATTAAATAAAATCAAATCACTCTTTGATATCCATCGTCAAAAAGAAGTCTTAAGAAAAGAGCGAGATTTTAGCAAACGAGCCGAATGGTTGGCCAAAAAACATGCAGAAATTCTGGAAACCCGCTCTAATGAAGTGAATCTCTTGGCCAATATTTCTGCTGAGAAACTCAAAAATCCTTTAGATGATATCATGACATCAGTAAGCTTCTTAAAACACCATAATAGTAGCCTTTCGCCTGTTATGCTGGAAAAAATGGATAGAATTATCACGGAAACCACCCAAATCAAAACATTATTGTCCTCCTATCAACAGTATGCTGAAACCGCCCTTGAACAACATCAATATACTTTGGTTTCACTTGAAACTGTCCTCGAAAATGCCATTAAAAATGCCGAGGAAGATATTACAAAAAATCATGTCACCCTGGCTTATTCACACGAGGCGTTCAAGGATTGTCCCAAATTGAGAGGGGATGCGGAACAATTAAGTGCTGTTTTTCAGCAGTTAATTACCAATGCCATAAAATATCGAAAAGATTCTGTCTTGCCTCATCTTAATATTGAATTAGAAGTGTCTGAAGGCGTTTGCCTGTGTGCTATCCAGGATAATGGCGTCGGTATTCCAGCTAAAAAACTCGAACCCATTTTTTGGAGCATCAAACCCAGTTCCATTCATTTTCCCAATCATAAAGAAGGGGTTGGGCTGGCGATTTGTCGAAAAATCATAGAACAACATGGTGGCAAAATTTGGGCGTATTCTTTGCCGGACCGAGGTAGCACTTTTTACCTTGCATTGCCCTGTTTTAAGGCCTAAGGCACCGTCAAAAAAGGTTAAATAAAGAACGGCTATAATTATATTAAGAGCATTAATTCAATTAAGTTTTGGACAAATGCGTGATGTTACACAAAAACAGGTGTCGCCATGTTAGAGAAACGTGTAGTGGAATCGAATAATCTAGCCGAATGGCAGGCCTTGATTTTGGAGGCAGAGCAGAAGACAGCCATTCGTTTAAGCGAAGAACTTGAAAGTTATCTTGTGTTTCTCTTGATGCGTTTTATTAAAGAACCTGAAATTTTAAAAAGCGTGGTAGCCCTTGATTTCCTGCAAAGCCAAGAATACCCCCGACAAAAACGAAAGGAAATGCTACGTGACGTAGGAGACAAATGCCTACTTTTAGCAGGATTTTTTCCAGGACGCGCCATTAAAAAAAGGGTGAGGGTAAGTTATTTCGTCAATCTTGGCCAAAGCGCTTATTTTACTTTATCAAATTTCCCTGAATTAAATATTTCTGAACTTTATGCTAAGCTTTGCACTCATTTTGTTGGCCTCATGGATATCTTATATAGTGTGCACACCTTAAATCAAGAAGGGAAATTGATTGATCTAATTCAAGCAGAAGAACTTTGGCAGGACACCAAAAGCGTTTACGCCTTAAATCATTTGCGAAAATCCACTAATGGATTTTTGGTTGGGGGGTCGGGAGGGGGACCCTCTTCACTTCGACATTAATATAAACATGTAGTTTTTTAATTTAAGGAGAAAAGACAAATTATGCAGGCAACCTTTGCAGCAGGATGTTTCTGGGGAATACAAGAAACTTTTGATAAGGTCAAAGGGGTGCTGCATACTGAAGTGGGTTATACAGGAGGGTACATCCCAAATCCCACTTACGAAGAAGTCTGCACCCATGCAACGGGGCATGCAGAAGCCGTATTAGTTGAATTCGATCCCGATATTATTCCTTACGAATCCCTCCTCCAGGTTTTTTGGAATTGTCATGATCCCACCACCTTAAATCGACAAGGCTTAGATGTGGGTAATCAATATCGTTCGGCCATTTTTTATCATAATGAAGATCAGAAATTGGCGGCTCTAGATTCAAAAACAGCCCTTGAGGCCAGTAAAAAATATCCCAACAAAATTGTGACCCAAATTGCGTCTGCAAAGCCCTTTTATCGAGCCGAAGAAAATCATCAACATTATTATGAAAAACATCCAAAATAAAAAGGGGTTAATAAACTCATGAACTCAAACAATCATATCAAGTTCCGAAAAGTGATGAAGCACGATAAAGAGCTTGTGAAAAAATGGCGATTCAAACCCCATGTTAAAGAGTATTGGGATAATAACCCCGGAATGTGGGAAAATTTTGAAAATTATCTTTTGGGAGAAACGGCGGGGTTTGACTATTGGATCGGGTGGATTGAGGGAAACCCCTTTGCATTATTAATTACTTCGGATGCCAAAGAGCCCGATCCCCAAACCCACAGGCTTGACGAACATAGGAGTCGATTTTCCGCGCCTGTTGGAACCACTCTTTTGGTTGATTTATTAATCAGTGAAGAAAATTATTTAGGCAAAGGCTTAGGCGCTTTAACCCTAAAGGCCTTTGCAGATTCCCAACCTAAATATGTAACCGCGCTGATGACGGATCCCGCCACCACCGATGCCAAGGCCATTCATATTTACGAAAAGGCGGGATTTGCCATTGTGGATACCTTTTATCCGCTAACAGGGCAAATCCACACCAAGATCCCTCATCATTTAATGAAACTCAACATTAAACACGAATGATTCATTAATCGCGCTTAAATGGGGATTTTGCCACACCTTTTTTATTATCTTCTTCTTCTTCTTCTTCTTCTTCTTTACCGTCTTCTTTTCTAGGTTTCAGTGAATCCCTAATAGCTTGTGCCAGTAAGGCTTCCTCGCTTTCAGGATCTTGTTTCTCGGGTTGTATGCTTGAACTCGAGCTTGAGCTTGAGCTTGAACTCAAAGCAGGACTTAAAGTAGCACTTGAACTCGAAGCAGAACTGCTTGAAGTTGAAGAACGAGTATTAAATAAAATAAGCATCCCATTTTGTGATTGGCTGCTATTTGTCTCGACCTTTTCTCTTCGTTCTTTGGTTTCTTCCAAACTACTTGAAGTATTGTTAGCAATCGCTATACCTGACAGCATTTTTTCGAGCTGAGGTAATAGCTTTGCTTGTCTTTGGGTGACCGAATTGGAAGCCATAGCACTTTTTAATGGTTTCACTTCACCTGAATTGTGTATTTGGGCTTTTACGATTTCGATGGCCTTTGGTCCTAAAACAAATGCAACAACTATATTCCAAATACTACGCGCATGGCCTTTGTGTGTAACCGATACGATATCGCCCAATGTAGAAGTAATTTCACGATGCATTGCTCTCAATTGTAGAGCATTATACGAGTACTCTGAATCTACCATGTCACCCTGGAGCACAGCTCTGAGCGCAGCGCCTAGTGCTGAAACTGTTCTACGTGGAGTCACTTCGATTCCTACACTAGTGCGTGGATTCACAACGCTCGCGGGCGCGGGCCGACGCGCAAGAGCAGGTCCTCGTCCAACAGCACCCTCTGCAGGGCGAGCACCGACACCACCCGCGGGAGCACCGACACCACCCGCGCCGGCACCTGGAGCTACGCCACCGCCTGCCGCTATCATGGCATCAAACATGGCTTCTGGGTCCAAAGCGTCAAGCGCTGCTTGGATGTCTGCAGGAACTTCCAGAGCTGCTGCCCCGGGTCCACCGACACCCCCCGCAGGAGCACCGCCGGCGCCTGCACCTGGAGCTACGCCACCACCTGCCGCTATCATGGCATCAAACCTGGCTTGTGGGTCCAAAGCGTCAAGCACTGCTTGGATGTCTGCAGGAACTTCCAGAGCTGCTGCCCCGGGTCCAGCGATACCACGTCCACGTCCACGTCCACCTGGAAAAACAGGCACCCCGCCGGCACCAAACGCTGCTGCTAGAGCTGCGCCTCGGGCTGCAGCCATCGCACCACGACCGCCGCCTACTGGGCCGGGCGCACCACGCCCAACTGGCGCTGCATTTGCTTGCGCAACTGCCGCGTTATGGGCTGCTATTAAATTTGCTAAATGACCTCTACCTGCTGCCATAAAATATATCTCCAATTAAATGTTTTGTTATATGTAATCTCTAAAGGAGCTAGCTTATCACGAAGATTGTTAGTTAGAAACATAGGATGTTTATACAGTATTAGGCTCAAGAAAGGGTGAAGGTACACGCCTTTAAATAATTGCCCCTCTGTTTTCGTCCCACCCACAGCCCTCAATCAAACACGAAACTTATCGAGAGTTTTGATGCCTAACCCTTAAGGGAACTTTTTCTTCCTGGGGTGAAAATAATGAGTACCGATGTCACACAACAGATAATTGACGCTTTTCAGTTTGCAGCTTTCAACATGATGGAAATGACCCGAAATATGCCTGCCGAAGTGGTCACGGCTTATTATAATGAAATAAGAGAAACGGTGGTTAACGGGAAATTACCTAAGGGAAAAAGTTCTGCTTTAATCGAAGAAGCTATACAGGAATTAGATAAACAAGAAAAAGCCTTGAATATCCAACTTGAAGCATTGAAACCCTCTCAAAAAAAAGAGAGAGACCAGATTCTCAAAAAAATCCTCCAGCTCAAAAGAGAAATTATTGCGAGGATTCAATTTTATTGTATTTTCGGAGAAGCCTTGCGGTTTTCCGGCTTAACAGAATTTGAAAAGAAGGGGGTGGCGGATGCCATACTAACTGAATTAAGCGAACAAGATAGAGCCCTCATTATGATGAGCTATCTTAAAAATGAAACACTTACCGATCTCTCAAATATTTTTTATAGTTCTTCTGAACAAAGCATGTCACTTTTAGGCAGTGTGATTGGTGGACCAATTGGCCACATTGTGAGCGCAGGGGTGATGTTTATTTTTAGCCAGGCCAGAAATCTCTTTTTTAGCGGAGTAACAAAGCTGAAACCTGTTATCAAAATCAATGAGTTTTTTGAACGGAATTTTGTCAGTGTTGAAGACAGAATTTTAAAGGCCATGTTTGCCTCAGCACTTTCAAGTGCCCTTGTCGGTCTTCATGCGGGGGGTCCCATTGGGGCGGCAATTGGGGGAGTAGCGGGATTGGTATTGGCGGGCGGATATAAGATCTATGAATATTTCCCTGAAGTAAAACGAAAAGCGATCAAATTGCGAGTAGATAGGGAAGTCAAAAAACAAAAGGAGATGCTATCTGAAAAAGATGAGATTGCTATCCACATCAAATTAAAAGTGGCCTTGACTGAATTCCAATCGGAAATGGAGGGTGTCAAGACTTTAGAAGAAGCAAAACGGAAATTAGATGAAGTGAGAAAAAGGCGTGTGGCCTTAGTTTCAGAAACCCATCCCAAATTAAAAAACATTATTAACATGCGGCTTTATCTATACCAACAAGAGTTTTTAAAACAATTACAAAAAGATCTCAAAAAGAAGGGCCCTCGGAAACAAGATTTTTTTGAAAAAACCATTAAAGAGTTGATGCAAAAAATTAAAAAGGAGGCAAAAGATCGTAACTATCGCATCAACTACTTGCTCAAGTCAGATACCCTAAAACAAGCAGGGGATGATTTCCATGAAAATATAGAAACGCTGACAGGTAAAATTGATAAGGAAATGAAAAAAATATTGGCGTTTGCTGCAGACAAAAGTTTATACAGTCAAGCTAATATTTCGGGGCTTGCAGGACTCGCTGCTTTTGAAGCTAATAAGAAGATCCCCAAAGATATCCGAAGTGCCCTCATTAAAATCGCCAACTACCAAAAAAGTTTAGAATGGTATTTACAAGAATTAGGCCAGCTTATTAATGAAATTAAGCATCAAATCCAGGGATTGATCGCCTTGAAACAAGGGGCTACCCTCGAGCAACGGGATAAAATTGACAAGAAAATAAATGGACTTCAGGCAAGTCTTGAGGCCTTCAATAAATTTTTTGAGCCCGGCGCCAGAACGCCGAAGGAGCATGAACCGGTTCTGTTTAAATATGAGAGCCAGTCGCATCCCCCTGCGGGTACCGCACATCACGAACCCCCAGGTGTGTCTCCTGTAGATGAACCTACACCCAAAACACATCATAGGGGGAGTGAGACTTAGAAACCGAATGCCTTGAATAGGGATTAAATTAGTTGACATACTTTATTCTGGCATGGTAATTTGGTCCCAAGACTTCTATAAATGGGATTGATTAAAAAAATGGCTACTGTAGAACTTAAAAAAACAGACTCCGAAAAGAGTGAATCCAGAGTAACCTCAAAAAACAGCTCGCAAACGCTTAAAGCGCTTGTTGTAGATTCGCTAATACCCGCCCTACAAAGTAAACCTCTTTCTCAAAGCGATATGTTATCGCTTTATCAGTCCATTTTGGCACAAGTTCAACATACCCAACATGTGCTGATTAATCCTGATTCAGCCCCTGAAATGATGGGGGTGCTCAATCAATTTCGATTAAATTTGAGTCGGGCTTTAGTCATGCCTGCAAAGGACCTAACCCCAGAAAATCAAGATAAAGCGCTTATTTCACGTGCTTATGAAAATTTTAAGGATGCGGGTAAAGAAGAAATTTTGACAACCACGCATAAACATAAAAAGCATTCGCGGAGAGTAATTAGCTAAGAGCTGTTTGCAGACTATATCCCTTCAGATACGCTACAAATTCTTGTAATCGCTTAACCCCCGTTTTCTCAGCCTGTTCACACCATTCATGAAGCGCCTCTATCAGCTCTTTTTGGCTCGCCGTAGTTTTATTCCAAATGGCTTGCAGTTGCGCCCGAAATTGGGTGACAAGCTGAAGGGCTGCACGGTTTTCGGATTTTAAAAGCGGTTTGATAACCTGTTTTGAAAAAGTGGTCATCACTTGAATACGGTTGGCAATCAAAGCACATAAAGTTTCTGCATCAATTTGCGTTTTGTCTTTTAAGATAACCGGTGTGGGCGGAACACGTTTCGCCCGGGCTAATCCAAAAAAAGATAATAAACAAATATAAAACCAGCCTGAATCAAATTCCCACCACTTCACAGACATTTTTGCAGAAGTAGGATAGGTGTGGTGATTATTATGTAATTCCTCACCCCCCAATATCGTTCCCCAAGGCACGACATTCCTCGAGGCATCTTCACTTTCAAAATTACGATATCCCCAATAATGTCCCACCCCATTAATAATGGCTGTCGCAAAAAACGGGATCCACATCATTTGCACTGCCCACATTGTCAAACCAGGGACACCAAATAAAAGGAGATCACAAACCAGCGTCAGCAGAATACCTCTTTTATGAAAGGGGACGTAGACATTTCGTTCCATCCAATCATCAGGCGTACCCTGTCCAAAACGTTCAAGGGTTTCTTGATTTTTGGCTTCCCGCTTATAAAGCTCTGTCCCTTTAAACAAAAGTGTTTTAATCCCAAAAATTTGAGGACTATGAGGATCGTTTTCAGTTTCAACTCGAGCATGATGTTTACGATGAATGGCAGCCCATACTTTGGTTGTCATCCCCGTTGTTATCCAAAGCCAAAATCTAAAAAAATGACTGACGGCAGGATGGATTTCTAAGCTGCGGTGCGCTTGGCAACGATGTAAATATAAAGTAACGCTTATGATGGTAATATGCGTTAAAACCAGGGTGACTAGCACCATTCCCCACCAGGGAAGATTTAAGAGGCCATAGAACATTTATTTTCATCCTTTTGATAGGTCAATTACTTGATATTACACTCAGTCGGTCTTAAGCTATAGCTATGAGTAGATATATCTTAATACTAAATAGGTCATCACTATGACAACCTTAACGGACCGACAAGACAACACCGCATTGACAGTGACTCAATCGCCGAACCTCGCCGTAATCGATTCAGAGTCTATCTTAAATAAAATCACATTTGGGGGGTTTTGGCAACTTAAGAACCTCCTTTTTAACCAGGCCCCGATGAAAATGCCTCTCCTTTTAGAGCATGCCTGCCGAGAAAGAGAGCTGGAGCTCCTCCTGTCGTCCAATACCTTGAAATTGAATCAATCCCTTGAACGTCTTAAACTCACCGAAAACGAGCGAGATGCTGCTGAAAATGCCAGAATTTTTGCTGAAAAAGAGGCCCTAGAGACCATCAAGCATGTCCAAACGCTCATCAAAGAGCTGCAGGAGGCAAAAACCAGGGTGTTTGCACTAGAGCAAACGATGAACGAGCTTGAAAAGAAAATGTTGGTGTCCGCCGAAATCTCTGCTTCCAGAATTGCCCAACTCGAGAGTGAAGAATGTCACTTGTCGCGAATACGGAACTTGCTATCAATAAACTCTTGAATGTGCCTTGTTATGTTGGGGGCAAAGAGGATGATGCCAAACGACGATATTTGTCTAAAAGTGTCGTTTTAGATTCAATGTGATCTGGATTGACAAGAATACACGCCACCGGACACACTAAACTACATTGCGGTGTTTCAAAATGCCCAACACATTCCGTACATTTCTCAGGGTTTATCACATAATACTGTTCGCCCATTGAAATAGCTTCATTAGGACAGCTCGGCTCACAGACATCACAATTAATACATTCATCAGTTATCATTAATGCCATATTATTGATATTTCTCCTGCAATAAACGTTTTACTTTTTCATGCACAAAGGCGGTTACATCTCCTTTTAAAGAGGCAATTTCTCGTACCAAAGTAGAGGAAATAAAAGAATATTGCTCTGAAGGAGTGAGGAAAAGGGTTTCGATATCAGGATCGAGCCGCCGATTCATATTAGCCAATTGAAACTCATATTCAAAATCAGATACTACTCTTAATCCTCTCACCACCGCTCGCGCATTATGAAGTCTAGCAAAATCGGCCAACAGACTATTAAAGCCTTCAACCGAAACATTTTTTAAATGCCCTAAAACAACTTTGGTAAGAAGAACGCGTTCATTCAAGCTAAAAAAGGGAGATTTAGGTTTAGCTTCTGCCACCGCCACAATCACATTATCAAAAAGCTTAGCCGCGCGCTCGATGAGATCGCGGTGGCCATTGGTAATAGGATCGAATGTTCCTGGAAATACGACTGTTCCTTTCATGTTACCTTCTCCCACTCGATTTAACAGCATCAATCATGACACAAATTGTGACCGCCGACCGAGCGCTCGAAGAAGCGCTAGGCTTTCGTTTAAGCACCCATTCTCTAGAGGCGGGAGCACAGCCTTTTCATAGATTATCCAGTGATTTAGGCGCGTCAACCTTAGGTGCAAGCGCCGCTAAATTGGGATTTACGCTCGCTCGTCTTCCTCATGGCACCTTGTTGGATTTAGAGTTGCAGGCCTTAGAATATGAATCCAAGATCAAAACCTTGTCTCGTCCTAAATTACTCACCCTCAATCAGCATCGCGCCTTGGT
>Ga0207084_1116_pt1 | contig 14223 bp, 11 predicted proteins | sample Alteio_BWMinHeat_55_FD_153543 | JGI IMG/M metagenome (GOLD analysis project Ga0207084, IMG submission 153543) | Enriched cells from forest soil in Barre Woods Harvard Forest LTER site, Petersham, Massachusetts, United States -... | ecosystem: Environmental > Terrestrial > Soil > Temperate forest >...
TTACAATCGGTTATTGAAGCGGCATTTGCCGAGCGTGACAAATTTACTCCTAAAAATGCACCTGCAGACATTAAACAAGCCGTAGATGAAGTCATCTCGCTATTAGACCAAGGCAAATTGCGCATTGCTGAAAAAATCCAAGGGCAATGGACAGTACATACCTGGATAAAGCAAGCAGTGCTGCTTTATTACCGCACTCACGACAATGAAATCATTGACGGCGGTTTTACGCAGTATTTTGATAAAGTGCCTTTGAAATTCCAGCAAGATCATCCTGAAAAACTAGGGATACGTATCATTCCCCCTGCAGTAGCAAGAAAAGGCGCTTATATTGCACCGAATACCGTATTAATGCCTTCTTACGTGAATATAGGCGCCTACGTTGACTCGGGCACTATGGTAGACACGTGGGCCACCGTAGGCTCGTGTGCGCAAATTGGTAAAAACGTGCACCTTTCCGGTGGTGTGGGCATAGGTGGTGTATTAGAACCTTTGCAAGCCAGTCCCACCATTATTGAAGATAATTGTTTTATAGGCGCGCGTTCAGAAATTGTGGAAGGTGTCATTGTAGAAGAAGGTGCTGTGATTTCCATGGGCGTATTCATAGGACAAAGTACCCGCATCTATCATCGCGAAACAGGCAAGATTTTATATGGCAAAGTGCCTGCAGGCTCAGTGGTAGTCCCTGGCAATTTACCCAGCGCGGATGGAAAATACAGTCTTTATTGCGCGGTGATTGTCAAAGAAGTCGATGCCAAAACGCGCGGCAAAATCAGTCTCAACGAATTGTTAAGGAATGTAGATTAATCATGGATGACTTACTTCCTCTCGCTAAACAATTAATGGCCCGCCCCTCGATTACCCCCGATGATGCCGGTTGCCAAGCCATAATCAGCAAACGTCTCAAAAAAGCGGGGTTTCACTGTGAACCTTTGCGCTTTGGCCAAGTAGATAATCTGTATGCGCGTTATGGTACTGAGGCCCCGCTCTTGGTCTTTGCCGGACACACGGACGTGGTCCCTACAGGCCCCGAAGCCGATTGGACATCGCCGCCCTTTCAACCTACAGAAAGAAAGGGGCATTTATATGGACGAGGCGCTGCCGACATGAAAGCGGCCGTTGCGGCCATGGTGGTCAGCGCAGAGAAGTTTATCAAAGATAACCCCTCTTTTTCTGGCTCTATTGGTTTTATTATCACCAGTGACGAAGAAGGCCCTGCCGTTGATGGCACACAAAAAGTAATAGACGTGTTACAAAAACGCGGAGAAAAAATAGAGTATTGCGTGATAGGCGAACCCAGTAGCAATCAACACGTCGGTGATCAAATTCGCGTTGGCCGCCGAGGCTCTTTGCACGGCCATCTCAAAGTACATGGCAAGCAAGGCCATGTGGCGCATCCGCATTTAGCCATTAATCCTATTCATCAAAGTGCTGCTGCACTGCACGAATTAAGCCAAATCCAGTGGGACCAAGGCAATCAGCATTTTCCAGCGACTACCTTCCAAATTACTAATTTACACAGTGGCACGGGAGCCACCAATGTCATACCCGGCCATTTAGAGGCTATTTATAATTTTAGGTTTTCTACTGCTGTTACGGTTCCTCAATTACAAGAACGCACAGAAGCCATTCTGCGCAAACACGGCTTAACGTTTGATGTGACGTGGAAAATAGGCGCAGAACCTTTTCTTACGCGACAAGGCAACCTGATTCAAGCAACCCAGCAGGCGATTAAAGAAATCACGGGATTAACCGCCACCCTTTCAACCGGGGGCGGCACCTCAGATGGACGATTTATCGCACCGACGGGAACAGAAGTGGTAGAGCTTGGGACGTCTAATGCCACGGCTCATCAGGTGGATGAGTGTGTCTCTGTGGATGAGTTGGAAAAGTTGGGGGAGATTTACTTGCGGATATTGGAGTGTGTGTTTAAGTGAGGTGTCATCCCGCGGCTTGGCCGCGGGATGACAACGCATAGAGAGTTTATGTTTGCACTATACAGTTTTCTGGTTTACCCTTACGCGCAATCTAGTTGGAGAGATGTCCGAGCGGTCGAAGGAGCACGCCTGGAAAGCGTGTATACGTTTAACGACGTATCGAGGGTTCGAATCCCTCTCTCTCCGCCATGAACCTATAGTAGCGAGTATTGGTCCCACCGCGACGATAAGCTGTGAATCCCGCCAGGTCCGGAAGGAAGCAACGGTAATGGCTGATTCGGGTGCCGGTGTGTGGCTGGTGCTCGCTATTATAGGTTTAAGGATCAGCGGTTCCCGCTCCTGTTTAAGGACATACGCATATGCCCTATCAAGTATTAGCACGCAAATGGCGGCCTCAACGCTTTGAAGACATGGTGGGTCAAGAAGTCATATTGCGTATGTTGACCAATGCGCTGACCCAACAACGTTTACATCATGCTTATTTATTTACCGGCACCCGTGGAGTAGGCAAAACCACGCTGGCCCGCATCTTAGCTAAATGCTTCAATTGTGAAACCGGTGTCACTGCTACGCCCTGCGGCACGTGTCCGACTTGCCAAGCGATTGAAGGCGGCCAATTTATGGATTTGTATGAAGTGGACGCCGCTTCTCGCACCAAAGTCGAAGATACCCGTGAATTACTCGACAATATTCTCTACCCTCCCACCCAAGGACGTTACAAAATTTATCTCATTGATGAAGTGCACATGTTGTCTAACCATAGTTTCAATGCCTTATTGAAAACGTTGGAAGAACCACCTGCTCATGTGAAATTTTTATTAGCGACCACTGATCCTAAGCGCTTGCCTATCACTATTCTTTCGCGCTGTCTGCAGTTTCATTTAAGACGCATTACGCCTGAACAAATCGCAAAACATTTACAACACATTTGCAGCACGGAAAATATTTCTTCAGAACAGCCCGCCTTAGAAAAACTGGCCAAAGCAGCTGATGGCAGTTTACGTGATGCACTCAGTTTATTAGACCAAGCCATTGCTTACGGCCAAGGGTGCATCACGCAAGAAGAAGTACAGACCTTGCTAGGCTGTGTAGCCCAGGAAGATTTACTGCCCTTACTCCAAGCACTGGCCCAACAAAAAGGTAACGAGTTATTCCAAGCACTGGCCGACTTGTCTGAGCGCGCACCTGATTTTCAATCTGTATTGGAAGAATTGATCACCCTCTTCCATCGCTTGGCCATCATGCAAATGGTTCCTACTAGCACGTCAGGGGATGACAGCTTGCTAGCGCTTAGCCAGCAATTTACTCCTGAAGATATTCAAATTTATTATCAAATCGCGCTCTTAGGCAGAAGGGACTTGCCACTCGCTCCTTCACCGCAACAAGGATTTGAAATGACAGTGCTGCGTCTGCTTGCATTTAAACCTAGCGCAGTGAGTACAGAAAAAACCAGCCCTAAGCCCACAGTCAAACCTGCTCCTCACCCTACTCCTGAGATTGTGAATAAAGTGGCAACCCACTCCTCCCCCGCGCCTGCCATAGTAGCAAACACCGATTGGCGTGATCTTTTGCCTAAATTAGAATTAACCGGCATGGCCTACGCCTTGGCGGCCAATTGCACTTTGGTCAAGCTCACTGAACATAACGTAGAACTCGCGCTCTCCGCTCATCACGAGCCCATGCTCAATCAGAAATTAAAAGAAAGAATTGCCGAAGCATTAAGCCGACATTTGGACAAAACCATACAGTTAGACATCTCGCTTACTGCAGAAGAACTCCCCACTCCTGCAAAACTGCAACAACACGAACAAAAAGAACAACTCGCCGCTGCAGCCAAAACCATTATGCAAGACCCTAAAGTAAAACAATTAGTGGAAATGTATGATGCTGCGGTGGAAGTATCTTTAATTAATTAAAATTCAACCCGTCATCCCCGCGAAAGCGGGGATCCATTTTAAAATTTGAGATTTGACCCCTAAAATTTCCTGCTATACTAAAAAACCTAACTTAACCCAATGAGAGCCACTTATGTCAATAGAAACTCAACCGCGTGGAGAATTAGTGATACAAATTTGTGCCATGCCGGCGGATACCAATGCGAATGGCGATATATTTGGTGGCTGGTTAGTTGCACATATGGACATGGGAGCGGCGATTGCGGCCAGGCAAAGAGCACGCAGCCGTGTGGTCACAGTGGGGATTGAAGCCTTGTCCTTTTTAAAGCCTGTGTACGTGGGCGACACCGTGTGTTGTTATGCCGACGTTATTAAAGTAGGACACACGTCTGTGCAATTAGCCGTAGAAGTATGGACAGTCACTTTGCAAGAGCTCTCTCGCAGAAAAGTAGCCGAAGGAAAATTTACTTTTGTAGCCATTGACGAAAATCGCAAACCGCATGCGGTAGATAGGTAATGGCTATCGCGAATCACCACATCTTAATGACGACTACTAACTGCTTATAACACTCTCGCTTTAAAAAAGAATCACGGAAAACCAAACAGGTGAGCGGCCAATAACGCGACCCTATACGGAAACGTAATACCGATAAGAAAGAAGTCACCGTACTATCACTGCGTAAAACAGCCTCATGGTGTTGAGTCCGAGTACGTAATTGCCAACTTTCTCCCGAAAGACGTTGCAGGCTAAGAACGGCGTATTCACCTCGCAAGCAGGCAAATTGCCAAGCGATACGACCTAGATACCAAGAAACTAAGCTAAATAAAATGACTTTACTCACCGCCCCTAAAGGCAAATAGAGAGTAAGCACTATGCTGCTAAACCAGCTCAAAAGAAGTAAGATTCGATATTGTTTTGAAGCTTGCAACTTAAATTCGGGACTGGGCATGTTGGCGTATTTTTTCTATTAAGGCGGCCCATGCGGCATCAGCCGGTGTTTCCCTGCCCATCAACCAGGCAAAAAGCTCAGGATCGCTACAGTTTAATAAAGCTATAAATTGTTCTTTTTCTGACAAGGTTAACCGAGAGTAGCCTTCATTTAAAAAATTTTCCAATAAAACATCAAGCTCTAACATGCCACGCCTACAGGCCCAGCGAAGTCTAGCGATATCATTACACTTATTTTTAATTGGAGGTGCTTGCATTTAAGGTTCTCTTCAACATTGCTTGCTATACTAAATAAAAATAATTAGAGAGTCATCCCATGGCAAACATCTTAGAAGAAAAAACGAAAAGCCTAATTAATCGTCTAGACGGCGTCCCAACAAACACAAAACTAGCCTGTGATCAACAACCGGTAAACAATTTAGACCAAGCATGTGTGTTGATAGCCTCGGTCTTTTGTCTATATCCTAAGGCCATGAAACCCAGTAATAAAAAGCGTGTGTTGGACTATGCTAAATTTGCGATGAAGTTAAATAATATATCGGAAGAACTCAACAAATCAACGTCAAAAAGCCCAAGTAAATCCTCAAAATAAGGGTTTCTTTTGCTCCTACTTCCCGCTAACCTTACGCGGTGGAGTGTAATTAGAGGGGAAAGGAAAAACAATCATGGCCATCCATCTTCTTAAATTAATTGAGCGCCATCAAGCGGCAAAAAATACGCTAGTGCTGGTGTTTGAAAAACCTGCTGGGTTCAGTTTCAAACCAGGGCAATACGGCGGCTTCACTTTAGTGAACCCCACAGAACAAGATGCCAGTGGTAACACCAGGCGTTTTTCTTTATTGAGCAGTCCTGATGATGCACACCTTTCTATTGCTACACGCATACAGCAATCCACCTACAAAAAAATGTTAATGACTTTACCCATTGGTGGAGAAATTAAATTTGCAGGCCCTACCGGCAATTTCACTCTACACGAAGACGCTTCTGTTCCCGCTGTATTGATTGCGGGCGGGATAGGCATAGCGCCTTTTTACAGCATGATTCGCTACGCAGCACAACATCATTCTTCACAAGGAATTCATTTATTTTATGGTAATCAAACGCCTAGTGATGCCGCATTTTTAAATGAATTATCTACCTTACAACAACAACTCCCTTCTTTAAAATTAATCCCCACTATGGCAGACAGTGATCCTAGCTGGCTGGGTGAAACCGGTTTCATCACCGACACCATGATAAAAAAATACATTTCTGATTTAGCTGCGCCACTGTATTACCTATGCGGCTCACCAGCCATGGTCACTGCCTTACAAGAAACCTTAGCGGAAATGGGTGTGGATGAGGATCGCATTAAAGTGGAAGATTTTCCTGGGTATTAGCCCATAAAACGAAGCCTAAGCCCTCGCAAAAAAACCAGCCTCTCAAGTGGCCTCCCTTCCCCCTGCGGGGGAAGGGAGGCCACTTGAGAGGTCGCTTCTTTTTTGCAAGGGTTTGGGCTTCGTTTTGCAGGGTTCTAATAAAATTGTTTAATAATTATCCGTATATAATTGACTTTAATTATAAAATTACCTATTATGCAACGCTAATTAAACGAGGAAAATATAATAATTCAGGTATCCCATGAAAAGAAAACGCTTACCAGAAGATAAGAAAGAGAAAAAAACAGAGGAAAAAAAACACGCTAAGCCTAATGAAAAAGAGAAAGAAAAAGAAAAAATAGAAGGTAAAGATGAAAGTGAAGAAACAACTCATATCACCCATCTTCCTCCCGAAGTGTTAACGCTGATTTTTCAGTTACTCCCTCTGCACGACCAATTCGCAGTTGCTTCAGTCAATATAGGTTTCTATACCTTAGTGAGAGAGTACTGGCGATCACGTTTGTTGCAACATTATTGCTTACCTGTGGAGCAACCTAAGCAAGAACCCCAAGACCAAACGCAAACCGTGGACCACCTTCCCTCCTTATATGAAAAGCTAAAGAATGATCTCAAGAGATCGCCAGATGATTTATCGGGAGATAGTGTCAGACTAAGAGCCGGTCACCAAAAAAGAAAAGGAGATACTTTAGCTTATTATTTAAATCAAAATGACTTAGAAAGCTTAAAAATCACATTTCCTACTTATTCATATCTTGCAGCAACTTTCAATTACTCTCTTTCACCTCAGAAAATAGTTGTAACCGACTTAAGGTATTTTTTTGGAAATACGCCCAAACGATTGTTAGTTCATCCCCACTATCAAGAGAGACTTGATTATTTATACCAATTAATAGGCACAGAGATCGCCCATTCTAACCAATCCTTTCCCTTCGTTTTCGCTTCCCCTGTATTGCGTGCCGTCTTATTTAATCAGTCTTTTGAAACATTGCTTGCTTTAATAAAACAGGGCCATGATCCCAATGAAAACCATCCGCAATCCTGCTCTCAATCTAGTGATAGCCCCGCTTTAATATCTGATTCTATCGATTTCTTGGTCATTCCAGTCTGCCTCGCCATCAGTATGGATAATTTACCGCAACTCCAACACTTAAACGCATTAGGCGCGTCATTAGAAATCAGTGTAACCGTGAAAAATTCACCTTACTTACAATCAACGTCCGTGACTTATAATTTAGTGAATCTTGCTGCACGTTACAAACGCCATTCTATTGTTTTTTATCTTTTAAAAAAATTAAAAGGCAAGATAGATATGACAGAAACGTACGAGGCAGCCTATTTAGCGGGTGATCTCGATGCTCTTGAATGCTTTTTAGAATGTGGAATAGATATTGACTTTAAAGCACTCAAAGAAAAGCATCATCCCAATACGTGGAACAATTTCACACGCTTAGCTGTGGAAAGCAACCGTATTTCACTGGTTAAAAAAATTCAAGAATTATTGACTCTTGTTCCTGTTTCTTTACTGCTTGAACCCCCAGCGGAAAAAGATAATTTGTTATATATTGCTGCACATCGCGGCCACCTTGAATTATCTCTTTATTTGAAAGACCGATTTAAGAACGAAATTGATTTTAAACAACTAGAAAATACAGCACTAGAAAGTAGAGAAGTAGGTGTACTTGAAATTTATTTAAAATGTGGCCTTGACATAGACTTTAGCTTAATCAAAAAAGAAGGCCCTGGCTCAGCAGCGTGGCAGCGTTTTATAGCGGATGCGGTGATATCTGATTGTGTTTTGCTGCTTGAAAAATTATTCAGTATTTCAACACGCGGCATTGATGTGACTCCCGCCCCAAATGACAGCTCGGCTGCGAAGAGGCGGTCTTATTGGTTACATTTAGCTGCCGCGCGTGGCTATATAGAAACAGTCCAATTATTAGTGAAATACGGGGCTATCGTTGATAGAAAAGACCATAAAGGGAAGACGCCTTTTCAACTAGCCATTAAATACGGACATGCTGAAGTAGCTCATTATTTGTTTGAGCAACTCCAAGAAAAAAATCAAACTCCACAATTTAACGTCCAAGAAAAAGAAGAAATGATAACGGACGCTCTTACGAATGAGCATACAGAGGTATTGGAATTTTTATTGAATTACATTTATCCAGAAAAAAGTTTAGAGTCATTATTAGTGGGTGCAGCTGCAAATGGTCAATTGGAAATTGTAAAATGGCTGGTAGAAAAAAAACAAGTGAATAGTAACGCGCGTTTACCCAACAAAAAACCTCGTTCCGCTTTAGCCACTGCCATGGAATGGGGTCATGATATCACTGCTCACTATTTATTAAGACTACAAGTCGAGGTTAGAAATGAGGCATGGAGGGCGGCTTATTCGTATTTTAAAATTAATCCTCAAAGAGACGAGGAAGATGCCAAAAAAAAGATTAGGCTTTTGAATCATTTTACAAAGAAGTATGCGGATGAGGATAGTGCTATAGAAGAACTAGCCAAAACGCAAAACATCCCTTCTTCAGCAACTATGTTTTATCGTACGTCTGCGCGGCCTGTACGACCTACACCTGATCCAGACCAGCCAACTTGCACGATTTCTTGAAATCTCCCCAGAGGATTTGCAATGTTTGTATTCCCCCTTCCGTCGCTTCGCGCCACCTTCCCCCTGTGGGGGAAGGTGTTCTAATAAAATTGTTAAATAATTAGCCGTGTAAAATTGACCTGAGTTAAAAAATTAACTATCATGCGGCGTTAGCCGTACGAGGAAAACCTAATAATTCAGGTGTCCGCATGGAAAATAGAAAACATTTACATTTACTAGATAAAGATAAAAACAAAAGGAAAACAAAACGCGCTAAGCCTAATGAGAAAGAGAAAGAGGCGAGCGAAGAAACGATTCATATCATTGATATTCCTCCCGAAGTCTTACTATTGATTGTTCAGTTGCTTACTGTGCATGACCAATTCAAGGTCACTTCGGTCAGTAAACTATTTTATGCTCTCATTAGAGAATTATGGCAATTACGTTTAGAGCAACATTATCCGCTACCTAGAAAAAATCCTGAGCAAGAACCTCAAGACCAAACGCAAACCGTGGATCACCTTCCCTCGTTATACGAAAAACTAAAGAATGATCTCGAGAGATCACCAGTCACATTATCGGGTAGTGTCAGACGAGTACAGGGACACCCAAGAGAAAAGATAGAAACTTTATTTTATTATTTAAATCAAAATGACTTAGAAAGCTTAAAAATCGCATTTCCTACTTATTCACACCTTGAAGTAGCGTTCGATTGCTATTTTATGCCTGGGAAAATACCCCAAGAAAGCTTAAAGTATGTTTTTGGAAACGTACCCAAACGATTGTTAGTGCGTCCCCATTATCAAGAAGGACTTAATTATTTATACCAATTAGTAAGCAATGAAACCGTCCATTCCGACCAACCCTTTCCCTTCGTTTTCGCATCGTCTATATTGCGTGCCATCCTATTTAACCAATCGGGTAAAACATGGCGTGCCTTAGGAAAAAGGGGCAGTGATCTCAATAAAGCCTATTCGCAATCACACTCTGATCACGATACTCAGCCCGCTTTAGCGTTAAGTGGTGACGATTGTGTAGATATTCCACTTTGCCTTGCCATCACTATGGATAATTTAGTGCAAGTTAAACACTTAACCGAATTAGGGGCTGCATTAGAAGTCAGTGTACAAGTGAAATTTACAACGAGCCAACACGAGACTTTTAATTATATGACTTATAATTTAGTGGGCTTCGCTGCACATCACCAACGCCACTCCATTGTCCTTTATCTTTTAAAAAAATTAGAAGGCAAAATAGATATAACAGCTACGTGCGAGACTATCTATTTAGGGTCTGATTTTAATGCCTTGGAATGCTTTTTAGAATGTGGGATAGCCATTGACTTTAGAACACTCAAAGAAAAACACCCCAATACATGGGACGGTTTCATACGGTCAGCCGTGGAAAAAAACCGTATTTCGCTGCTTAAAAAAATCCAAGAATTATTGACCTCACTACCCAGTTCGTTACTGCTTGGGCCTGCAAAAGAAACAGATCATGTATTATATATCGCAGCGGACCGTGGCTATCTTGAATTATTTCGTTTTTTGCAAGACCGATTTAAAGACCAAATTAATTTTCAAGAATTAGGGAATGCAGCGCGACAAAACGGAGCAGCGCGTGTACTTGAAATTTTTTTAATATGTGGCCTAGATATCGATTTTAGTTTCGTTAATAAAAAAACCCCACACACTGTGTGGTGGAAGGAATTAGTAGCGAATGCTGTGGGATCTAATTGCGAATGGCTACTTGAAAAAATATTAAGCATTTCAACTGTCGGTATCAATACGAATCCTTCAAAAAGTGCTGTCGGGTTCAAGAAGAGACGGTTTTACTGGATACATTTGGCTGCCGAGTATGGCCATATTGAGGCTGTCCGATTATTAGTAAAACACGGAGCTAAATTAGATAGAAAAGATAGCGACCATTTATTTGTAAAACACGGAACTAGATTTAAAACAGAAGTCCATGAAGGAGATACTCCTCTTAAACTATCTATTAACAACGGTCATGCTGAGATAGCTCATTATTTATTTGAACAACTCCAAGAAAAAAATCAATCTCCGCAGTTTAACATCCAAGAAAAAGAAGAAATGATAAAAAATGCTCTTTTGAATGAGCACACAGAGGTATTGGAATTTTTATTGCATTACATTTATCCAGAAAAAAATTTAGAGTCCTTATTAGTAGATGCAGCTAAAAATGATAAATTAGAAATCGTAAAATGGCTGATAGAAAAAAAACAAGTGAAGTGTAACGCTCGTGTACCCAACAAAAAACCTCGTTCCGCTTTAGCCGCTGCCGTGGAACATGGTCACGATGTCACTGTTCACTATTTATTGAGACTACAAGTCGAGGTTAGAAATGAGGCATGGAGGGCAGCTTATTCGTATTTTAAAATTAATCCTCAAACAGACGAGGAAGATGCCAAAAAAATGATTAGGCTTTTGAATCATTTTACAAAGAAGTATGCGGATGAAGATCGTGCTATAGAAGAACTAACCAAAACGCAAAGCATCTCTTCTTCAGCGACTTTGTTTTATCATCCGCCCGTACAACTTACACCTGATCCAAACGAGCCAAATTGCACGATTTCTTGAAATCGGCTCTCCCGTTAGTCTAATGATCCCGGATTTCGCTGCGCTCATCCAGGCTACACGATATATCTCGCACTCAAATACCCCAACAGCGCTCGCAATGTCATCGCTTCGCCGCCCACAGGTCGGCCTGGGCGCGGACGTAAGTTCCAAGCCATCATGTCAACATGCAACCATGGGATGGTATCGGGAACAAATTCTTTTAGGAAGAGAGCTGCAGTAATCGCACCACCGTAGGGTTCTGAGGAATTATTATTGATGTCGGCGATAGGACTGTTTAAATACTCACGGTAAGGCGCAAATAAAGGTAAACGCCATAAAGGATCATCGCGCTTTTGGCCTTGTTGTATGAGCGCATTGACCACTTCATCTTGGTTAGAAAATACCGCAGGTAATTCTGTGCCTAAAGCCACACGCGCGGCACCCGTTAACGTCGTGATATCAATAAGCAGATCGGGTTGTTCACTCACGGCTTCGGTTAAGGCATCGGCTAAAATAACACGGCCTTCCGCATCGGTATTGCCAATTTCTATGGTCAAGCCTTTGCGGCTTTTAATAATATCTAAAGGGCGGTAAGCATTGCCTGAAATAACATTTTCTACCACAGGAACTAACACTCTTAAACAAACAGGTAATTGGTTTTGCATTATCATGCGCGCTAATCCCAGCACGTGCGCCCCACCCGCCATGTCTTTTTTCATCAATTGCATATAAGAAGAAGATTTAATATCTAAACCTCCACTATCAAAACACACACCTTTGCCAACCAGCGTGACTTTAGGATGAGCGGGATTTCCCCAGCGTAAATCAATTAAACGTGGTGCATCATCACTGGCACGGCCCACGGTATAAATACAAGGATAGTTTTTCTCCAGCAATTCTTTGCCTATAATTTGCGTAAAACTCGCGCCTTGCTCTTTGGCCATTTGTTCAGCCACGGCTGCAAATTCAGTAGGCCCCATATCATCGGTAGGCGTATTGATCCAATCTCTCACTAAATAAATGGATTCGACTATGGGAAGTAATGCAGTCAACTCAGCAGGCGATACACTTAATTGCGCTGGTTGCCGTGTGGCTTTTTTATAACGCGTGAATTGATACGCGCCTAATCCCCAAGCCACATGGGCCAACTCATTAGGTTGTTCTAATTGATAATTGCCTTCGGGCAAAGTCAGGGGTAAATTGCCCACACCAAACCCCTTATCTGTCTCCGCTACAATAACCACCACTCGCACTAAGCGGCCACTGCCATCAGGAATTAAACGCACGTTGCCTACCTCTGCACGAAACCCATTGCTAGAAAACCATGTTTTAATGATATCCGTTTGCGAGGCTAGCCAACTTGGAAATTGATTCACTGTCAAGACAGTAATAGGCACAGTGGATTTATTTTCTGTGATGAAGCAAGAAACTCGCATGCTTATTCTCCGATTAATTTAGCTGCAGGCACGTAAGGCTGATGCAGCGCTTCTGCTACCGCTTGATAAGTAATATGACCGCAACAAATATTCAAGCCTTTTAATAAATGCGGGTTACGCAGCATGGCTTTTTTATATCCTTCATTGGCAAGCGCCAATATAAAAGGCAAAGTCGCATTATTTAATGCAAATGTAGACGTACGTGGCACAGCCCCCGGCATATTGGTCACACAATAATGCACCACGCCATCGACAATATAAGTGGGATTTTCATGCGTGGTGGGCTTACTGGTTTCAAAGCAACCGCCTTGATCAATGGATACATCGACCATAACAGATCCGGCTCGCATGCGGCTTAACAATGATTTAGGGACTAGTCTTGGCGCAGACGCACCGGGAATTAATACGGCCCCTATCACTAAATCCGCATTCACTACCTCTTCTTCTATTGCATCTGTCGTTGAAAAAAGCGTGTGAATGCAAGAGCCAAATTGCAAATCTAACTGATACAGTCGCTCCAGGGATTTATCAATCACCACCACATGCGCGCCCATGCCTAAGGCCACGCGTACGGCATTCGTTCCTACTACACCTCCGCCTAACACCACCACTTTAGCAGGCGCGACACCAGGCACACCGCCTAATAAAATGCCTCTTCCGCCATTTTTTATTTCAAGACAAGTCGCACCGGCTTGAATGGACATACGTCCAGCGACTTCACTCGCAGGCGCCAATAAAGGCAATCCGCCTTGAGCATTGGTGACCGTCTCGTAAGCAATGGCCACACAGCCTGAGGCTTGCAATAATTTCGCTTGTTCAGGATCGGCTGCTAAATGCAAATAAGCAAATAAGAGTTGGTCTTTTCGCAATAAACGGCATTCTTCAGGTTGCGGTTCTTTGACTTTGACTATCATGTCCGCTTGCGTATACACATCTACTGCACCCGCGGCAATCCGAGCGCCCACTTGCTGATAATCACTATCACGGCAACCGATTTTATCTCCCGCTCCCTGCTGCACCACCACTTGATGCCCGCAGGCGATTAATTCTCTTATACTGCTAGGTACCAACCCTACTCTATATTCAAAATTTTTTATTTCCTTGGGAACACCAATGATCATAGTGATTATCCTTATTCAACTCACTCAAAAAGAAAGCCGCTTTGCGGTTGAGGGATAGCCCTGAGTTTATCTATTCAACCTAATCGGCTAACATTATAAGCTTCAAATTTCTCTGTGTAAGCTGTTTTCTTACTAACGTGACGTCCCCGTTGTTCGTCAAATATATTCTGTATTAATTTCTTATCTGGTGCAGGTAAGTTATCTTCTTTCCACATTAATTCCCATGTTCTCGATTTGATTGCTCCTACTGCTTGATACCAGCTTTTGGTATTGCCGTATTTTTCTTTTCTAAAAGAAGAATGTCTTTCTTTCTGTAAGAAACGACATTGTGGAT
>Ga0207084_1117_pt1 | contig 13943 bp, 16 predicted proteins | sample Alteio_BWMinHeat_55_FD_153543 | JGI IMG/M metagenome (GOLD analysis project Ga0207084, IMG submission 153543) | Enriched cells from forest soil in Barre Woods Harvard Forest LTER site, Petersham, Massachusetts, United States -... | ecosystem: Environmental > Terrestrial > Soil > Temperate forest >...
TAGATGTTTCTTTTAATATGGGAAGCGCATCATGCATATGTTCAGCATTTATTTTGGCAGCTGTTGCGATCTTGAGCAGGTCTTCCCTCAAAACGCGATGTTAGAACGAAAAATTGTGTGTGATAAAGCTTGAAAAGATCATTGATGACTTTGGAAGTTATATCACCTTCTCGAAAAGGTAAATGGGACCCATTTTCCAGAGAAATTGTGTTATCCCAATCATAGGCTATAATGATTTCCCCTTTGGGGTATGTCTTTTGAATGTGAGCAACTAGGTTAACTAATTCAGTGATTGAATCCATGCCATATACAATTGTTTTGTTGGGAGAGGTTTCAATATCGTTTGGGATACATAAGCTGGAAAAAAAAAGCGTTAAAATATTTAATGCAATCATTTTAAAAAGTAAAATAATTATATTCATCTAATCTTTCCTTATCATAAGGTATAATTATATTATGACAAAATTAAAAAGAAAAACAAATTGATTGAAAATATTTAATAAAGCTATAATTTTTATTTATTAGACTGGGGGCCTACGGCTTAAGCAATTTTCAGCTCCTATCTTCGAGGCAATTTTATTTACTTTGAACGCATTCAACCTTCCATCGAACATGACGAAAATAAGAAAATCTAAAAATAAATTATTGATAATTATTCGTTAAAATGATACTCCTAAAATGGAAAGCATATTCAGTCTTTTGAAAATTCAAATCTAACCCTAGGAGATCTTGATGCAATTATTTTCCAAATTATCCCGTCCTCTTTGTGCCTTAACCACCCTATCCTTTGTTTCTGGAATGGAAGTTCCCCAGGAAGAAAGAACCTTCGAGATCACTGGTTCTGATGTATTACATCACTTAACCATTAATCTAGAAACGATCGATGATTCAGATAGGGTGACGATAAAAGATGGAATACTTGGGGGGAATCGTCCTGGTAGCGTCATAAATATTGAAAAGTTGGCAACTCTTCTTCAAGCGGATCCTGACCTGGAGTCCCTAGACTTTAAATTAGCATTAACTTTTTATTATCCTCATCATATAAAGTATATTCTAACGAGAAAAGTCATTGATACGATTTTCACCCATGCACCTCACCTAAAATCCCTCGAATTAAGAAATAACACATTAAGTTATATGGGAGCAGAAGCCCTATTCGGCCATTTGAAAAATAATACAACCCTTAAAATCCTAGATTTATCCAACACAGATTTTGGGAATAATTCAGATTTTAGTCGATGTACCTTAGATTTCGAACGAAATAATAATGATCAGGAAGTGAAAGCCCCAGAAGATAAGATGAAAGCTGAAATAGGCCCTGGCGAAATGCTTATGGAAATACAAAACTTTCTACTGTCCGATGAACCCCTTCCACACCAGCATCTTGATGGAAGTTCTGATACAATGAATCGCGATGTTGATTGTTTGATTGAATGCCTCACCCATAACACAACTCTTGACACGCTCATTTTGTCAGACAACCATTTGTCCACGTCAGATTTTGAAAGAATATTACCAACCCTTGAGAAGCATTTTCCAACTCACACAATCCGTTTAGATCTTCGAGGTAATTTCATTCAATTTGAACAATCCGATCACTACGAACCCAAAATAGCCGTGAGCACATCCAACCTTCCATCGAACATCGATATCAGAAACCAACGGATGCCAAATTCTGGCGGTGATGGAAACTGCATTATTTCGTAAATCAAGTATTTTACCTTGAAAATTAGAAAAGGTTTTGTTATTGGTATATCAATCCCTGGTTAAAAAAACTACGGTCGAAAAAGCTATTGAAAAAAAAAAGAAAGAAGCTAATAATGAACATATGTATGTAAAATTTTATTAGCATGGTATCTTAACCAACTCAATTTATATGCCTAACTCTAGTTACTTAACCACTTCAATTTGATATGAAAGGTCTATTATGAAATCCATCTTCAAGAACGTTATTTTAAAAGTAAGTGCAGCATTTCTCATGATCGCCCCCGCAATGGCGACAGACATGAACCAAATCTCCGAGGGTGATTTAAAATCAATGGGTTCAGATATAGCTGCTGAATTATCGGCTATCCCAGAACTCGCCTGGAGACCCTTTACAAAAGAAGATATAGAATGGGCTCTTGAGGGGGGTATGAAAAAATATACACAAATCTATGAAGGGAAAGCCTATTTTGTCAATTCCAATTTTGGAACAGATGAGCCCCCAGCCTATACTTTGTTGACAAATACAATCAAGGATGGGCGGGCCAAAGCATTCTACTTAATGAGTGAAGGAATATTATTAATGGAAACTTATTTAGGAAATTTATCCTCAGGATTATTCCATCCTGTTGTTTTTACTTTGGATGGTGAGAACATTGGCGGAATTTTTTATCGACAACGGGGTAAAAATACTCTTCATATTGATGAGTGCGTTTTTGTAAAACCCATAAAAGATGACCTTATAAGGCATATTTTAAGTAACTGGCTAAGAGAACAAGAGCCTAAGTTAACAACCCACACGACAAGTCTTCGTCCCATCAACACAGAATACCTCACATTCCTCAATGAATTAGGCTTTTCGTTGCAAACCGTTGAAGAAACAAAAGAATGTAGCGATCCCCTCCTTTATAACGGATTGTCTAAAACCTATACGAACTAAGGAACGTCTCCGAAATAATATCCAATTTGTCTAGAAATTTTTGGGGCAGTTTCAAGAGTTTTTGAGAACCGAAATGCCCAGCGTAGCTTTGTCTACGTGGCATTCGGAAGCGCAAAAAAATCGTAGAAAATGATTCAAAAATCGACGACAAAATTGGATGTTATTTCGGAAGCGTTCCTAAACATAAACTAAATCCTCTTGATAAAGCTTTCTTTTAAAAAGGAGGCTTTATCATTTCCTACTCTTCTCCCTCTCCTCCTAAAAACCGTAAGGAATAATTAAACCTAGTGCATTTTGAGAAAACACATGGTAGAATTTTCATAAGACCAGCATGAATTTATTGTTAAGGCTCGACCATGGAATCAACGGATACATTTTTCAGTCAATATTTACCCATCATTGTCTTTCTTGGTATAGCGATTGTTTTGTCTGTGGTTCTTATTGGTTTATCCTGGATTCGAGGTGTTTCAAAACCGGATCCTGAAAAAAATTCTTCTTACGAATGTGGATTCGATCCCTTCTCTGAATCAAGATCAAAATTTGACGTTCGATTTTATCTTGTCGCTATTCTTTTCATTATTTTTGATTTGGAAATTGCCTTTCTTTTCCCCTGGGCAGTCACCCTTGACGCCATTGGGCTTTATGGATTCCTATCCATGATGTTCTTTTTGTTCGTCTTAACAGTGGGATTCATCTATGAATGGCGAAAGGGAGCTTTGGAATGGGAATAAACGGTAACGGGGGCAACACCATCATCACCCCAAAGGATATTTTGGAACTCCAAAATCTGCGCCCGCGGTTGCCAGGTGTTTTGCAAAACGAACACGAACTCTTTCAAGCCATTCAAGATCAAATCGCTTCCCAAGGATATATTTTAACCCAAGTGGACAAACTGGTGGCCTGGTCCCGCAGTGGATCTCTTTGGCCTATGACCTTCGGGTTGGCCTGTTGTGCGGTGGAGATGATGCAAGCAGCAGCCAGTCGTTATGATTTCGATCGATTTGGAATGCTCTTTCGTCCCAGTCCCCGTCAATCAGATGTGATGATTGTGGCTGGAACGTTAACAAATAAAATGGCACCTGCCTTACGAAAAGTGTATGACCAAATGCCGGAACCCCGTTACGTTGTCTCCATGGGAAGCTGTGCCAATGGCGGTGGATATTACCATTATTCCTATTCGGTAACAAGAGGATGTGACCGCATTGTTCCCGTTGATGTTTATGTACCCGGATGCCCCCCGACCGCAGAAGCTCTTCTATATGGCATCTTGCTATTGCAACAAAAAATTAGGCGTCGGGGCATGATGGAAGAACCTCAAACGGGAGTTTCATCTGTATGATCGTATATGAAGACCTTTTAAATTCCATAAAAGAAGTCATCGGTCCAGATTTATTAGATTCAACCATTGACCGGGATGAATTGACCATTGAGGTGGAAACAACTTCTATTGTTCGTGTTTTAACCATTCTCCGAGACCATTCCGCTTTTATGTTTAATCTGCTTCTTGATATCTGCGGTGTGGATTATCCAAACAATCCCAAGCGATTCAAAGTGGTGTATCATTTATTGAGTTTAGAACACAATCACCGTCTTCGCATCAAAGTATCAACGGACGGCATCCAACCAGTCCCTTCCGTTATTCCGGTTTATAGCTGTGCCAATTGGTACGAAAGAGAAACATGGGATATGTATGGAATCCCCTTTCAGGACCATCCTGACATAAGACGCCTTTTAACAGACTATGACTTTGAAGGACATCCTATGCGAAAAGATTTCCCGCTGACGGGATACGTCGAAGTTCGATACGATCTTGAATTTAAAAAAGTAATATACGAACCCGTATCTTTGGCTCAAGATTTCAGAAACTTTGATTTCTTAAGTCCGTGGGAAGGAATGCTTCAACCTCCATCGACAAAAAAAGTCTCTTGATAAGAGGAAGAGTATAAATGAATATGGCCGACATAACAGATATCCAAGATAATAAAAAAACCTATAGTTTAAATTTTGGACCTCAACATCCCGCTGCCCATGGTGTCTTGCGCTTGGTTTTGGAAATGGATGGAGAAGTTATCGAACGAGCAGACCCTCATATTGGTTTCCTACATCGCGGAACTGAAAAACTCATTGAACACAAAACCTATCTTCAGGCGCTCCCCTATTTTGATCGATTAGACTATGTATCCCCCATCAATCAGGAACATGCTTATATTTTAGCTGTTGAAAAGTTGTTGAACCTAGAGGTTCCTCGTCGGGCTCAATTCATTCGGGTTTTATATTCAGAACTCACCCGCATTGCCAATCACCTTCTCAACATAGCCACTTTCGCTATGGATGTCGGCGCCATTACACCCTTTTTATGGGCCTTTGAAGAACGTGAAAAAATTATGGCTTTTTATGATCAAGCCAGCGGTGCCCGTATGCACGCCTGCTATGTACGTCCCGGTGGCGTTCATCAGGATTTACCTGAGGGGCTATTGGAAGAAATCCGTCGTTTTAGTGTTGAGTTCGTCAAAATCATTGATGATGTAGATGATCTTTTAACCAACAATCGAATTTATAAACAACGATGTGTGGGGATTGGCGAAATTTCCCCACAAAATGCCCTAGACTGGGGATTTACAGGCCCCATGTTGAGGGCATCTGGCGTGCCATGGGATTTAAGAAAGTCCCAACCCTATGAAATTTATGAGGAATTGGATTTTGACATTCCAACGGGCAAATATGGAGATTGTTATGATCGATATTTGGTACGCATGATAGAAATGCGAGAATCCTTAAAAATTATCCATCAATGTTTAGATTTGATGCCGTCTGGTCCTGTTTTATCGGATGATCGTAAAATAGTTCCTCCGCCCCGGTCAGAAATGAAGCATTCCATGGAATCGCTCATCCATCATTTTAAACTATACACAGAAGGATTCCACGTGCCCGAAGGAGAAGTTTATGCAGCTGTTGAAGCCCCTAAAGGAGAATTTGGGGTTTACCTCATTTCAGATGGAAGTAATCGCCCCTACCGCTGTAAAATAAGGGCTCCAAGTTATGCCTTTTTACAAGCGACTGAATTTTTATCCAAAGGTCACATGTTAGCAGATATTGTTGCTATTATCGGATCCCTGGATATTGTATTTGGTGAAATTGATCGATGATAGGTTAAAATGATATATACAAATAATTCGACCAGAGAAAACAAACAACAAACTGAAATACCTTTCAAATTTTCACCTGAAAATATGGAAAAGGTTCGATATCATATCGCCAAATACCCCGCTGGTCGTCAAGCTAGTGCCGTTTTGCCTCTCCTCCATCTCGCTCAAAAACAAAATGGAGGGTGGCTATCTATACCGGCTCTGGAAGAAGTAGCGACCATTTTGGATATGGCCTATATTCGTGTTTACGAAGTTGTGACCTTTTACAAGATGTTCTTTTTGGCCCCAACGGGCAAGTACAATATTCAATTTTGCGGAACAACTCCCTGTTGGCTTCGTGGTGCAGCCAAACTCAAGGAAGCTTGTCAAAAGAGACTCCAGATTGATACCGGCGATGTAACCCCAGATGGAATATTTAGTGTCGTTGAAGTAGAGTGTGTAGGTGCTTGTACCCAAGCACCAGTCATTCAAATCAATGAAGAATTATTTGAAAATTTGAACGAAGATCAAATGATGCTCATGCTAGATGATATGGAAAAAGGGGAAACAGTGGACACTCTTTTTCAACGTTATACATCAAAACCTACAATAATTAATATCCCTAAAGATTCAACTCCTAAGACCGCGACAAAATCTCGGGTAAAGAAACCCAAAGAAGGAGATCCCAATAATGCTTAGTGAAACCGATAAAATTTTTACGAATTTGCTAGGGACTCTCCCCCATGATCTTGCCTCCTCAAAAAAAAGAGGTGATTGGACTGACATTAAAAAAATTATGGATAAAGGACGCGAATGGATCATTTCTGAAGTCATTAATTCTGGCTTAAGAGGTCGCGGCGGCGCTGGATTTTCCACCGGGAAAAAATGGTCTTTTGTCCCCAAAGAAGTTAAAGATCTTCCCCATTATCTCGTTATAAATGCTGATGAAAGCGAACCCGGCACGTGTAAAGATCGTGATATTCTTCGCTATGAACCTCATAAGCTCATAGAAGGAGCCCTTATAGCCGGCTATGCCATTCAGTCCCATGTTTGTTATATTTATATACGGGGTCGCTATGCACGGGAAGCGGGCATTCTTCAACAAGCTGTTGATGAGGCCTATGCTGCTGGCCTATTGGGCAAGAACGCCGCTAAATCTGGATGGGATTTTGATATTCATCTTCATCGCGGAGCCAGTGCCTATATATGTGGTGAAGAATCCGCTATGTTAGAAAGTTTGGAAGGACGACGGGGTTACCCCCGCATGAAACCGCCCTTTCCAGCCATTTGTGGCTTATATGGATGTCCCACCATTGTTAATAACGTGGAGAGCATTGCTGTTGTGCCCACCATCTTAAGAAGAGGTGCGTCATGGTTTTCAAGCATTGGCCTTCCAAATAACACAGGAACAAAAATTTTCTCTATTTCTGGCCATGTAAACAAACCCTGTAACGTCGAAGAAGCTTTAGGCATCCCCCTCAAAGAACTCATTGACAAACATGCAGGTGGCGTCATTGGCGGATGGGATAATTTGAAAGCTGTCATTCCAGGAGGCTCTTCTGTCCCTCTTATTCCTAAGGATATATGTGATACGGTCTTAATGGATTTTGATAGCCTCTGCAAAGTACGCTCCGGATTGGGAACAGCTGCGGTGATCGTTATGAATAAATCAACGGATATAATTAAAGCCATCGCTCGACTCTCTAAATTTTATATGTACGAGAGCTGCGGACAATGCACTCCCTGTCGAGAGGGAACGGGTTGGATGTGGCGCATGATGGAACGCCTGGCCAAAGGAGAGGGCGCTATTTCCGACATTGATCTTTTAGAAGAAGTCTCGCGACAAATAGAAGGACACACCATTTGTGCCCTCGGTGACGCGGCAGCGTGGCCTGTGCAAGGCCTTATCCGACATTTCCGTCCCGAGATGGAGGAACGAATTTACGAAAAAATGACGATAACAAGCATACAAAAAACTGCTTAAAAATTGATTTCTTAAGCTTTGGAGAAAAGGGTTCATGACACAATTAACGATTAACGATATTCCTGTTTCTATTGATGAAGGTTCAACAGTCCTTCAAGCTTGTGAAGCTGCGGGCGTAGAAATTCCTGTGTTTTGTTACCATCCAAAATTATCTATTGCAGGCAATTGTCGCATGTGTCTTGTGGAAATGGAGAAATCCCCCAAACCAATTGCGAGTTGTTCCATGCCTGTTTCTGAAGGAATGGTTATCCGGACGAACACGCCTATGGTGGAAAAGGCAAGAAAGGGCGTTTTAGAATTGCTCCTCATCAACCATCCTCTGGATTGTCCCATTTGTGACCAAGGGGGAGAATGCGATTTACAAGATCTAACGGTCTCCTATGGTCCTTCCCAAAGTAGATTTGAATTGAACAAACGGGCGGTCAGCAACAAATATATGGGACCTCTTATAAAGACAATCATGACCCGTTGTATTCATTGCACCCGATGCGTTCGCTTTTCAAATGAAGTGGCAGGTGTCGAGGAAATGGGTGTTCTTTATCGCGGAGAACACACGGAAATTACTTCTTATTTGGAACATGCCTTAACATCAGAACTTTCTGGAAACATGATTGATATTTGTCCTGTAGGAGCTTTAACGAATAAACCTTATAGTTACCGTGGACGATCCTGGGAACTGGTGAAAACAGATTCCATCGATGTATTGGATGCTGTTGGATCAAACATTCGAGTTGATACGAACGGTCAAAAGATCATGCGTATTTTACCCAGACTTAATGAAAATATTAATGAAGAATGGATTAGTGATAAAACACGCTTCGCCTACGATGGGTTATCTCGTCAGCGCTTAGACCGTCCTTACATCAGACAGATGGGGAAATTGGTGGAAACCTCGTGGAAAACAGCCATCGAAGCCGTAGCTCATCACTTAAAATCTGTTTCCCCAGAGGAAATTGCGGCTCTTGCAGGGAATTTGGTGGATTGCGAATCGACAGTTGTTCTTAAAGATATTTTGATGAGTTTAGGAACACCTCATTTTGATTGTCGTCAAGATGGAGCCTGTCATAATGCAGATAATCGAAGTTCGTACATTTTTAACTCAACCATTCAAGGAATTGAAGAGGCTGATTTTATTTTACTATTGGCCACCAATATTCGCCAAGAAGCGCCTATCATTAATGCACGAATCCGTAAACGTTACCTGCAGCAAGGATTACCCGGAAAAGATTTAGTCATAGCAGCCATTGGTCCTAACTATGATTTAACTTACCCTTATGAACACTTAGGAAGTCATGCGCCGACTCTCAAAGAAATTCATGAGGGAAGCCATCCCATTTGTGAAAAGTTGGCTAAGGCCAAAAAGCCTCTTATTATCATTGGGCAAGGAGCTCTTAATCGTCGAGACAGTCAGCAAATTCTGAAATTATCCCAAGAAATAGCTGAAAAATATTACTTTGTGAGTGAAAATTGGAATGGCTTTAACGTTCTCCATACAGCTGCCGGTCGCGTGGGTGCTTTGGACCTGGGATTCGTTCCTCAACAAGGAGGGGCAGATACAGCTTCAATATTAGCGGGTTGCCAAAATGAGCGTTTTAAAATATTGATTCTTAATGGCGTGGATGAAATCTCCCCCCATCAATATGGGAATGCATGCGTCATTTATCTTGGTCATCACGGAGATGCAGGTGCCCATCGAGCCGATATCATTTTACCAGGATTGGCTTTTACGGAAAAGAATGCCACCTACGTCAATACGGAAGGACGCCCACAACAAACAAATGCAAGCATGGGAGCTCCTGGGCAAGCCCAGGAGGACTGGTTGATCCTAACGCATATTGCTCAGGCTTTAACTATTCCATTGCCCTATGGCACCTTTGAAGGCGTTCGGGAAAGAATGATCCAAATGAATCCAATTTTTTCCCATATGAATGAGATTGTACCGAGTGTTTGGCGTAAAATTGAATCACGAATACCAGAAACTCTCAGCCATTTGGATTTCAAATCTCCCATAGATAATTTTTATATGACAGATCCCATAAGCCGTCATTCAGAAATAATGGCACAATGTTGCGCAGAAATATTAGGCAAAAAGGAGGCCTCATAATGATTGATCAATTATTAGGCTACAGCCTAACGATCGCGTTTTTAGCCGTGAAAGTTGTCTTATTTATTATCCCGTTGATCTTGAGCATTGCCTATTTAACCTACGCAGAACGACGGGTTATTGCTGCTATGCAATTACGGCTGGGACCCAATGTGGTAGGACCTTTTGGACTATTACAACCCATCGCTGATGCTATCAAATTACTCCATAAAGAAACAGTTATTCCAACTTTGGCGAATAAGTATTTATTTGTACTCGCACCCATTATTACTTTTAGTATCAGTCTTGCCGCATGGGCAGTTATTCCTTTTGATGACCATTGGGTCTTTGCGGACATAAACGTTGGTATTCTCTACCTGTTTGCCATGTCCTCCTTGGGTGTATACGGTATCATTATTGCTGGATGGGCCAGTAATTCACGCTATGCTTTTTTAGGGGCCTTGCGATCGGCTGCCCAGATGATTTCCTATGAAGTTTCCATAGGGCTTGTCATTGTAACCGTTTTATTGTGTGCTGGATCCTTAAATTTGAGCAAAATTGTTGAGGCACAGCGTGCTATATGGTTTTTCATTCCCCTCTTTCCCATGTTCATCATTCACTTTATTTCAGCTCTCGCAGAAACCAATCGAACACCATTTGATATACCAGAAGCAGAAGCTGAATTAGTAGCTGGTTACCATGTTGAATATTCCTCTATCGCCTTTGCCTTATTCTTTTTAGGCGAATATGCCAATATGATTTTACAAAGTGCCATAGCGAGCATTCTCTTTCTCGGCGGGTGGTTACCACCCTTTGATGTTGCCCCCTTTAACATGATTCCGGGATTTATTTGGTTTATTCTCAAAATTTGTTTCTTTCTGTTTGTCTTTTTATGGGCAAGAGCAACGTTGCCTCGCTATCGGTATGATCAACTCATGAGATTAGGATGGAAAATATTTTTACCCTTTTCCTTGGCTTGGGTCGTGCTAACCGCTGGATTTTTAATGTACATGGGATGGTTACCTAAATGATAAGGAGATCATAAGAAATGTCTATATTTAAAAAATTAACAATGAAACATGTTGGTGAACATGTTAATCGATGGACGCTATTTGAGATTGCTCAAGGTTTTGGAAAAACACTTAAGTACTTTTTTAAGCCAAAAGTAACCATCAATTACCCTTATGAAAAAGGGCCTTTAAGTCCCCGTTTTCGAGGAGAACATGCCCTACGACGATATCCCAACGGGGAAGAACGGTGTATCGCTTGTAAATTATGCGAGGCTATTTGTCCGGCACAAGCCATCACCATCGAAGCCGAGCCCCGGGAAGATGGCAGCAGACGAACCACAAGATATGACATTGATATGACAAAATGCATCTATTGCGGATTTTGCCAAGAAGCTTGCCCCGTGGATGCCATCGTAGAAGGACCAAATTTTGAATTTTCGACCTTTACCCACGAAGAGCTTCTTTATGACAAGGAACGCCTCCTCGCCAATGGGGACCGTTGGGAACGGGAAATTGCCGAAAATCTTCGACGTGATTCAACCTATCGATAGGAAAATAAACAATGTTTGATGTATCTTTTATAGGATCAATAGGCGAAGGGTTATTGTTCAGCCTCTTTGCAACCATTCTTGTGATTGGATCCCTTGGGGTTATTTTAGGACGAAATCCAGTTCATTCTGTTCTTTTTTTAATCTTATGTTTCTTCAATGCCGCTGGATTATTTATTCTATTACAAGCAGAACTCGTGGCTATGATCCTGATCATTGTTTACGTTGGAGCTGTGGCTGTTCTTTTTCTCTTTGTTGTCATGATGCTCGATATTAATTTTAGAGATTTACGACAAGGCTTCGCAAAGTACATTCCCTTTGCTGTTTTATCGGGAACTCTCATTGTCATTGAACTCTCCATTGTTGGATTTGCGTGGCGCCTGCCCGTCAGCACTCAACCTTCAACGGCCATTTCTTCCACAATTATTCCTAAAAATATTTCCAATACGAGTGCTATTGGAAATGTCATCTATACAGACTATTTTTTAATCTTCCAATTGGCGGGATTAATTCTTCTGGTAGCGATGATTGGCGCCATTGTCTTAACTTTACGCAAACGATCCGATGTTATGCGTCAAGATATAAACAAACAATTGGAAAGAAATCCATCCAATACCTTAACCATACATAAAATTGAGTCACGAAGAGGGATAAAAATATGATGTTAGAAAAATTACTGACCATTGGTTTGTCCCATTATCTTATGCTATCTGGACTGATTTTTACCATCGGTGTCATGGGCATTATTTTAAATCGACGTAATGTTATCGTTATTTTAATGTCCATTGAATTGATTTTGCTATCAGTGAATTTGAACTTTATTGCCTTTTCTCATTATTTGAATGATCTAACGGGGCAAATTTTTACGATTTTTGTTCTGACTGTAGCAGCAGCTGAATCAGCCATTGGGTTAGCTATTCTTGTGGTCTATTTCCGTAATCGTCAGAACATCAAGATTGATGATATTTCCATGATGAAGGGGTAGGGGAAACTCACTCGGCATAAGCCCCCCTTAAAATCTATGACTTTGTGGGGTAACCGGCATTCCTCCAGGCTAGAATGCCGCCCTCTAAATTATATATTTCTCGATCAGAAAATGATTCTAGAAAAGTTTGGCATGCCCTATGGCTTCTCATCCCCGCTCGACAATGGAAGACAAGTTTTTTCCCTTGAGGATCAGGAATGAGATCAGCCTCAAAACGACTGAGCGGATATAAATGGGATCCAGGAATATGCTCTTCATCGTATTCCTCCTGCTCCCGCACATCAATGATCACAACATTATTTTCTTCCACCCACTCATGAAGTGTTTTAGCATCGACGGTCTTTATATCAGTCATGTGAATACTCCCATTTGGCCATTTAAATCTTGGGAACGTCTCCAAAATAATATCCAATGAACCAAAAACTTATATCATTTTCAAAAAAACCATATTTACCGATGATGAACCAAAACGCTATATAGAGCTTTCATTTCCTCCAGGGTCTTACCTGTGCCTCTTACAACACAGCTTAAAGGATCTTCAGCAATAGAAACCGGGAGTCCTGTAGCCTTGCTGAGGACCTTGTCCAAATTCTTCAAAAGGGCCCCTCCTCCCGTCAAGATAATTCCCCGATCAACGATATCTGCAGATAATTCTGGAGCTGTATTTTCTAAAGCAGTCTTGATCCCCTGCTTGATGGCTGTCGTAACTTCATTCAAACTCTCAGCCACTTGCTTTTGTTTAATTTCAACTTCCAGAGGAATGCCATTTAAAAGACTACGTCCCTTAATCATCATTTTGATATTTTCACTATCTGGATTGATGGTCGCTGACCCAATTTCTTTCTTAATTTTTTCTGCGGTGCTTTCTCCAATGAGCAAATTATGGGTACGACGAATGTAATTAATGATAGACTCATCCATTTTATCCCCGCCCACACGCACAGAGGTAGCATAAACAATACCCCCTAAGGATAAAATAGCAACTTCTGTGGTGCCGCCCCCAATATCCACAACCATGGATCCTGTAGGCTCTGTAACCGGCAACCCAGCCCCAATCGCCGCAGCCATGGGTTCCTCAATGAGATAGACCCGTCGGCCTCCAGCGCTCTCTGCAGACTCTTGAATGGCCCGACGCTCAACGGCTGTGGAACCGGAAGGAACGCAAATAATAATTTGCGGCGCCACAAAGCTACGACGATTATGAACTTTACGAATAAAATGTTTAATCATCTCTTCAGCTACTTCAAAATCAGCAATAACACCATCCCGCAAAGGACGAATGGCTTGTATATTACCAGGGGTACGACCCACCATCAATTTCGCTTCTTCTCCCACGGAAAGAACTTGACGCTTGCCCTTAGAAGTGGCAATAGCGACAACGGAAGGTTCATCTAGGACGATTCCACGACCCTTCACATATACAAGTGTATTTGCTGTTCCTAGATCAATAGCCATATCTGCTGATAAAGCACCCGTTAATCGCTGAAATATTTTCATTATATATAAACCCCATAAAATAGTATGCTAAGGAACACTTCCGAGATGAGAATAAAGAACCTTATAT